>Ga0190359_1002021_pt1 | contig 12350 bp, 15 predicted proteins | sample 48721823_MG_FD_161269 | JGI IMG/M metagenome (GOLD analysis project Ga0190359, IMG submission 161269) | Hydrothermal vent microbial mat bacterial communities from Southern Trench, Guaymas Basin, Mexico - 4872-18-2-3_MG | ecosystem: Environmental > Aquatic > Marine > Hydrothermal vents >...
CGTCCCTCGCCCCTCCAACATCGTTCACCACCACCTTGGCCCCCCGCTTCGCAAGCTCCAACGCATATACCCGGCCAAGGCCACCCCCTGCTCCCGTCACTATCGCCACTCGGCCGTCAAAACGGATGCCCTGGCGGGAGAGCCTTTTCTGCATCTCTTCCCGGCTCACCCACTCCACGATGCCCTGTTCAATCACCACCTCGCCCGTCTCATCGTTAAGGCTCCTGAACACGGCCTTGCCCTCCTCCAGCTCCCATATCTGGGTCTTGATGGGCACACCTGGGTACAGGGGACGAGAAAACCTGGTCTTGAAACGGGTCATCCGCTCCGGCTCACCCGGGAACAGGGCCTTTATGACGGCCCTACAGGCAAATCCGTGGGTGCAAAGCCCGTGCATGATGGGCTTTTCAAACCCCGCAGCCTTGGCGAATTCGGGATCCACATGGAGTTGAAAGATATCGCCCGAAAGCCGGTAGATGAGAGGCTGGTCTGGCGATGGCTGGTCCTTCACCTCGTGGTCCGGGTCCCTCTCGGGAAATTCCACCTTCTCGCTCGGTGGCTGCTCGCCGCCAAAGCCTCCGTCAAGGCGGCTGAAGAGCGTGAAGATGTTGGTGAAAAGCTTTTTGCCGTTTGAATGGAAAGTATCGGCCTCCGCTACCACGAGGGCCCCTTTCTCTGCCCCCCGGTCGTAGATGTGGGTAATCGTTCCCTCTGTGGTGAGCGTGCCTTCCGTGGGAATGGGATTGTGGAAAATGATATCCTGCTCGGCATGGAGGATACCGGCCAGGTTGACGTTGGATTCAATGGCCACGCTGGCCATAAAATCGAACACCGAGCCTATGGAGAAGCTCGGGATCACCTTTAGCTTGTTCTCATAGCAATACTCCAGCTCATCGAATCCCGCCCCCACTCCAAGGGCATAGAGGACCACGTCCTTCCACTGATAGTCCTTGGTGATGGGACCGATCTTCCTGCCAATAGCATCCAAATTGAGGGCCATGCGCTAACCTCCCCTTCTGATTTCAGTCTCTCATCGTTCAGTCCAGGCGAGAGCCCATGCCTATTAGGTTGACTGTCACTGCCCGCCGTGCACCGCCTTTCCCACCTCTTGACTGGTGCCTCAGGCCCGCCTGTCCCCTCTCGCGAAAGGACTAGCCGATAGGGGCTGTCGGACAACGGTGAACGGCCAACGGTAAACATTTTCCCCTTGATCCTTTCAGCTACCGTAGCCTGGGCGGCTGGCTGATCGTTGAACGCTCATCCTTCTGACTCCTGACTCCTAGCTTCTCTGTAACAAACGCCGGAATTAACAAAAACTTCAGTATCTCCTTCACAGATGCAATATACTCATCTCGTTCAAAGCCCAGCATGGGCCTGAAAAAATCCTCACCTGATATAAAGTTATGGATGGCATTCATTATGGCGAGCACCTTCATACGTGCTGAGACAGGGACATTCCTCTTGTCAGTGCACAAGTCCATGGAGCGAGCAATGTCGGATACGTATTCCGGCACGTGAATGTCTAATGCGGATTTATGGCGGGTTTTTCCAAAATATCTGAATAGGATCAGGTTTGAGATCTCAGGATGGTCGAAAAGAAAATCGGTCATTTCATCAATGGCAATTTTCATTCTTTCGGCCAGTGGCCGACCATGGATAATGCTTTCCACCTCTATGAGCTTGTTGCGAAGATCATCATGAATGTCCAGTACGACAGCCTCGTATAAGTCGGCTTTATCCCCCCAGTGATAATGCAATGTTGAAATGTCAATTCCAACCTCCGAGGCGATCATTCTGGTGGTGGTTCCATGAAAACCATATTGCCCGAAGATCTTTCGTGCGGCACTCAATATCTTGGCCTTCATGGAATCCGGGTCTTTGCGGGCCTTTTGCAAGGCAGGGATCACTAACAAACCCCTAGCATTTGCCTCCATCATTTGATGGATTCCTATCCTTGCAACTATTCCTTGTCAAGTGAAAAGTCAATTGTTAGGCTTGAATGAATTACCTGTTAGCGAGCGTAGTTCTTCAATTCCCAGTGTTGTCCAAAAAAGAACTGGGCACGGTTTCAAACATCAATGATCTTAGGGCATGCGGCGCTCCTGTGGCCAGATAACCTGATTTTGTCATTCCCGCGAAGCTTGTCCCTGCGCAGGCAGGGAGCGGGAATCCAGGCTCCGGGACTCAACCCCATATCCCCTGGATGCCCGCTTTCGCGGGCATGACTTGGTGGTGAATGCCCTGTGTTCGCCCCAATAGGCTCATTTACAAAGATGTTGGACACTAATGTTCAATTCCTATAATTGAAATATTGTTATACAGGGTGCTACTATATAGGAGACGAAATAGCGAATTACTTTCACCCTTAATTATCCCGAACCCATAAGATACACCTGTTGTGGTGATCTGGGCGTTGAAGGATTGAAGGAAGCGTGCAGTCTCCTTCCTTTATACGCTTCAGCACCTCTTAGGAAAACCACCTTTTCTTCCAAATTGATTTCTGATTTGGAAAGATATTCAAAGAATGCCTCCGCGTCTAGCTCTTTCTTTACAGGTAAAATCTTTTTCTTCACTAACTTCCTTACAGTCTCTTCCACCTGCCGCTCTTCAAACGAAAGCCCAAAATCCATTCCCCTACCTTCCTAGCTCCCAATTTTTTGTGTACATCCTGTTCCCTAGAATCATGAGGGCTTTTTTCTCTTTATCTGAAGCTCCTTTCAAATGACTCTATGATTCAATGACTTACTGAGCCTTTGACCCCACCCCCTCCCCCTTCACAACCCTTTTCATAATATGTTATGGTGTCTCATTATCAATTTGAGGTGTGAAATAAAATGCCCCACCATAATGCCCCACAATTTTACGAAATACAGAGGTTCCGCAACCCATGGATCAGGTACTCGGTGGCAGCCATTACGGTAGGCTTTATCCTGTTTTTCATCCCCGGCGCAGTAAAACAACTCATCTATCATGAGCCGTGGGGGAACAAGCCGCTTTCCGACGTCACCCTTATTGCCGTAGGGGTGATTGTACTCGGCGTCATGTTTGCTCTTTGCTTTTTCTTCTTCTCCCTTAAGCTGGAAACGGTGGTCACCTCCAAAGGTGTGTTCGTGAGGCTCTTTCCCTTAGCCAAGCGGGTCATCCCGTTTGATGAGATTGTCAAATGCACTCCGACTACCTATAGTGCAATAAAGGAGTTCGGGGGCTGGGGTGTGCGCAGCGGCGCACGAGGCAAGGCACTGACGATATATGGAGATCAGGGTGTTGAGCTGACGCTAAAGGATGGCCAGATATTATTGATTGGATCCCAGCGTCCAGAGCAACTCCATCAGGCCATTTCACAATACATTGGTTAGCAGCCAATCCCACCTTTCTACACCCTCCTCGGCTCTAAAACCAGCTTCACCCCTTCTAGGATCATTTCTAATTTCTCCTTCGAGACCTTTCCAATTCTATCTAGTAGATCTCGTTTATCCACAGTGTAAAGCTGGGTCACATTAACCACACTTTTTTTCGGCATGTTCGCTTCGCCCTTCTCTATGACCACGTTACCTGGCGACTTGGCACGCCTCAAGTTTGACGTAATCACACACACAACTACCGTGTTTATCTTACTCGCATTGAAAACATTGTTCTGGATAACTATGTGTGGGTGTTTATGTCCGGGACTAGAGCCCCTTGGCGCCCCCAGATCAACCCAGTATATCTCACCTTGCTCAATCAACTTTTGCCCTCCAACAAGGCCCGCCCGTGCCTCTTCTTGTGCCTTTTCTTAATCTCATTTTCCTCTTGAGTCTCTTCTACATGCGCCTCATTTATCTTCCGAAGCAAATCCTCTGACTCTTTCTTGCGCAAGTATTCCTCCACCGCAATTGAAAAGACCCTAGAGCGAGGGACACGTAATTCCTTGGCGATCTCATCCACCCTTTCCAAGAGGTCTTGTTTAATGGAAATTGCTGTTTTCATACTTTGGCCCATCTCGCTAAACTCCCTCTAACCATACTATATATCATACTAGTAGTATGGTAGAAATTCATACTAATATGATTACCCTCTCTACCATATCAGGTCAACAAGTTTTTTCGAAAAATGTCTTGAGGAATATGCGAGGTTCGCGGCAAGGTTGGTAAAACTTCTTGATTTCCACCAATATTGTGCATAACTCTAAGGGAGTTAGGGCGGAAATAACTTTATCAAACGTACACAAAAAACACGGAGCAACCCTACAGGCCAAAACCTGGACGAGGCAATAATGAAAGGAAAGGTAATTCCCTCAGAAAGGGTAAAGCTCCGGTTCCTCATCGAGCAGGTCAGGAATCTCCTCAGGCGCGCAGGTTTTAACTTTCTTCAATAAAGAGCGGTACCTCTTGATCTCAAAAGGCCTCTCCTCCTTCATGGCCTTCAACATGAAAGGCAGCAGTATTGTGCCGATAAGGTGGATGGTGTCATGATGCGAATAGCCACGCTCCCGCCGGGCCTGATAAAAGTCAACGGCTTCTCGGGGGTCCTTAGCCGCCAATTGCCCCTCAACAGCAGAATGAATTAGAACATGCAAAAAGGGATTCACGTCAGTCTCAGGATCAAAATCCCGTTCGAGCAGACTTACAATCTCGGAAGGTTGGAAAAACTCCTCTTCGTGTTCCAACATTGCCTGCGCAATTCGTTTTTCTTCATCCTTCAGTCCGTCGAGATCCCCTTCCTTGGCCCTTTGAAGTAGCCTCAGGAAGACCAGGCGAAGTTGAATTTCAGCTACTCTGTTTAACCCCTCATCTATATAGTCATCCGCAGAAGCAACCTCATCATTGAAGTTCTCTCCTTCTTCATCATATTGGTCCCCAAACATCATCTCCCAGTGCTCTTCAGGATCAGTGAAGACAACCTCTTGCGGATCGAAATCTTCCGGATCAAACTCTTCGCCTAACCATTCAAGCGTTTGCGCATATTCTTCGTGATCAGGGTCTGAGAGCACCTCCAGCATATCTTTATAGCCCCATACACCGCCACAATCTTCAGGAGGGCATGCCCTCTTTCCCTTCAGGCATATGGGATAAGACACACCCTTTTTCGCCGGGACAATCTTTTCAAGCTTGATCTCGTGCTCCCAGTCATCCCCGAAGTCATAGGTATAGATGGCCTTCGGGTTCTCTAGTGTGAAATACGACGATATTGGTGTTCTCCTTCCATCAAGGACCTCTCTCCCAAAATCCTCAAAGTCCTTGTCAGGAATACCTATTTCTTGATAAAGCCCTGTCCTGGGATTAACCATTTCAAAGCAGTGCAGGTGACCGTCAAACCATCCCATGGCATCCTGGATTGCCACATGGAGATCCCAGAAGGTGTAGTCCTCTGGGACCTGTATTCTTCGCCATATGGGCGGGCGGATGCCCTTCAACGTGACCTTGAATTGATATACCTTATGTGGTGAGGTAGGCATTGCTATCTTTCCTCCATGTTTAGCACTGACCCCAACACTTTACACCCCACCAAAAGCCCTAGCAAGCCCTAAAACGAACAATAAGACAATTAGGCTGATGTACTTGTATTTACTTGACTCAATGGCGGGAAAGGCATAAAGTAGTGTTGAGCACTACTTTAAAAGGGGCTTGGAGCATGAAAACAATCAGTGCTAGCGATGCAAACCGGAACTTTTCAAAGCTTCTTAGGGCCATCAGCCATGGCGAGACAATAACAGTGGTCTCTCGAGGGAAACCAATTGCCACGATCTCCCCGGCAAGGCGTGACGTGGCTTTGCAAGGAATGGCAAAGAGGAGATTGATTGAGAGGTTGAGGAAACAAAAACCAATCGGGCCACGCAAATGGACACGAGAAGGGCTCTACGAGTGAATAGGTGAAAGTAGCAATTGACACAAATGTCATGGCATATGCCGAAGGAATCGGTGATCCGCTCCGGTGTAATAAGGCGCGGGCGCTCGTGGAAAAGATCCCGCTAGAACTAGTAGTTCTCCCTGCACAGACCCTGGGTGAGCTCTATCGAGTTCTTACTGCAAATGGGGGATTTGACTCCGTTGCCGCAAGGGCATCGATTCTTTCATGGGCCGATACCTTTGAGATAGCCGATTCAACATGGACGGCCTTTAAATCCGCATTCGACTTAGGGATGGATCACAAGCTCCATATCTGGGATGCGCTGATCCTATCGGTGGCTGCCGAAAATGGTTGCCGCATTCTTCTGAGCGAAGACTTCCAACCGGGCTTCACATGGCACGGTGTGACCGTGGTAAACCCCTTCCTTGACGAATCCTCCCCATTGCTCCGAGGCATCATATAGCGCTTTACATCTCCCTGCCATCAATAAATATTGCCTCCACCAGTGACACAAAGCGTGCATTTTTACCCATTTCTGGTTTGACCGGTTTTGGGTAATACTAATGCTAACTTATTGTAATATAAGTCTTTCTTAAGCATAGAACGACCTTAATATCCCATACATCTTGTAAATTACTACCCAAAAGTGGTTTGACCGGAAATGGGTAAGGTCATACAAGATTTTGTGGTGGCAACCGAAGCCCCATGCTATTGGGGAAATCTGCCATACAGGTCAAGCCCATCACAATGAAAAAAGATCGTTTTACGGTAATGTTCCCGGTTTCTTAATACTCAGGTTAAACATACAAGGCAGGGCGGGGGCGAAAATGACGTCCGTGATCTCTTTTTGGTCTTTCTGATCCCATCCTTGCTAACCCAGATGGCATGCCCACTACCACCTATAAATAACCGTGTGGGCCACTGATGACTTGCCGTTGGGTTTAATTGAAAGCACATACTCTATCGTACTTGCGTTGATTTTCTTGTGCCCCACTGTTTCACTCACAATTTCCCACTCACCCCAAGAATTCAGACGCTCTAAAACGTGCACTGTTACAGGTTTATCCTTGTGGTTCCTGACCTCTATTTCCCGGGTCTCCTGCCTCGCCCTTTTGCCAAGAACCTTCTCATTGGTCTTCTTCCTCTGCCCTACAATATCGAAGGCATTTCCCGCGGTAAGCACGATCTCTTCGTCTTTGGGTGTGTGATCTATCCTGTCTTCACCAATGAGCTGTTTGGAACCATCAACGTCCTCTTTGTACAGCCTTACTTTGCCCGCTGGAAGTGGGATACCTAAACCTATTTCCTTTTTATTCTTAAACCGGATCTGCACCTGGACTTTAGCCTTTTGAGTATCTCCGGCATAAGACCAAAAACTCCTTCTACTATCGAGCACAAATCTCTTCTCTACAGTGATGCCCTTCGATGTCACAAACTCAATCTGCTTTGTTTGATTATTTTTGATGTCTACAGGTCGCTGCACTTCATAAAGGTGATACTCAAACAAGGGCCTTTCTTTTACGTGAGGGGCTGCAGCAGCCACTGTCTTCTCATACACAACCCTTGGCATTGGCCGCTTCTTCGCCTTATGAAGCTCTCCTGCCACCAGCTTGAGACGCGCCTGCTTGAAGGTCATCCCCGCCCCATTATTCACGGTTACCCAGCCATCGAGATCAGCATGGGTGTCATCGGGGGAAAGGGATAGCACATAGTCGGCGTGCCAACCAATTCCGCCGTGATGTAAGCCACCTCCACGTCCTGCCGCCCGGCCTTCTGCGCCCGCAACAGCCACATGAGGGTGGGCCTGGTGATCAGGCCCTCTGGCAATGAAGGGAAACGAATCTCCTTTACTTGGTCCCGGGAGACGATGATGGTAGAGCCATCCTTTTCCTGGATAATCAACCCACCTGCTGTGCCAAGGAGCTTTCCCCGGTACCCGGTGCCATCTTTGGTCATGGCCTCGATTTCTTCGTCCAGGTATTTTTGAAGAAGCTTGTCGGTGCTCACCAGGTCATACTCAAAGTTTTGTTCCAGCACCACCGTCCCCTTTGGATCAGTTAGGAGTGAGGGACGCAAAATGCACACTGGTGGGGTCGATACTGGCCGCCACATCGGTAAAGCGTACTTCATTCAAGCCCTTTTTCAGCTTAAGGGAACGCTGCTCATTTACCAAGGCACGATTGTCATTGTAAACGGTAACGTTTAATGCGGATGCTAATGCGGCTCCTGCGCATAATATGCAAAGGCTTATTGCAATTGTACAAGTAACTAGGCGTTTCATTGTGCCTTCCTCCCAGGTTTAGGATTCCTTCTGTCGGTCCAACTGACGCGAATAAGCGATCACTTACACTTCAAAATTTATAATTCGACATTCAATATTCATTATTTCTCTGCTTCCAACCTCCTAGCCTCTTACCCTTTTAGCCCTGCCATCAATTCTTTCGGCGTCACACCCTTCTCAATACAAGCCTCCCACATCTTGTTGCCCATCTCGTAAAACTGCTTTTTGTCTTGCACAATGGGCTGGGTAATCTTGGCTATTGCCTCAGGCGATATCTTACTGTTTTGTACAATCTCTTTTCCTGCTTGCTCCGTAGCCTTGAATATCTCATTCACCTTTTCCTTGAAAAAAGGTAGGTCCAGGACCTCGGCAAGGGGCCTGTATATCTCGCCCACTACAATTCCGTATTGACCATAGACAAAATTTACCCATGCTGAGAGCTGATCAAATACTTCAGGTTCAGGGAATCCCGCAACTGATAGGAAGCAAAGCTTGGGATGTTTGTGCCGCAATGGATGGTAGGTCTTTCCCCCGTGCTCCCTGAAAAAAGGCTCAACAACCGGAAGGGTCCTTTCAATAAAGGTCTTCATGGCCGCGTTCATGGTGTAGTGATATAGGGGCGTGGCGTAGATTGCTATATCCGCCTCAAGCCACTTGGGGTAAAGCTCGTTACTCATGTCGTCTTTATGCACACATTTGCCAGGCGTCTTTGTCCAGCATGTGAAACAACCAGTGCAGCTATTGATCTTTTTCTTCCTAAGATTGACTACCTCCACCTCTGCCCCTGCCTCGCGCATGCCTTTGACAAGATGATTCAACATAAGTTCCGTTTTGCTTTGGCCGCCAGTACGTGGACTGCTGTTCAATGCGAGTACTTTCATTTTGCCTCCTTTTGGGATTGAAGGTTACCATGGATTATTCGAAACCATTGAAAATATGTAACCGCCCGTAGAGTGTAACATAATGCGGGGCTTATGGCACCAAGTAAGTTCTGCTGTTCGTTTAGTTAGGCGCTGGGGCAATTACCTAAATCCAAATGAGAGACAGCGACACTAGACATTTTTGTAATGCTTAGCTATTGATTATCGCATTAACTCTTGCCAATTCAATCAGGATTTCTGTAATATCTAAATTGGGTGCCAGTTATACACAATACTTATCAACAAGAGATCGCGATGCAAAAAGACATCTACGAAATGCTTCGAGAGCAATTGGACAAATACTCTGTGGGTTTTCCCAAAACAGAGTCCGGTGTGGAGATGAAGATACTCCACAGGTTGTTTACCGAAGAAGAAGCAAATATGTATCTTAACCTTACCATGCTCCTTGAGGCTCCTGAGGCGATTGCACAGCGCATGGGCCGCGAAGCAAAGGACATACTCCCAATACTGGAGTGCATGTTTGAAAAAGGCTTAGTGTTCAGGTTGAAGCGAGGAGATTCGGTCAAGTACGCTGCGGTCCCCTTTGTTATCGGGTTTTATGAATTCCAGCTCAACAGGATGGACAGGGAACTTGCCCAGCTTTTTGAGCAATACTTTGAAGAGACCTTTAGCGAGCATGCCTCCAGGCAAACGGTGCCTATGCGCACCATTCCAGTTAGAAAGGCCATCAGCGTCTCTTGGCCAGTTGCTCCATACGAAGATGCGAGAGAAATAATCAAGCAAAAGGACCGAATTGCCGTTGCCAACTGTATTTGCCGTACCCAAAAGGGATTGATAAATGACGGATGCGACAAACCCCTGGAGGTCTGCTTTTCCTTTGGCTCACATGCGGAATACTATGTTGAAAGGGGAATGGGTAGGTGGATCAGCCAGGATTCTGTGTCACCACGTGCTCGACAGGGGCCCTAAGTTTGGAGCCAAAACCCCAAGAGCAGCGTCGCGAGCCACCGCCCAGGGCCAGGGACACGATTATGCAGCTCGCTAAGGAGAGGGGTAAAACGCTTATACCAATAGCCCTTGGGGGCCATGCGCAGAAAACTTAACGATCTCGTAACAGGAATGATTCTACTGCAGCTCACTGGTGGCTGGGCCCTATGGCCTGGAATACCTGTTTTTGAAAAAGGGCGATCCCCTCCCTCACCAACTGGGAAATGGAAACCTTCCACTCCGCCGCCTTTGGCCCTTAGCCAATTGGCCTGCTCTTCTTTGATCTGGATTTGCATTCTTATCATATTTGAGGCACCATGATGTCATGACTTAATCATGATACCATCACACCGCTTATATCTCTTCGGTCAAGGTCAAAATGGTGGCTTTCAGCAGGGATCATTGAGGAGAGGATGGAAAAAGGCCTCGGGCTGTTGATTCCTTCCCACCATTTACATTCCTGTTATCATCTTTTTCCCTGGACCTCGATGTATCGTGTCTTTTTCTTTTCCCTGGGGAGAGTCTCAGGAGGAACCCACTGGAATTTGGGAGTAACCCTGATCTCTTCCCTAAAGTACTGGGTCATCTCCAGTTCAAGCGCAGAGAGGTCCCTTTCCTTTACACCCACGCCGTACTCGATCTTAATGTTCAAGGGGGGCTGGACAAGAGGTCCTGGTTTGTCCAGCAGGATCCGGAAATGCCCTGTGACCCGCGGAGAAAACTTGAGGATGGCAGCCCGTATGGCCTCGGGGTAAACATTTACGCCCTTTACGATCAACATTTCATCTGCCCTTCCAATAATCTTGAACCGAATACCTGGCATGCCACAGCTGCAGGGCTTAGTAAAAACCTGCAAGATGTCCCCGAGCGCATAACGCATGAAAGGCCCTCCCTCCCAGTCCAAAAACGTGAAGACCATTTCCCCCATCGCCCCGTCCTCGATTTCTATGGGCTCCTTTGTTTCCGGGTCAACGAGCTCCAGCAGGCAGTGGTCTTCGGATACAAAGTGCATTCCGCTGAACTGCTCGGGAGGCTCGTCACAAGAGATGCCGTGAAACGCATGGCCACCGCCTGTGTGGTCGAATACCTTGGCCCCAAAGCCATCTGCCAAGGCCTTCCTCACCTCCGGATTGCCCCCACCTGGCTCCCCTGCGCAGAAAAACCACCGCAGACCCAGCTCTCTGGCCGGTTTGCCTGTAAGCTCAGGGCACCGCTCAATCACGTACTGGCCAAAGGAAGGGGTTGCTATAATAGCCACAGGAGAGGTAAGCCTCACAAACTGGAGCACCCTCTTGGTCCCGCCCTCTATACCCACTGGCACCACGCAGGCACCCATGTGCATGATCCCCTGTGAGAGGGGAAGCCCTCCGGTGAACATGCTGAGGGATAGGGCCTGAAGCATCACGTCACCCGGTCTGATGCCGGCCCGCCAGTATTTCCTAGCATGCATCTCATTGACGATCTCCACATCGTGCCGAGTCAAGGTGTAGAGAGTAGGGGTCCCTGTGGTGCCGGAGGTGGCATTGATCCTCACGATCTTTTCTCTTGGGGCGCAGGCTAGGAGGGCATAAGGATTTCCGTATCTTTCAATGGATTCCTCTTGCGCCTGCCTGTGCTCATCCTTGGTCATAAGGGGGATTTTGGCAAAATCTTTAAAGCTTTGGATATCCTCTGGCCTTGCACCTACCTGATCAAATTTTGCCTTGTAAAACGGTGAGCGTTCATAGTTATAGCGTACCTGGGCCTTCAGCCTCTTTAGTTGAAGTGCCCTGAGTTCGTCTCGGGAAAGGGCCTCTATCTTTTCGTTCCAAAGTTTTCTTTCTGGATGGTTAGTCATTTTTCTCTCCCTCAAATCAACCAAAATTTCATGAGTTCTTATACATATCAGCAGGGCATTGCCTTAGCCCTTGCGCTCGCAGATTTCAAGCAGGATTTGAGCGGTGCTCTCAGGCCGAAAAAAGGCCACCAGTCCATGGCTTCCCTGCCTGGGGAAACCATCTATCACTTCTGCGCCCTTTTGTTGGAATTGCTCCAAAGAGGCAGAGACATCCTTTACCCTGAAAGAAACATGATTGATTCCCTTGCGGTCTCCCATGGTCCTTCGGGCGATCCCCTCCTTTTGGTCCAGGTACTGGATCAGCTCAAGGTCCACGTTACTGGCCTTCAAGGTGGCGATCCTCAAACCTACCTCATCCATATCCAAGACCCTGGCAGGCTTGAGATCAAATAGGTTTTCAAACAACCTCAGAGCCTCATCCAGGTCATGGACGATCATACCGATGTGATCCACATAAGGTTCATTCATTTGCCTCTCCCCTCAGTCTTTGCGTTGCTATCTCGTCAACTTCCAATGTTTCTGGGTCCATGACTATACC
>Ga0190359_1002022_pt1 | contig 12350 bp, 8 predicted proteins | sample 48721823_MG_FD_161269 | JGI IMG/M metagenome (GOLD analysis project Ga0190359, IMG submission 161269) | Hydrothermal vent microbial mat bacterial communities from Southern Trench, Guaymas Basin, Mexico - 4872-18-2-3_MG | ecosystem: Environmental > Aquatic > Marine > Hydrothermal vents > Microbial...
CTTGCAAGGGAGATGAGTTGTTTTTCTCCACCAGAAAGTCTTTCTCCCATTTCACCTATCTCAGTGTCAAGCCCCTTGGGAAAGTGGTCAAGTATTCTGTCAAGCCTGCTCCTCTGGATGGCCTCTTCAAGTTCCTTTTCACCTGCATCGGGTCTGGCATAAAGAATATTGTTCCTGATTGTGTCATTAAAAAGTATTACATCCTGGGATACATAACCTATTTTCTCCCTCAAACTCTTCAGGGTGAATTCCCTTATGTCTATTCCATCTATTAGTACCTGCCCCTCAGACGGGTCAAAGAATCTCAACAGGAGATTTACAAGTGTGGTCTTTCCAGAGCCGGTATGCCCCACAATGGCGATTGTTTCACCACGTTTAATCACAAGATTTATGTCCTTTAAAACAGGAATATTCCCCTGATAGGAGAATGAAACGTTCCTGTACTCTATCCTGTTTTTGAACTCTTTTAAGACCCTTGTTCCTCTGTCCTCAACATACTCGTCCTTTTCAAGAACTTCAAGCACACTCTCCATATTTGCAAGCCCATGCTGCATGTCACCATAGGCAAGATAAACCTGTCTCAATGGATTCTGTGCAAGCACTATACTCCCCAGAAAAATCAAAAATTTGTCAGGTGTGATAATGCCCTTAAATATAAGGATACCACCAGAGACCAGGATGAGTGATGCAAGTATAGCACCCAGCACCTCGGAGAATTCTGGCAGAATTTCTTTCAAAACCTGACTTTTTACATAACTCCTTCTGTATAATCTGTTCATTCTTTTGAAACGTTCCACCTCTGTATTCTCCATATTGAATGCCTTGATTATCTTTATACCTTTGAGCATTTCCACAGCCATAGCATTCAACTTTCCCCTTATCTTCCTAAGGTTTGTGAACCTTCCCCTCACCCTCATGCCCACAAGGTTGAGAAACCATAGAGTCAAAGGTACAAGGACAATGGAGATCAGGAAAAGGCGCCAGGATGCCCAGAGGGCAAGCCCTATATAAACAATCAACATAAAGAGGTGTCTTCCAAGGTGTATAATCCCCCTCCATAATGCATACTGGATTTTTTCCGTGTCATTTGTGATTTTTGATAGAAGTTCACCTGTGTTGGAGTTTGTGTGAAACTTTAATGAGAGATGGGTGAGTTTTGTGAAGAGTTCTGTTCTCAGGTCCTCAATTATCTTCTGCTCAAAGTTATAGGAGAAAAAGAATAAAAGCAGGGATAGGGGGAATTTTACACCATAGACAATGATGAGTGCAATTGCGAGCCTGAACATGGATGAGATTGGCAGGCCAGTATCAACCCAGTCAATGAGAAATCTGAATAGGGGAGGACCTGATGAGGCATACTCCTTCCCGAATATGGCAGATACAATAGGGGTAATCATGCTTATTGTGAATCCCCCCAGGAGTGCCACAATGGCCATTAAGAAGACAATTATCACAAGGAGAGACCTGTATCTCAAAAGGTATGGTTTTAACTTACCCAGCATGCCTCAACCCCTTTATCACTCCGATAAAAAACCAGTAAATAATTGCAAGCCCAACAACATATATGGTGTTGTCCACAAGATTGTGGAAAAGCATCCCGGTAAAAGAGGCAAGGAGGATGATGGAAAGGTCTTTGTTTAACCCATATCCATGCCTTATGCCCTCTACCAGTTCCATAAAGATTTTTACAAACAACCATACGAGTATTGTAAGACCTATTATTCCAGTTTCAACAAGAAAATTTAAGAACATGGAATGTATGTAGGGAAGTGGGTGGTATAGTTCGGGTGATACATATTCCTTGAAGAGTATGGAGAAGTTGTTTATTCCTATGCCTGTAACAGGATTGTGGTCAAGGAACATCTTAATCCCTGCCCTGTAAGAAACAATCCTTGAAACATCACTGAAAGAGGAGAATGTGGAAAGAAATCTTATTCTCAAAGGTTCAATCAGCAGGACAATGAGGGTTAATACCCCTACGGAGATAAATGCATAGGCATATCGCTTTTTCAGTATGGCATAAGAGAACAGGATAACTGCAAGCCCTATGATGGGAGCCCTTGATTGAGTAAGAACAAAAGCGATACCACCAATAATGAGTGCAATGGAAAACAGTATTTTTCTCTTTTTTAAGTATCCTAAAAGGAATGGGAAGAAGAAGTAATAGTATGAGGCAAGTATCAAGGGGTTGTGCACAAGTGATGTTATTCTCCTGACAGGATAGGGCTTGTCTATGATATGTATGCCTGCTACAATAAGATGGAAGGGTTTTATAAACTGAGCAATACCTACAACAGAGTATATGATTATTGAAATAGAATAGAAGGTGAGAAATCTAATAAGGTCTTTTTCTTCTCTGAAAAACAAAGAACCTGCAAGGAATGACAGGATGTAGATTATAAAGGCAAGGGATGAGAGGAAGGATATTCCCTTATGTACTGCAAAGAGTGAAGAAATAAAGGCAGAGAATAACAGGAGATACTGCAAAAGGGAGAGGGTATCCTTTTCAGGCTTCACCCTTCTTAAAAATATAAATATAATGATAAGCAATGCACTGATGTATGCACTTACAGGTGCAAGAACAAGGGCAAGGTAGATGAGTGTGGAGGACTTTTCTGGTTGTCTATTCAATCAAAAGTTCTCCCTGGCCTTCAAGGTCAGATGGTGCAATCACTGTTATAAAGAGGGAGTCTGCATCTATACCATACTCATCAACATAAATGCTTATCTCCTCACCATCACCTACCACATAGAACCATCCATCTGGCATGCTGTCTGTGGTGTTGTATATGAGCGCATGATTTATAGGGTTACCATTGGATGTGAGGTCAGATGTGAAGGAGAGTTTGTATTCACCAGGTTCAACACCATAGGTGTAGAATGCACCTCTAAAATCGTTCACATTTATGCAGTCTTCCCTCCCTGAGACATACAGGGTGAATGTATCAGTACCATTTATAAAGTTCAGTATTCCAGAACCATAGTTGTCAGAGGGTTTGATGTCAAGATAGAATGCATAAACATCCCCGGAAAGTGAAAGATTCTGAGGGTCTCCATCTTCAAGTACATACGGGGTGTATCCATTGAAGAGTAATACCTTGTTCATGGGTAGATTGAGTGCAAAATTAACGTCGGATGTGTAAACAACCCTGTAGTTTGCAGGCTGAAGATTTATTTTGGCTGCATTTGCATATATCACATCAGCAGGCAGATAATTTTCATCAATAACCACACCTTCACCCACAATAATGCAGCCAGAAATCAGAATAAGCGGAATAACTCCCAGAAGTTTTCTCATTAGCACCTCCTTTTTCTCAAAAAGATAGAATTAAAAAGAAAATTGTCAACAAGCCTGTGCCATGACAATACGGTAATTTATCCATGGATAGGTGGTTAGAAACTATATGTTGAAATCCTTCCTGTTTATTTACGGTTTAATGCCTGATTGAGCAACCTTATGGCACAGTACTCACCACACATGGAGCAAACCTCTTCAAGACCAGGACTTATCTTTTCGTGTAATTCCTCTGCCTTTTTGGGGTCTATGGCAAGTTTGAACTGGTCTTTCCACCTGAGTTTTTTCCTTGCCACTGCCATCTTTGCATCCCATTCGTATGCTCCAGGAATGCCCTTACCAATATCTCCAATGTGGGCTGCTATTCTTGCAGTTATAACCCCTTCTTTAACCTCATCCTTTGTGGGCAGACCAAGATGTTCTGAAGGGGTTACATAACACAGGAAATCTGCCCCATAATAGGCTGCCATTGCTCCACCTATGGCAGATACGATATGGTCATAACCTGGAGCAATGTCTGTAACAACAGGCCCAAGCACATAGAATGGTGCACCATGACATAGTTTCTTTTCCATCTGAATATTCATCTGGATTTCCTGAATGGGAATATGGCCTGGTCCTTCAATCATTACCTGAACCCCTGCCTTTAATGCCCTTTGCTGGAGTTCCCCAAGTAAGATAAGTTCGTGGAATTGAGACCTATCTGATGAATCCACAATTGCACCGGGTCTGAATCCATCACCAAGGCTCAGGGTAATTTCATACTCCCTTGCTATCTCAATAAGTTCATCAAAGTATTCATATAAGGGATTTTCTTTCTTGTTGTACAGCATCCAGACCACTGTGAATGTTCCACCCCTGGACACTATATCCATTACCCTTCCTTCGTTTCTGAGTCGTTCAAACGTGGATAAGGTAACCCCAACATGGACTGTCATGAAGTCAACACCATCCTTTGCCTGTTTCTCAATAACAGAAAAAATGTCGTCTTTTGTCATGAATACAATTCCACCCTTTTTATCCACTACCTCTATTGCTGCCTGATATATGGGGACTGTTCCAAGTGGAACATTCGTATGCTTTATAATCTCTTTCCTTATGCCATCAATATCACCGCCAGTGCTCAAATCCATTATCGTATCGGTTCCTGCTTCTTCTGCCACCCTTGCCTTTTCAAGTTCAATGTTTACATCTGCAAGGTCAGTGGATGAACCAATATTTGCATTGACCTTTGTTTTCAACCCTTCACCAATGGCACAGATTTTTTCTATGCTTCTGTTCTTGTTGAGTGGGATGACAATCCTTCCATTTGCAATACCATCCCTTATATACTCAGGGCTTCTTCCTTCCTTTTCTGCAATGCTCCTCATTTCTTCTGTTATTTTTCCAGCCCGTGCTTTTTCAATAAGTGTCATTCTGTCCTCCCCTGTATAAAGTTTTCTGGATTTTCAGGTACACCATCCACATCCACCTCATAATATAACATGGGGAAGGGTGTTTTGCCAGTTCTACCGACCTCCCCGATTTTTTCTCCTCTTACAACCTTTTGACCACTCTTAACATCAATGCTTTTAAGGTGACCATAGATTGTTTTGTATTTTTTGTTATGTGTGATTTCCACGAAGTTTCCCAGGTATAAATCCTTACCTGTTTTTGAAACAATACCGTTTGCTGTTGCCACCACCTCTGTTCCCTCTGGAGCAGAGATTCCAATTCCGTTGCTCTTTTTCCACCTTTCAGTGTACAAATCCCAGGATTTCCCAAACTTTTTCACGATAATACCACCCACAGGTATGATTGAGGGTATGTTTTTCCCTTTTTCTCTAACTATCTCCAGTGCCTTTTTCATTATCTGTTCTGTTATGCCTGCCTTTACAAGAAGAGAGTCCACATTAACGTGCTCTGTACCTGTTTCTGTTTTTTCAGGCACAGAGAATTTATATCTTTTCAGGATTCCCTTCTGCTTCTTCTTTAATGATTCAAGTTCTTTGTTGAGCGAGTCCACCTGGGATTTGAAGGCCAGGAGTTTTTCCTTCAGGAGTCTGTTATCCTCTTCCATCTCAGGTATGGATGATACATCAACATAATAGGATAGATTCTTTAAAAATATAGATACTGCTATCACTATTCCAAGAAGCAGAAGAAGAAAAACAAGCACAGGAAATCTGAAGGCCTTTGTTTTTTCTTCAGGATGGTGTGGAACAATGAAGAATTTAATCTTTCTTTTCACCATATATGTAATTCCTGAGTTTATCCAGAGCCCTGTTTCTCAATTGCCTCACCCTCTCCCTTGAAAGCCCCATCATCTTTCCAATATCCTCAAGGGTGTGAGGGTTCTCTCCATCAATGCCAAAATACAGACGAACAATATCCCTTTCCCTTGGATTCAGGTATTGCATTCCCTGTTTTATAAGTTCAATAAACCTCTTTCTGAAGAAAACCTCTTCGGGTGATTCAACACTTTCGTCCTTCATAACATCTTTATAACTCAAACTATCTGTATGCTGAATTTCATCATCAAGTGAGATGTCCTGCCTTGCCACATTCATTGCCTCAATTATTTCCTCAGGTTTTACCCCAAGTTCCTTTGCAATCTCCTCAACAGTTGGTTCTCTACCAAGGTTCTGGCTCACCTTACTTTCTGCCTTTGCTACCTTTATAATCTTTCCTGCCCTGCTCATGGGAAGTCTGTACGATTTTATGTGTTCTGTTACAGCCTTCATGATGGATTGTTTAATCCACCAGACCGCATATGAAAGGAATCTTACACCCTTCCTTTCATCGTATCTTTCTGCTGCCTTAACAAGTCCCAGATTTCCCTCATTTATGAGGTCAGAGAGGGGGGTGCCAAGGTTCTGGTAAGCCTTGGCAACGCTCACCACGAACCTCAGGTTTGACTGTATGAGTTTATCCCTTGCCTCTTTGTCCCCCTCCCTTGCACGACGGGCAAGTTCCTTTTCCTCCTCCTCTGTGAGAAGAGGATATTTCTGTATTTCCTTCATGTAGATTGATAGTGTTTCTTCATTAAACCTTGGCATTAGCCTCCTTTTATGGCAACAAGTTTCCATACCCCGTTAGGCTTCTTAACCTGGAAGATAACGGGTTTCCTGCTATGTTCATACTTCTTTTTTGCCTTTCTAAAGTCTGTTATATCATGAATTTCAATATTTTCAACCTTTTTTATAATATCACCTGGTTCTATTCCCTTTTCATAGGCAGGAGAATCCTCTTCAACCTCAGACACTATCACCCCAGTTTCTTTCTCCTTTATGCCCAGTGATTCAAGCACGGATGGAGTGATTGACTCCACCTTCATTCCGAGCCACTCTTCTTCCCCTTCAACCACCTTTTCTTTTTCAGTCTTTTTCATCTTTGCAAGTTCAGGCCTCTCCCCAAGTTTCACCTCAAGTGTTTTCCTTTTGCCATCGCGGATAACAACCACCTTCACCTTCTTACCAGGAGGGGTTGTTGCCACGGTGATTCTGAATTGAGTGACATTTGTTACATCCTTCCCATTAAACTTAACAATCACATCACCTGGTTTGAGCCCGCCCTTTTCAGCAGGGCTGTCCTTTTCAACATATGCCACAACAACCCCTGACTGATTTTTCTTCATTCTTAATGCCTCTTTCACATCATCTGTGAGTTCCTGAGGAATGATACCGAGATAACCCCTTGCCACTGTTCCTGTTTCTATTAAAGACTTAGCAACATCCATTGCAAGGTTTATGGGTATTGCAAAACCTATTCCTATGTTTGTGTTGCTCACAATGGCTGTGTTTATACCAACTACCTCACCTTTTATATTGAGCAGAGGTCCTCCAGAATTCCCGGGATTGATTGCTGCATCTGTCTGTATAAAGTCTTCAACAATCAATCCCTCCCTCAATGGAATATCAGACCTTCCTTTTGCACTCACGACACCAGCCGTTACTGTGCCCCTTAATCCAAATGGGCTTCCTATGGCAATAACCCATTCACCCACCTGTAGGTTGTCAGAATTACCAACAGGTAGTGCTGGAAAGTCTTCCTTTTTCTTTATCTTCAGAACTGCCACATCCGTTGTTGGGTCTCTTCCCACAAGTTCAACATACCTGTCCGCAATGGTTTCTCCATTGTCAAGGGTTATTGTGAGTTTCTGTGCACCTTCAACAACATGGTTGTTTGTAAGAACATAGTTTTCTCCATCAATGTTCACAATGAACCCTGAGCCAAGCCATGACCTTTTAAGGGGTCTTTTCCTTGGTTGTGATGGAGGCCCACCAAAAAACTTCCTGAAGAATGGGTCATTGAAAAGGTCATCCCATGGAGACCACACATTTATATAGTCGGTTCTTTCACCCTTTATGGATACCACACCCTTCCTTGCGTTCTTCACAACCTGAACAAAGGGATTTGAATAATCCACCTTTGCCTGGGGGATAGGCTGTATCTCAGCCGCACTCGCCTTTCCTGTAATATTGAAACTACTTGCAGTTATAAGTCCAATTCCAAAGGCAAAAACAGCAACAAGTGCAACAAAAAGAGCACTCAATACAACAGTTTTTTTATCACCCATTTTCACCTCCTTGTTTGTTTCTATAATAATTTTTACACATCTTCCAGATATGTCAAGTTCAGTTTTTCATTCCCTGAACAGGGGCAGGGATTCTCCCTCCTCTCAAAATGAAATCAGTTGCACGGAATTTGTTAACAGGCATAACCACAGATTCTCCTAAAAGTCCTCCATAGGAAACAATGTCCCCTGCCTTCTTTCCATAGGCAGGAATGATTCTCACAGCGGTTGTTTTTGAATTTATAACCCCTATTGCAATCTCATCGGCAATTATGGCAGATATGGTCTCCGCTGGTGTATCACCAGGAACGATAACCATATCAAGACCTACTGAACAAACGGATGTCATTGCTTCAAGTTTTTCAAGTGTGAGTGCACCATCCATGGCAGCCTTCACCATACCTGCGTCCTCTGAAACAGGTATAAATGCACCGGAAAGCCCTCCCACATAGGAAGTTGCCATTGCCCCGCCCTTCTTAACTGCATCTGTGAGAAGTGCCAGTGCTGCTGTTGTTCCTGGTGCACCAGTTCTTTCGAGCCCCATTGCCTCAAGAATGTCAGCCACACTGTCCCCTGGAGCAGGTGTTGGAGCAAGTGATAGGTCAACAATACCGAATGGTATGCCGAGTCTTGTTGCCACGGTTCTACCAACCAGTTCACCCACACGGGTTATCTTGAAGGCAGTCCTCTTTATTATATCAGATAGTGTTCCCAGGTCTTTATCCCTGTGTTTCTTAACCACATCAAGAACCACGCCTGGACCACTGATACCAACATTGATAACGAGTTCTGGCTCCCCAACACCGTGGAATGCTCCAGCCATGAATGGGTTGTCCTGAACAGCATTTGCAAAGACCACAAACTTTGCACATCCGATTGAATCCTCATCCCTTGTTTCATAGGCGAGTTTCAGGATGGTTTCACCAAGCATCTTTACTGCATCCATATTTATTCCTGCCTTTGTGGATGCAACATTTACAGAAGAGTTAACACGTTTTGTTCTGGCAATGGCAGATGGTATTGAATTTATCAATGTATAATCACCTTTTGTAAATCCCTTTTCTACAAGCGCAGAGAATCCACCCAGAAAATCTACACCAACCTCCCTGGCAGCCCTGTCAAGGGTCTTTGCAATCTCAATATAGTCTTCCTCTCTTGAGTACTCTGAAACGATTGCAATCGGTGTGACAGCAAGCCTCTTATTAACTATCTTGATGCCAAACTCCTGTTCAATCTCCCTTGCCGTCTTCACAAGGTTTTTTGCTGATTGGGTTATCTTTTTATAGATGTTGTCCATAAACTCCTTCGGGTCCCTTGATGTGCAGTCCCGAAGGGATATTCCAAGAGTAACAGTCCGAACATCAAAATGCTCCAGTTCGGACATTTTGATTGTCTCAAGTATCTCTTCCTGACTATAAAACATTTTCTCTTTATATACCTAAAAAGGTTGTTTGTCAACAATAAGACTCTCTACATACTGGATTTGTTCCAGTGTGACTTCCATCCTTGCATTTTTACATATTGATGCCACTTCGCAGACCCATCCAATGTCCAGTTGATTGGTCATTATTCAGATTTCCCGAGAGACCCAGAAGACATATGTTATATTGATAACAGGAATTTTGCGGTATCACTTGGTGCTTCAGGTGTTTACATACTTGAGGCATTGAATGTGAATGTTGAAGAAAAGATAGCAGATTTCTCCTGTGAATTCAGTGATCCTTATAAAATTCGTCTTTCCCTTGATAAAAAGACAATGGTGGATATTGAGGCATTCAATGTGCTTGGTTCACGGGTGGGAAGATTGTATCAGGGATATCTGAGTCCTGGGGAACATGAAATTCACCTTGGATTACCAGATAATCTTTCTTCAGGTATTTACTTTATACAGGTTAAGGCTGGTGAAAGAAGGTATCTGAACAGGGTAATGTGGATAAAATAGAGACAGGTAAGCACTTTTTGGGTAAAACCTGAAAATTATAATATTACTTGACATCATCCCAAGGAAGAGTTAAACTCCTAAAAAGGGAGGGTTCTATGTTTTATTTGTTTTTGCTTTTCTCTATGGTGGGCGGTTCAAAATTCAGCCCACAGAATGGGACTTACATAGTTGCCACTCCAATTGGTTACTACAATTCTGCTGGTGCTCCCGAGATTGTGAGGATACAGGTAATGAATCCTCAGGAGGAGGTTGATACCACTTATAATAATGTTCTGGACCTTCATTCAATAGAATCAAATCCCAACCCCAGTGTGCTTTTTATCTCCACCGTCACTTATCTGCCTGTGGACACGGTTCACATAAATAGGGGAGAGGGGTGGATTGCTGTTGTTGATTATGAGCCAGAAACACTGGGAATGTATGTTGAAGACCCGGCAGGAATCCTCAAGACATCAATACCAGTTGGATGGTTTGTTGACCCTTCATCAAGCACAAATATTCCAATGAAGGCAAAGATTGAAGGACCTGATACAACAAATTCTGCCTATTCCCCAGCCTTTATTTACTCTGACCTTTTTTATTTCAGTGTAATAGACTCATTTGGTCTTGTTGATACCTCGGTTGGCGGGATACTTGATACAACAGTAATGTATGTAAAGATACTGGGGGATTCTGATACGAGTGTTGTTTTTTATGACCCGATAGCAGATACATATTTTGTTGAGGGGCCTGTCACAATGTTCAGCGGTAGGGGATGGCTATATGTTGTGGATTATACAGAGGTATCAGAAGAGATATCCATTGTTGCTGAGGATATTTCTTCCATTTATAACTTTGGGTCAGACACTTTCACTGTTTATTTCACCACTGATACAATAGCTACAAAGGCCATGCTTTTCCCTGTGAATGGCCAGTTTGGAACTTACAATGTGAACAAGGTTTTTTATGGGCTTGCCTTAATGGGAGATGGCCCTGACCCTTCAAATAGTTCATCCCAGATTTCACTTTCATATATTGACCCGTATGGGATGAACTCAGTAACCATCACCCCTTCTAATTTCAGAACCCTTGCCAGTGGTGCAACATCCTTTAAGGTTCTGGATACAGAAGCAGACAGTTTTGTTTTTGTCACCATGGATGTTCAGGGCTCTCCATATCTTTATCCATTTAACCCCGTGGTCATAACTTCATTCAAGGATTCAGGGGTGGCAGTGCAGATTGCATCTGGTGTTCCCTATATGGTACCCGCTGGAGAGACAATAAATATTAATTTCTGGACTGTTGATGGGATTTATTCTTTTGATTCAACATACAATGGTTGGTTAAAGAGTTACATATTCAATGGAAGTGGAGCAGTGTTTGATACACTTAATCAGGCTTCAGAATACTTCCCATTTGTGAATGGTCATGCAACACTCAGGTTCGTATCAAACAGCCCTAATTCCACTGTTGGGCTTAAATACAGGGATGCCGAAGGAAATGAGAACTCAGGTTATGTGGGCAATGGAGTTTCCGGTGAATCCTATATTAAGGTCAGACCGGTTTCCTCCTCTGCAAACAGGATTGTTCTTAAAGAGCAAAAGAATATTGCTTCACCATATACTGCATTGTTCATAACAGTTGCAGCAGTGGATGATAGTGGATATATTGACCCATCACGCCAGGATACAGTGGTAATAACTGGAACTGGAAGTGCCATATATGAACCAGATACACTGACGCTTGAAAAGGGTATAGGTGGTTTCTGGATATATGATATTTTCTCTGAAGTTGTCTATGTAACAGCAACATCCAGTTCCCTTGGATCTGCACTGGATACAATCTACTACATCCATCCTGATTCTGCTGCATATATTATGTTAATATTACCAGAAGAGGCCTGCTTGAATGAAAATGCGGATGTTACAGGTTATATCTTTACACCAGAATATTCACTTGCGGATTATTACAATGGTTTTGTGAGTGTTGGGGCTATTGATAACTACAGAAGCAATTCAGTGTATTTCATCACACCAGACCCTGAAAGTATCCCTGTTTACAATGGTATCTTCACTGCTACACTTTCTGATACAGAACCAGAGTACGTCACAGTAACAGCACAGGACGTGGGAGGATTTCTTGTTCCTGATAATGAGGATATGACCTTCTACGGGATTCTTGACACCCGTGTTGTTGGACCACACAGGGTGAATTATGACGATACAATTCAGGTATTCTTGAGGGATATTCAGGGAAACAGGATTTATCTTGATGGTGTGTATAGGGATGATTCACTCAGTTTTTCCGTTTCACAGATAGGTGGCTCAAATGCTTACTCTGTTTCTATGCCAGATGGTGATAGAACAACCTTTGTTGATGGTTTCTGTTCTGTAAGAATAACGGATTCAGAGGAAGAGACATTGGAAATCTCCACATTTCCATATAATACTGATTGGTATCATGGATATGAAACTGCCAGTTACATTGGAATTACGGGGATTTCAGAACCTTCACCCTTCCAGATAAAGTTGAATACTGTACAGAAGGGTGTTCTTAGTTTTCAGTTTGGTATGAATGCA
>Ga0190359_1002025_pt1 | contig 12346 bp, 8 predicted proteins | sample 48721823_MG_FD_161269 | JGI IMG/M metagenome (GOLD analysis project Ga0190359, IMG submission 161269) | Hydrothermal vent microbial mat bacterial communities from Southern Trench, Guaymas Basin, Mexico - 4872-18-2-3_MG | ecosystem: Environmental > Aquatic > Marine > Hydrothermal vents > Microbial...
TTCTAATTCAACGCAAGATAAACTATGGTTTCATAACCCTGAACGAAAAGGCGCTTGCAAACAAACTAAAAGAATTAGGGCACCGGTTCCCAAATACGCGAGCCAGATATATTGCAGAAGCAAGAAGATATAAAAATACGCTAAAAGAGACCATTTTTTCTTTAAAAGATGACAAAAAAAGGAGAGAATGGCTCGTGAAAAACATAAAAGGACTTGGCTATAAAGAAGCAAGTCATTTTCTTAGGAATACTGGTTTTTTAGATGTCGCTATAATCGACTTTCACATTATTGATTTATTATGTGAACATAACATCATTGATAAACCCAAGAGTTTAACAGGAAGAAAGTATCTTGAAATTGAAGATAAACTCAAACAGATTTCAAAACAACTTGAAATGCCGCCAGGAGAACTCGATTTATATCTGTGGTTTTTAGAGACAGGAAAGGTCTTAAAATAAAACACCATAAAAATTGTGTGAAAAAACGAGGGAATAAACTGATTATAAAAGAAGTAAATAAAAAACAGAAAAAAGTAGAAAAAATGTCAAATTCAAATTTAGAGGTTTTGCTTTGCTTCTTTTAGCATTTCAATCAGGGCATCACATTCTTCAGCTGTGAATCTCCCTGTCCTTGCAAACTGCCACCTTTCAGATTCAGAATCATAATTCTGTCTTGAAATCTGAACCTTTGGTCTGCCTTCATTATAACTCATCACAGAAACGACGAGTTTCGTCCCATTAAAAACCTTCTCAGTTTTAAACAATTCTTTATCTAAACTTGGATCAAATGCCATTTTCAAACCGAGAAATAAAAAAGGCTTTATATTGTTTTCTAATAAAAATTAATAAAAACGATTAAAAACGATTCAAATCAGAAATCAAATCAGAAATTGCCTAAATCGTTCAAAACCAAAAAACAAAAAAGATTTATTTCATAGTGAGAAAAAAACTTTAAATAGAGTTAAATTAAATATGTTTGTAGGTTTTAGACTAAATAATTCAGGTAGCAAATTTTTGCATGGAATTTTGCTTATAATAAAATGCTTATAATGATTAGTAATAAAGACAAATATAAAAATAAAAAAGGTGATTCCGTTGATTGGCAATATTTCAATTTTTAATTTCCTTTCCATGATAAACCTTGTATTGATTGTGGTTATGTTTCTTAAATTCAAGAAAGCAATTTCTAAATTTAACAAAAGCTTAAACGAAATCGAATTTAACGAAAAGTTAGAAAGCATGCTGTCTGAAGACATTAAATCAGAAAACATCCATAAATTAGCAAGCAACTTGTTAACGAAGATTAAAATTAAATATAATCTAAAAGCGAGTTCGTTTTCCGAAGCAGTTGAAGAATTAAAAAGAAGATACGATATTCCACAAGATTTCAGGGATTTAATCATTGATTTCTTTAACAATATGGTAATTATAAGCTACAAAAAAGAGACAATTTCAACAGATGAGTTAATTGAACTAAAAAAGAAAATCAAATTCATAATACAAGCTCTAAAAAGTTGAGTTTAAGAATAAGGGAAATAAAAAATATCAGAACTGTTAAAACGAAACATTCCGCAGCTTCTTTTTGATTAAACGTTCTTTCAGTACGCACCAAGATAAGACAACAAATAATGCAAAAAGAGCGCAAGAAGAAATGCTTCAATTGCATACACTACAGATTTAATCCACTTTGAGAAAGTTGATTTGTTTTTATTTTCTTTTGCTGTTATGTTGCCTGAATAGAATCCTGAATTAACTTCATAACTGTTATCTTTTGTATCATAAAAAGAGGTGGAAGAGGACTTTTCTGGTTGATTTGACTTTGATTGAAAAGAATAAAAACCTGATTGGTCTTTAGATGAAGAAGATTCTGAATTAAAAACATCAAACAAATCATCAGTGTGTTGTTTATTTTTCGAATTCGTTCTAAATCCTTTCATCAAAAAATCTAAAAATTTCATTTTTCACCCAGCTCACACATTCTTTGACTCATGCACTCTGTAAGTAACAAGCGTCCATAGCAGTAATAATATAAACGAAATTAACAATTTAATTTCTGAAGCTTCGAACAGTTTACCAAACAATCCTTTTTCTTTAACAATAAAAGTGACTGGAGCAAAACCTACCAGTTTATCGTTTGAATAAAACTTAACATAATAATCTGTTTGGCATCTTGAAATATCTTTCGCTTTAAAGGAATAAAGCAAAGTCCTCTCATCAGAATAATTCAAATAACCCGTCCCGGTTATTGATTCGATACATGGATTTGGTTCATACTTAATAGTAAGATTGGGCAATGCCCTGTCGCCAATATTCTTCAAGAAGAAAGCAATTTTCTGCTCGTAATTTGGTGCTAAGACAACGGTGCGTGGATACTCTAAAACCATTAATCTACTCAGGTTTCCTCGAGGTATGACTATAACTTTCAAAAGTTTTCGAGTTACTTCTCTCGATTCGTTATCATAGGTAACGTTGATTATAACAGGAACATAATAGGTCTTTGGTATGGCCTTCTCATACACTGACAGTTCAATACTCCGATTTATCTTTTGACCAGCAGAGATATTGTCAATAAATTGCATAGAAGTGTCCCATCCTTTCAGAATCTCATGAAACACAGTTAAATTATATACCAGTCCATCACCCAAGTTTGTTAAATTAAAGATGTACGACCCAACCTCACCCTGCATAAGCGTTATGTTCTTAGGCAAATCTAATTTTAAGGTTAGAGGCAATGGAAATTTGTGAGTCTTTTTTTCAGTTCCAACAGGTATTTGCGTAGGCGAACCTGGACCACCTGACGGTTTCGGAGTTCCCCCCTCGCCGGAACTATCTCCCTGAGTCGGCTCAGGTTCAGGTTGAGGCTGCGGTTCAGGTTTTGGTTCAGGAGGTTTCTTAAATCCAAATGGCGCAAAAACCGAGAAATTTGACAAATTCAATGACATAATTAATTGTTCAGAAGGTGAAACTAAGGTGTACAACTTCTTCCAAGTGCCATTAAACCATCCTGAAAGAGTTGAATTAATCAATGTATTCGTTTCATTATCAAAAGAAAGAATGGTCGTATTAACATAAGTACCATTGTATTCAAAAATGCTAATATTATCTGTCGTTACATATTCCAATATGTCTTCACTATAATGAAATTTGATTATTGCCCAAGAATCATTATTATTTTTCTCTGAAGGATGATATTCCACAAATTGTCCAATATCCAGCAAATTGGTGATATTGGGCTTGGGTGGAGGTTCTTTAACTGATTTAACTATACTATCTTCAAAATCACTTGTTAATTGAGCCGTTGGAATTGTAACATTAATGAGATGGACCAAAGAATCATTCTGAGCTAAGAGATCTGAGTCAACGCTTGAAAACATAACATCTACAAACTTTACTTTGCTATTATCCGAGATAAGAGCACCATCAAGATTGTATGTGCTTGCATCCCCAATCACATTCACAGTGCTATTATAGACGCAAATGCCAAACCTGTAATCCTGCGTTTTTAATCGTTCAATCGAAACATTCTGCGAATTCCTGATGATAACAGGACAGCTGTTATTAGCCAAACTGCCATTTGGATTAGCATCACCATCAATAATCTCTGGACCAAAATTTATAACTATTTGCGTTTGGTTTTCAATTTTCATACAGCTTTCATTGTAATTCAACTTGCTATTGTTTATTATGTAATATCCTGATTCATTTATTTCTGCACATGGATCTGAGAGAACTTTAATTTTCAAAGATTCAATACCGTTCACATAGATTTTTTCATTTCCAATCATATCCTTAGTATAAATAAATGTCTGTTTCGGCGCCAGGATCTCTTCAAAAGCTGAAACATTGGAACCGTTCACAAAAGAAACAACCAATCCCGGCTCCAGTCGCTGAATTGTCAAATTCTTGTCATCAAACACTCTGTCAACAGCAAAATAATAGACTTTAGGAGGGGCATCAATAAATACAGAAATCTTGTAGGAACCATTGAGCGTGGGTCTTAAGTAATTTAGATTCGTAATATTAAAAGCAGGGATGGAATTTTGATAGGAGTCATAATCATCATAGACTAACACCATAATCCTTCCAGGATATAGTGCTTCTGTACTTGACAACACCACATCAAGCATGGTACAATTATCAACAACCGCATTAACCTGAACAGGCAGAGACAATAAGCTCTTAGTAAGATTCCTTGAGAAACTGACATAAGCTAAATCAACCAGCTGATTAGGTCTTAATCGAGTGTCACATAATTTAAGAAACAAATTCTTGTTTGTGGGTGAATAATCCATATAAGAATCACTGCCAAAACTTAAATTGAAGATTGTCTGATTGCTTCTGTCATACAATAAATCCTGACTAAATTCAACAAAGGTTTGATTTGTATCATTAGTATCGTTAAGCAGCATTAAAGATGCATCAAGAGAAAAAACAAAGTTAAATGCAAAGATTAACAAGAATGCCAAAGTGCCAAGTGATGCTACGAAAATCCGATTATAATTCGCAATATCAAACTTAATATTCATCTTTCATTCACAGCAGGGTATTTATCTTATCTTAACACACTTTCTAAAAAGTTTGTAAATAGATGATAGACAAAGTTAAAAGACTGACTTACCAGATTTTTGTGATAAATGTCTTTATCAGAAAGATCATTCCCGGATACATTTGCGATTTTCAATGGGTATTGATTAGTAAGTTTTCCGTCAATTATGAAATTAAAAGGTTCGCCCTCTTCAGTATTCCCCTCAAAATAAAGAGAATAGTTGCCTACGGCGTCCGAATAATTAAGATAAGCGTACTCTGGTTCATATAATTTGTTATACGTGGGAATAAAAGTAAAAGAAGAATTACCGTAATAATCGGTAACAAATGAAATTATGCTCGTTGAAGTTAGCCCACTCCTAATGGTATTATTTGAATCATCAATCGTTAAATTAAAAACTTGGCTTGGTGCACAAAGACTTAATCCATTTACTTGAAAGAGAAGAACCGTTGAATTTTTTAAAATTTTGTCATCAGAATTCTTAAAATGGAAATCAAGTTTGTATGGCTGGTTCGGATAAGGAAAGGTATCATTCTGCTCCCCATCAATATATATCTCTGGCAAAACAATAGGTTTTAATTCAAAATCTCTGCTGTCGCTATTATCCCCTTCATTGCATTCAGCAATATCATCATCTGAATCAACTGTAACTAAAACTGTATAAAAACCGCTTTTTGCATAAGCGGGCCATTCCAGATTTAAAGTTACACTGCCGTCCGGAATTATTGTATTACTTATTGGAATGTTCTTTTCATAGATAACTTGCGAAGGATTCGTTTTGTTGTAAATTTTAACATTTACAATAAAATTTGTAGTCACATCAACATTTCCGCCATTGATTTCATAGGGCGTATCTCGCGGATTGGATATTGAGAAAGATATGTTTAAAGTCTGACTGTAATAAACTGGATTCGGAGTTACACTTTGAACCGAAGTTCTAAGATTTGGTCCAATACACAATGGATTACCCAAACCATTAATAACAACATATTTGGTATAAGTCATTTGATCATCTACTGAAACTAAACCCGTATCAAAATCCGGGAAGGCTGCTGCAGAAAAGATTTCACCATCGCTGCAATCAAAACCGTTCTCATCATTACAGATTCCTATAGCAATCTTTCTTTTATCATTCAATCCAAAAGTGGCATCTGCAAGCGATTTTGAAAAAGAACCACCAGTAGTTTGAAAAGTCACGGTTGGAACTCCAATCGAAATTTTTTTAGTTAACTGATCAAAAGTTCTAGTCACCGAATAATAACCCCTAAAAACAGCATTGTTATCACCAAAGACAAAATTTGAAACGGTTCCGGGATTCTCACTTGTAGAAGAATATCCTATCCATAATCGTGCTGGAAACGCTGCCATATAAACATCAGGGTCTGTAACAGTTAATTGAGAAGGAGAAATTGTCAACAATCCGGGCGTTGTTTCGTAACAATCAGGTTCACTTGAACTAACATCCGTAAATGACAAAGCACTACTTGAAGCAGGATTATAGGAAACCAAAACATATTTCCAGGTACCCTGGACTCGGACTGCATAAAAAGCCCCAACATATCTTTGACCGCCAGCATCACACAGCCGAACGCCCACATCAAGATTGCCATCAATACCGTCCTGATACAATGTGGAAGGGTCGTTTGAATTGCCTGTAAAGTATAATCCTCCTGATTGTTTTGTTATAGTAGCGCTTTCACCAAAAACCACGCAAGTCTGCAACACGAGCGTAAAGAAGAGTATTAAAATTAAAGTTAAGAAATTAACTTTCAACGAAAATCTTCCGCTTTTCCCGGAAACTAAAATTAAAAATCCCATGAAATACACCTTAATGATTTAATGAATAAAATAATGAGGACAAAACTTGGTTCATTGCATTCGTAATCATCTTTAAAGTATCATCGCTATAAAATGTGCCACCCGTATCAATATTCAGATCTGTATTAACTGTTGCAGTAATTGTTTTTAAAGGATTGTAATTACTATCAAGTATCTCCAACTCTACTTCAGAACTTGACGCAGGTCTTCCTGTTGGCGTCACTACAAACTGTTGCCTTGTTGGAATAACTATCCCTTTGTATTTTTCCTTAGGGTCAAGAGGAATGTTTGAATTGTAAGGATTCATAATCAGATAACCACTTGTTTCTTTAATCCTTACAAAATAGTTTGGAACTGGAAAACCTCCACTAGTAACGGTTACGGTAATCAAATTTGGTGCTCCAGTTTTCAGGAGCAATTGCCCGCCAAAATTTGGAAATGAAGTAACTGACACTGCACCAGTGGATAATTCATAATTGACATTAAACTGATATGCTTGCTGTAAAACGCTGGACCATTTATACAAAAAGTTAATAATCTGATTCATTTCATTAACGCTAACTTTTGCATTATCATATAAAGACGCAGGGGATAGTGGTTTGCTCTGATGTATCAACTCGTCTTTTGAGTCCACTGTTAAATACTTCTTTGAGATTAAGGAATTCTGAAAAAATCTTGCAATAAAAATAGTATAATCAGGTACATCCGGATAAACGGTTGGCGCAATTAGGAAGGTTTGCTCACCCGCGGCATCAGTAGTACCTTGAGAGTAAGCTAAAGAAACATAGCCCTCTAGCCTTGTAGGAATAAACAAATTTTGACCATTCTCCTCTCCAATAACCACATCAATATTTGTAGCTGGCGCATATCCTTCATAGATATACCGCGCTTTTGTTTTAATTAGATAGGGCAAAGCTGTTTGACTAAAATGGTCTGTTTGAACTCCATCAATCCATATCTCAAAGTCCACAGCCGGCAACTGACTCAAAATATAAAAAGAGTAATCAGCGTTAGAAATAGGAAGCATAAATTGAGAAATACAATTCCCGCCATTAGCGCAATACTGATTTTTTAACTTAGACACAAAGAGAGGAACATAATCTGAACCTGTGTAATACTTTAAAAGAACCATTTCTGTTCCAGGTTCAAGCGTTAATGCGATTCCTTGAAAGAGATGGCCGGAGATATTAACATAATCATAGTAGGCCGAAGAAAAAGTTGTTTTAGGATTGTCAGAAAGTTGATAATAATTGTCATAGAATATGGGATAAAGCTCAGAATTAAACAAACCATCTTTTTCAAGATCAGCAAAAGAAGCGTTATGCACATTGCTGACCGTAAATCCCGTATTAAAAGGCATTGCTGCGTAATAATGGAAACCGTCATTAAGATTCTCGCCAGGAAAATAATGCGTTGTTACGATTGGCTGATTTAAATCCAAAGACAAAAAGGGTTGATTTGTTTCATCCAAAGACAGGCCATTACTCGAAATAATCATACCAGCCCAATGACTTGTCCTAGAAAAACTTTCTAATTTAACATAGTAAGATTTTCCTGCAAAGAGATTAATTTGCGCTGGCGGGAAGCCATCAGCAGATGTTAAAGCAAAAAAAGCGTTCATGAAAAAGAGTAATGAAAAGAAAAAAATCACAGCTCGCGCTAAACAAACACAGTTAAGATTATCAAAAATCCTGTGAATCCCGCTAAGTTTCATTGTTCGAAAAATACTTAACAAAAGTTCAAACATAAAATGGTCATTGAAGCGCGAAGGTGATTATTCCATCATCAAACGAAGCAACATACTCATTTAAAGATAGCAAGGAATTAATTGCATTATTACTTAAGCTTGATATGTTCACTTTAACAAAGGGTGCAAATTTCAGATAATCAATCCGAACATCAAAAACGCATTCTTCTTTAACAGTAGTATTCAGAGGGATTTCGGAATCAACAAAAACAACATCGGGAATTAAATCGCCCAATTCGACTTTTTTGCAATTAAGGTTTCCCGCAAAGGGATTCAACATCAAAACCAGAGTAAAATTGGCATTTTCTTCAGGGTTCAACCCAACGGTTAAAGTATGATTTACTAAAAACGCATCCTCATTTCCCGGATTGAAAGAATAATTTAAGATGTCCTGCCTCAACATTGGGAAAATTTTGTTTAGCATTTCCTTTATATCAATCGTTTCATTAACTTCAATATCATTTTCATTAACAACAGAAATATCTGTATAAAGCAAAAACGGCTGGTCAAAACCCTGCACAGTCGACGGATAAATGCTTACGAGATAAGTAAGATTTCCAAGTTCGTACAATGATTTTGTATCTGAACTCTGGAAAGTGTTGTCAGCAGTGGTATCATTTAACAAAACATTGCTTTTATTCAAATCAGAATCAGGAGGAATTTCCAAACTAAAATTGTCCAAATTATCAACATTAACATAAACGCCATCAGTAAAGTTATCGTGAAAGATTATATTCTGCTTAGAGGATTCATCACCAAAGGCCAAAGCTCTGTTTAATAAGACGAGCATTAATAAGAATAAAACTCCGTGTATGCTTAAAAACCGCTTTTTACATTTCCTCATGAAAGCAACACCCAAAATACACTACTGGTGCAGATAATGTATGATTTAATATCTCAAGGTAATTCATATAAAACCAGTATAGTATTAACTTAAACAATATATAAAAATATCTAACCACACAGAAATGGTTACCTTTCCTGAAAGAACTTTTCACTAACAACCGGAACAAGTCAAAAACAAAAAAATAGATTAACCAGATTAAATAAAATTGTTCTCTTTCTTTTTCTTAGTATTTCTTTTTCTTAGATATTCTTCGGATTAAAATCAGGACTATCAACAGAATCACCGCTGCAATCGACATTATTAACACCTTTGTGTTCTCCACGAAACCAATGAGGAATCCCGTAATCGCTGATTTTTCATAGAAGTTGGTAATCTCCAAAGGTATAACTTTCGCATTCAGCGTATCTTTAGAGCCGTAGTATAATGAAACTTGCAAAGTTCTATTATAAAAATCCTCTTTGTATAAGAATGGCGTATCCACTACAATCGTCCCTTCAGAATATTTTGGGATCACCACCATTTCAGAACTCAATACCTCTTTAGACTCATTGAAGAAGATTTGCGCAAAGACTGTAATATCCATGCTGTTATTATTATAAACCTTAAGCAACAACCTACCTCTGCTATTATCATACACATGATCCTTCAGTTGAACCGAAATTGACTCTTGATAATCCGAAACAACAACCTTTTGTTGTATAAGGGGCCTCCCATTCTCATCAGTTAAGGTTTTTTCCAAAGGGAAATCCATACCATATAGAATATTAAGCACAACTGAAGCATTCTTTGAATCAAATTGATTTAATTTTTCTTTAGAAAGATTCAAGAAGTATGGTAAAGTTAAAGTTTGCCCTGGTAAAATCTCAACAGGATGTTCGTCAGAGAACGGTTTGCCAAAGAACTCCAGGTTCGTGTATAAATACGCAGGAAAATTTCCCTCATTGCTCAAAGTTACAGCCAAGGTATTAAGTTGCGGATAAAAAATGACATTCTCCACATTTAGAGAAACGAACGGATAATCCACAGAAAACGCCTCTATATCAATCAGCTTGCCAGAATAAGCTTTCACATTAGTAATCGTCCTTGCATATTTTAATAAAAGTTTCAAATTTTTACCAGATCTCGCCTCGAGTTCCTTGGCCACATCTGCAAGTTCTCCACCAACAACCTCAAATTTATCAACATTCTTTTCTTCAGTTAAAGATGCCAGTAAATCCAGATTTTCATCATATATGAAGATTGGCCTTCCTGAAGTAAGGACATCTGGATCGACTTTATCTAAAATCATCAAAACAGACCAATCAAAATCAATGTTGTTCAAAGTATAGTTCAACAGAGAAATCATGTTTTTGTACGGAACATCAGTGAATTTAATCCCGGGAAAAAAGTCAATTAACCTTGAAGGAAAATAACCCGCTGCAATACTTTGTTCATCAAGATTAAAATTAGAAACAACAGAACCCAGATTTTCAGGTGTAAGAAAAACAGGCCAGAAATTCTTATTTTTAATGAGAGGCGCTGCAACTACAGCTTCATTTCCGAATTCAGGATTTAAGACAATAAAATTTTGCACCCTTCCTTTTATTTTGTTATAGAGAAAAACCTGCAACTCGGAAAAATCGTTGAACGCAAATGCCTCCACATCATTGTATTGCCTAATTTTCAAGAAGGACTCATAGTTTCTGATTACAGGGCTGACTTTGGACTCAAGCACTAAAACTGACGAGTTCTTCGGAATCATTCTTGTTTTAAGATCAACATCTGACAAAGAATCAAAGAACAGCGGTTTTGAATCGTTCAAAGTTGAAAACATAATACCCAAGTAGATATCTCTCCAATCTTTTGAGTTAACAACAACAAAATCAGAAGCTGAAACTAACGGAAGAGCAAGAAAGAAGAGTAAAATCACAGAAACAAGTTTTTTGCTAAAAGCATCCATATTAGATAGCACTTTAAATTCCCCCCCAATCCTTAAATAAAAGGAATCAGTTCAATAAAGTTTGATTTAATTTTGTTTTAATTTGATTTGTATTGGTTGAAATGACAATTACATATTTATATTTTTTTCTTAAATTTTTTAAAATGCACAATAAATTTTCATACGCCTTGTGTGTCCGCTTCAATTATTTAAATCTTCAAAAACAATGTTAAATTTTTTAAAAATATTAATTAAAAAATATTAATTAAATTCATCAATTCTGACAATCATATCAATTGAACCTTTATAAGATTTCAAAGGAGAAGGTATCCTAACCTCATAATCATAAGTTCCATACTTGCCTTGCTTGCTTGCATTAACAGCAGTAAACACAATCAAATCCTGAGTTCCATTATATTCGCTCCCACCGTCTCCGCTATCCCACAGCAAACCAGTTATGAAATTTGTGTTGTTCGTGGAATAAATGTATGGAACACCCGAAACCTGTTTTCCATCTATCCAAAAAGTGCCTGTATAATCCGGGATTCCATTATCATCCTGATCAAATAAGGCAGAGATGGAATCTTCGAAACCGCTTATATTCAGGGCTTCATCCGCTTCAGCCAAATCATCAAATCCATCTAACGGTTTTAAATCAGATACGGAAAAATCAGAATCCGCATCGGCAAAATAAATGTTTCCTTTTGGCGTGCTTAAATTCCAATCCTTAAACACATTAGTCCTGCCTTCCAATGAAAAAGCGAAACTGCAATTGCCATAAAGAATCGCCCATGAAGATACGGTTTTATTAACTTTCATGTAATTATTTGATTCATTGCTTTCAGTAATGTTATTGTGAGGATCTGCTGTGGCTTCAAAGATATAAGTGCCAGGTTTTGCATTCCAGGTAAAGTTTATTGTTTTAACCTCATACTCGCTTAAATTAAAAGGATCACTTTCATTGGATTCCAATAAAGTCTTTGAACCGTTCCATAATGAAATGTTCAATTGAACTGTGAGGTTTGTTACATTAATGTCGTCAAGGTTTGTAACTGTGACCGAAACAGTGTATTGATGATTCTCAACAAGCTTCTCTGATGAAAAAGATATATTCGTAAGTTCAAAGTCATCTATTAAGCTGTGATTTGCAACAACGACTTTTCTCAATATTGATGTGGCTGAATTGCCTAGAGTATCATTACCGGAAACACTGTAATTGTATGTTCCATCAATTAAATCAGTTACATTGTAATAGAAATGTGTTGAATCAACCTTTGTCATAGTATAATACGATGTTCCTGTTGAGTTAGCCCAGGTTAATGTTAAAACATCCGCTGGCTCATTCGTTGTAACATTAACATAAACCCAAGTTACATCAACTGCGCCATTATCGCTTGGAGTTGGCGGCACGAATGTAAAATCTGGTCCTGTGGTGTCAACAGTAAATTCTGTGAAATTGTACCCAAAGTTG
>Ga0190359_1002026_pt1 | contig 12343 bp, 12 predicted proteins | sample 48721823_MG_FD_161269 | JGI IMG/M metagenome (GOLD analysis project Ga0190359, IMG submission 161269) | Hydrothermal vent microbial mat bacterial communities from Southern Trench, Guaymas Basin, Mexico - 4872-18-2-3_MG | ecosystem: Environmental > Aquatic > Marine > Hydrothermal vents >...
GGCGAGATAAAAAAGCTGCTATTTATAAGAGCAATTGTAAAAGAACCCACGTATATATTTGCCGATGAGCCCATATCTGAACTAGATGAGGATTCAGCCACAAAAATTCTTGAAATAATGGATGAAAAAAATAAAAACGGTACAACCCTAATTGTTTCAAGCCATAGGTTTATTAAGTTTAAAGGAGATGTTGATGTTTATAAAATGAGTGGCGGTAGAATTGTTGAATACAAAAGTGAAAAATTATGATTATATTATAGTTGTTTAAGCAGATGATTTTATAAATTAGGAATCATGGTATTTTAAAAATTTTAAAATCAATTAGAAGTAAAAGGAGAAACTCCATGGGAATCATCGCCGATAATTTAAAAAGAGTCCAGGAAACTATAGAAGAAACCCTCAACAAAACAGGCCGAAAAGATAGTGTAACCCTTATTGCGGTAACTAAAACTGTTGATCCGGAAAGAATCAATGAGGCTATTGAAGCGGGTGTAAAAATAATTGGGGAAAATCGTGTTCAGGAGGCAAGGGATAAGTTTGATAAGATAAAAAAGGGGGTAACATGGCACCTGATAGGCCATCTTCAGAGAAACAAGGTGAAACATGCCCTTCCAATATTTAGTATGATACAAAGCATCGATAAAGTTGAAACTGTTCAGGAGATTGAAAGGCGTGCCCAAGGGCCAGTGGATATATTGATAGAGATAAACTCAAGCGGAGAAGAAAGCAAATACGGTGTACACCCGGATCAAGTTTTCAAACTTGTTGATGAGATTTTGGAGTATAAAATGATAAATATAAAGGGCATTATGACAGTTGGACCTTTGACAACGGATGAAAAAGAGATAAGAAAGGCTTTTTCACTAACCAGAAAAAAGTTTGATAAGATAAAAGATAGGTATAAAGGACTTGATATAATCTATCTTTCAATGGGAATGAGCGGAGATTATCCGATAGCAATCGAGGAAGGTTCTAATATGGTGAGAGTTGGAACCGCAATATTTGGACCCAGGAATTATTAAAATCATTAAAACCTAACTATAAAAAGAGAGCTGCTATGATCATTGAGGTTATAGCTCATACAGGAAGTTCAAAGAGGGAGATTATTCAAAAGGATGGCAAGTATCATGTGTATACTCCCAAAAAACCCATAAAAGGGGAAGCAAATAGGGACATTATAAGAATTCTTTCAGAGAATCTAAATGTACCCAAAAGTTCTATATCCTTGGTAAGAGGCGAGAAATCTAAAATTAAGCAATTTTCTGTTGAAGCTATAGATCATCATTAAGCAGTCATACTTTGGGTAACAATAAAAGGCTAGGTTTGCTTATTCGTAATCCCGGGCTTGGCAAGGGATCTACAAGTTGCAATAATAAAGTATTCTCATTAATTGTTATTTAAGTCTTATTTAAAATGTAGGTACTATAATTAAAAGTTAAATGCGAGCACAAAAAACCATAAGAGCATAAAATAAATACAGGAGGTTTAGATGGATAGTGTAAGAATAGCAGTAATAGGTGGCACCGGACTTTATAAAATCGAGGGAATAGAGATAAAGGATGAGCTTGACATTGTTACACCTTTTGGAAAACCTTCGGACAAAATTACAGTTGCGAGTATTGATGGGGTTAACGTTGCCTTTCTACCGAGACACGGGTTTGGACACAGATTCCTTCCGACAGAGATTCCTGTAAAGGCCAATATCTGGGCGCTTAAAAAAATCGGCGTAGAAAGAATAATTGCTGTCAGTGCTGTTGGAAGCCTAAAAGAAGAAATAAGACCAAGGGATATCGTAATCCCCGACCAGATAATAGATAGAACAAAATCTAGGGCCAATTCCTTCTTTGGAGATGGAATTGTAGGGCACGTTGCCTTTGCTGATCCTTATTGTAATGATTTAAGGGCAATCCTTTTAGATACCGTTAAGGAACTTGGATACAAGGTCCATTTTGGCGGTACTTACATATGTATGGAAGGCCCCCTCTTTTCAACCAGAGCTGAAAGCAACCTCTACAGGTCTTGGGGTGGAAGTGTTATAGGAATGACAGCCCTACCGGAGGCAAAACTTGCAAGGGAGGCTGAAATTTGCTATGGTATGCTTGCCTTCTCTACTGACTATGACTGCTGGAAAGAGGGCGAGGAGGATGTATCAATCGAAATGGTTGTAGAAAATCTTAAGGCAAACACATCAGCCGCACAGGAGATCATCAAAAAAGTAGTTAAAACAATACCAGAAAAAAGAACCTGTATATGCAAGGATGCGGCAAAATATGCAATAATAACTGATCCTGCGGCAATTCCCAAGGAAACAAAAAATAAACTTGACCTATTTTATGGAAAATATTGGAATTAGGAATGTTACAATCCAATAAGAAAAGACGAATAATTCTTGATAAACTCATCTATATCCTTATAATGTTCTTATTCTTATGGGGTATTTCGGATGTACTTTATGGTGATGATTTTTGTTTAAATATAAATACACCGATTTTGGATTCGCGTATAGATAACTATAAATTAATAGACTCAAGATTTTACTCTTTTAATTTTGAAAACTACTCCGATTTTAATTCAGACGGAGGAGAATACCAGGAAACCAGTTTTAGGAGGTTTGAAATTATTTTCTTTATATCTTTACCTGTCAGTTTTTTATTAACCTTTGGAGGTACCTTACTTTATAAACAAGCATCGGGAAACCGGGGGAATTTCACCAATATTGAGTACAGTTATCTCACACTTTCAAGCGTTGGTATTTCTGCTTCTGTAGCAATTAGGGATTACCTTTTAACAAGAAAACGAATAGAGAAGTAAAGCATAAAACCATAAGCTACTATACTATATGAAGGGTATACTAAATGATAAAACTTCACAGACGATTTAAGGTTTTTTTTATCACAGCTGTAGCTGTTATTGTTGTTGATCACCTAACAAAATGGATAATAAGGACTACGATGCACCTCAATCAGACGATAAATGTAATTGGAAATTTCTTTACGATTTCATTCATATATAATACAGGAATCGCCTTTGGTATATTTAACAAAAGCAACTCCTCGGCAAAAACTCCACTGCTAATAATAATCTCAATAATTGCCCTTGGTATTATTCTATATATATTCTACTCGCTGCCCCGGGACATAAGGCTATCAGGGTTATCTATGGGTTTGATTTTTGGCGGAGCAATAGGAAATATGATAGATAGAATAGTACGGGGAAAGGTGGTAGATTTTTTTGATGTGGATTTTTTTGATATTAATATACCCAAACTTGGAATTCATATGACAAGGTGGCCTACCTTTAACGTCGCGGATTCTACCGTACTTGTAGGTATAGTAATGCTATTTATCATAATCGTTATTCATGGAGGCAAAACTGAAGGAGAAATCAAAGAGTAAGAGTTACAGCTTCATAGTAACTCACAGCGATGCCGGAAAAAGGCTGGATACCGTTGTTGCAAAGCATTTTTTCTCTATAAGCCGATCAACGGCCAAAAAGCTCATTAAAACAGGGAACATTGTGGTAAACAACCAGATAAAATCCGCACATTATCAGGTTAAAGAAGAGGACACAATCAATATTGAAATACCGGAAATTCAAAGGAGTGAACTTGAACCTATTGAAATGAAGCTTGATGTCATCTATGAGGATGATGATATTCTTGTGATTAATAAACCACCTGGCATACCCGTCCATCCTTCTGCGGGGCACAGAAATGATACTCTTGTTAATGCTCTTCTTGGTTATCTTGGAAAAACTGAAAACCTTTCATCAATAGGCGGAATTGAAAGGCCGGGAATTGTCCACAGGCTCGATAAAGACACCTCCGGAGTCTTGCTAATTGCTAAAAATGATCACAGTCATCTGAAATTATCAGAACAGTTCCAGTACAGAAAAATTCAAAAAAATTATGAAGCTATATTAAAGGGGATTCTCGAAAAAGATAGAGGTAAAATAGAAAGCTCCATAGCAAGACACCCAACAAATAGAAAAAAGTTTACCACGGCTGAACATGGAAAAAATTCCATAACCCTTTTTGAAGTAATAGACAGAAAAAACGAAACTACATGGGTAAGATTTATGCCAAAAACAGGAAGAACTCACCAACTTCGAGTACATAGTGTATCAATAGGACATCCAATTGTAGGTGACCCCATCTATTCAAGGGGTTATACAAAATACAAGTACCTTGCGCTGGTAGCAAAAGACCTCAAGATTGCTCATCCAAAAACAGGTCTTATTTATACCTTTATTGCAGCTTACCCGGATCATTTTATTGAAATAGCTAAATCCTTTGGATATAGAATAGATGTAAAAGAAAATAAGAATCGTTGGATGATAGAATAACGAATGGTAATGCTTATTTTAATAATAGGCAAGTAAACTTCCAATCACAATAAAAATCTTAGTTTGCCTATTCGTTTTATACCTATAAAAATTATATTTAGTATCCTTGAATATTTTGGCATTCTAATTTAACATTAAACTCTTATAAAAAAACCATAAAAACAGGGTAAGCATCACCGTATTTAATGTTTGCCACAGATTAAAGTTTTGTATATTTTAAAAAAAATACCGCTCAAAGGAATGGGAAATGCCTATTTACTACCACAGTACAAACAATCCTGATGAAAACGTAACATTCAGAGAGGCTATTCTCAATGGAATTGCCTCGAATTATGGTCTTTACATGATGTATCGCGAGGATATACCCAAGCTTTCTAAAACCCAGCTTAATTCTATGAGGGAAAAAAGCTATGCAGAAATAGCATTCGATGTTTTAAAGGACTATGTTATCCCTGATATCCCTGAGAAAGATTTTATAGAAATACTTAAAGACGCCTATAACGAAAAAGTCATTCCTGTTGACATACAGCACGTTACCGGAAAGACATACATTATGTGGCTCTCCAAAGGGCCAACCTACTCTTTTAAAGATTTTGCTGCTCGTTTCTTTGGAAGAGTACTTAATTACTTCCTTACTAAAAGTGGAATGAAGCGAACGGTAATCGTTGCAACAAGCGGTGATACAGGAGGAGCAGTCGCTCATGCCCTCTATAAGCTTCCAAGCATCAATAACATCGTTTTTTTCCCTGGCAATGCAATAAGCGAACGACAACGAAGACAGATGACTACGCTTCAGGAAAATATATATGCCTTTTCGGTAAACGGAGATTTTGATGTTTGTCAGGAGATAGCCAAGAACCTTTTAAGCGATAAAGAGTTTGCAAAAGCGGCGACAGGGGATCCAGACAGGTTTACATCAGCAAACTCAATTAGTCTCGGAAGACTCCTGCCTCAAGCGGTCTACCCATTTTTCGCATATTCAAGGATCGATTCAAACGCAAAATCCTTTATACCAAGTATACCATCAGGAAACTTTGGGGATATGATGGGAACAGTAATAGCCAAAGAAATGGGATTACCTATTGAAAAGATAGTTATTGGAGTAAACGAAAATAAGGAGTTTCCTGAGTTCCTTAATACCGGTGATTATAGAGTAAACCCATCCGTATGGTCGCCATCAACAGCAATGATCGTTTCTCATCCGAGTAATTTCGCAAGGCTGATAGAGTTCTATGGGGGCCATATTTATGATGAGAGAGACCCCGAAACAAAGAAGATAATAAAACCAGGAATAATTGACAGAGAACCTGATATTGAAGCTATGAGGAGGGATTTTTATTCTATAAGTGTTTCAAATGACGAACACTATGAAACAATTAAAATGGTCTATCAAAAATATGGTATAATACTGGACCCTCACGGTTCTGTTGGATGGAAGGCTCTCGAATCGTACACAGGTGGTAAGCACGAAAAACCTGCTGTTGTTTATGAAACGGCTGACCCCGGGAAGTTTCCTGAAGATATAAAAAATGCAATAGGAATTGATCCTCCTATCCCTGAAGGAATAAAAAAGCAGAGTAGCATGCCTGAAAGAATATATACCATTGAATCTGAACCCACGGTTGACGAAAAAGGTATAAAAAGGATGAGTGAAACCCAATATCAGGAAGCAAAGGAAAAGATTAAAATGATTCTCAAAATCAATAGCAATTAGGAATAAAATAATGTTTAAAGGTAACTAAAAAATTATGAAATACCGTCTAAAAACGGATGTTCTAGTAATTGGTAGTGGAGTTGCGGGCTGCACAGCAGCAATAACAGCTGCAAAACAGGGTAAACATGTAACACTTATAACCAAAACCTCCGACCCTATGGAGTCAAATACCAGATATGCTCAGGGGGGAATTGTAGTTCTTGGGAATAACGATTCAAAGGAGCTTCTATACAATGATATTATGAAGGCTGGTGATGGCATTTCAAATCCTGAAGCAGTTCGGATAGTTGTTGAAGAGGGTCCAAAGCTTGTTTACGATTTCTTAATCAATGAAATAGGCGTTGAGTTCTCAAAGAATGAGGATGGAAACTTTAATTTAACAAAGGAAGCCGCTCACTCTACCTCAAGGATTCTTCATTACTATGACATGACAGGTCTTGAAATCGAAAAAAAGCTTCTTGACAAAATTAAAGAGATAAAAAATATTGACCTACTTACAAACTTTACCGCAATCGATCTGATAACAACCCATCACAATACAATAAACCCTCTTTTAAAATACAAAAAGAACCTATGTCTTGGTGCATATGCATTGGATAATAAAAAAGGGGATGTTTATACAATTCTTGCAGACGCTACGGTAGTAGCCACAGGTGGGGTTGGAAGATTATACCAGTATACAACAAACCCAGATGTCGCTACAGGTGATGGGATATCTATGTCCTATAGGGCTGGGGCTGAAGTAACCAATATGGAGTTTGTCCAGTTTCATCCAACCGTATTTTATACAGGTGAAGGAAAGGGATTTTTAATATCAGAATCCCTGAGAGGTGAAGGCGCAAAGCTCATTAACAAGTATGGTGAAGCCTTTATGGAAAAATACTCACCAGAGTGGAAAGATCTTGCGCCGAGAGATGAGGTGACAAGGGCTATATACAATGAAATGGCCCTCACAGAAAGCAAATTCGTCTACCTCGATATAGCAAACTTTCATAACAAAGATATTTCTATAGCGAAACGTTTTCCGGGTATATACAACGAATGCCTTAAATATAAAATTGATATTGAAAACGAGCCAATCCCTGTTGTTCCTGCTGAACATTACTTCTGCGGTGGTGTTTTGATAAACAATCAGGCTGAAACCACCCTGCCCGGGTTATATGCGGTTGGTGAAGCATCCTGTTCAGGTCTTCACGGAGCAAATAGACTTGCATCTGTTTCCCTTCTCGAAGGCGTTGTTTATGGGAAAAGAGCCGGAATGTATGCGACAAAAGTTGAAAAGAAATCAGATTATTTTAACGATATCACGGATTGGGTTTTTCCTAAAGATGAAAGCAAATCTGGGAATGATCCGCTTCTTGTATTTCAGGATTGGACAAACCTCAGAACTACAATGTGGAACTATGTAGGAATAATCCGGACAAAAACAAGGCTTACACGAGCAGTCTCGGATTTGAGAAACCTATACAACAGAATAACAGACTACTACAGAAATACAAATCTGACAAAACCCAAAGTAGAGCTTAGAAATGGAATAATAGTTGCCGTTTTAATTGCAGAGTTTGCCAGAAGAAACAATAAATCTCAGGGATGCCACTATGTTAAAGAAGAGGATTAATTGATGCAAGTTATAAAAATTACAATCCTATCCGAAAATACCACCTACAAACGAGGTGTTCTTGCAGAACATGGTCTATCCTACCTTATTGAAAATAAAGATGAAAAATATATATTTGATACCGGCCAGAATGGGATAGTGCTAAATAATGCAAAAGCTCTTGGTATTTCACTTACAAACCTGAATGCCATAATTTTAAGCCATGGACATTATGATCATACAGGAGGGTTAATAGATTTAATTTCTGAAGGTCTTCCTGTATTCGGACATCCAGACATATTTATTAAAAGATACTCCTTACATTCAGACAACACAATTCATGATATATCAATCCCCTTTTCAAGAGAACTCATTGAATCCAAAGGGGCTAATATTAAACTCTCAAGAGAACAAATAGAAATCGGGAAAGAGATTAAAATATTCACAACTGGAGAAGTTCCAAGAATCAATGATTTTGAAAAAGTATCCGATAAATTTTTTAAAGATAAGGAACTTAAAGAAATTGACCCTATTGATGATGACCAATCCCTCTATATAGAAACCAAAAAGGGGCTTGTGGTTTTACTGGGATGCTGCCATTCAGGAATAATCAACACCCTGAATTATATTAAGAAACTCACCGGAAATAAAAAAATAAATTGGATAATTGGAGGAACCCACCTTATTTCTGCAAATAAAAGCAGACTTGAAAAAACCATTGAATCGCTCAGAGGTTTTGATTTCGATTTTATTTCTCCTCTACACTGCACGGGGCCTATAGCAAAGAATATGCTCATGAATGAGTTTAAAGACAGGTTTGTTAATCTTTCCTGTGGCGATTCAATACCAGTATAAACCAAATAAAAAAGATTTCTCATTTTACATCATTTTACCATGATTTCTCTCCTCGCTATGCTCGTTCGAAATGACAAACATCGGGCAATAAACTAAATGTACGCATATGTAAAATGGTACTGAATAATGTTATTTGAGTTTTAATCTATTAAGGGGAGAAATCTTTAATTTTTACAATAAAAAGCCCCCGATTCAAATGCGGGGGCTCCATTTTATAATTCAATTAAAATCGCTCTACTCTACAGGAACCATCACGTACCCAACCTGTCCGGTTTTATGATCTCTTACAAGCAGTACAACTCCACCCTGTTTTACATATTTAGAAACAAGGCTGCTAAACTCTCTTTCGTTATCAACTTCTCTGTTACCAACTCTAAAGATTATATCGCTAACTTCAAGTCCAACCTTTGCCGCCGGGCTATTCGGTTCAACATTCTTAATAATAACACCGGTTACTCTTCTTAATCCGATCTCTTTTGCAATCTTTGGAGTTACCTTTTCAACAGTTAATCCCAGCGGAGCCTCAAGCTGACCAGACTTTGCATGTTTTTCAGTTTTTCCAAGTTCTCCAATCTTAACTTTAAGATCAATCCCTTTGTTATCCCTCAATACTGTTATAGTTACAACAGTTCCAGGATGGGTTTCCGCTACAAGATTTCTCAACATTGATGCATTGTCAACTATCTTCCCGTTGTATTTAATAATTACATCTCCTTGCTTTATACCAGCCTTATCAGCTGGACTTCCGGGAACAACATCAGCAATAATGGCACCTTTTGCTCCAACCTTGAGACCCAAGCTTTTTGCCATCTCGGGAGTAATATCCTGTATTGAAACTCCGAGATATCCTCTTACCACCTTTCCATACTTTATTAAGGATTGCGATATTGTTTTAACCATATTGGATGGGATTGCGAAGCCCATTCCCTGAAACCCTTGAGAAGTAGATATTATAAGGGAGTTAATACCAATAACCTCACCATTTAAGTCAATTAATGGTCCGCCACTGTTACCGGGGTTAATAGCTGCATCTGTCTGAATAAAATCTTCATAGCCTGATGGACCCAGCGCACCAATATTAGTCCTGTTTTTGGCACTAACAATACCAGCTGTTACTGTCCAATCAAATCCTCTCGGTGAACCTATTGCTATAACCCACTCTCCAACCTTTATCTTATCGGAATCCCCAAGTTTTGCATATTTCATGGATGATGTGGGTTTAATTTTTATAACGGCAAGATCTGTCTTTGGATCACGCCCTATAAGCTTTGCCTTCTGTCTTGTTTTATCATAAAGCTCTACTGTAATTGTTTCAGCATTCTCTACAACATGGTTGTTTGTAATGATATAACCATCCTTACTAATTATAACACCACTTCCGAGAGCTCTGATTGGAACCTTCCTCTGCATTTCCGGACCAGGACCAAAAAAGTATCTAAAGAAAGGATCTTCTCCAAAAGGTGATGCTGGCACCCGCTGGACCACTGTTCCCGTAACATCAATATGAACAACAGCAGGAATCAATGCCTCAGCCACTCTACTGATAGCATTTGCAAATCCTCCTTCATCCTTAATAACTACAGTTGATACCGGAGATGCCTCTTCGGCTGATCCTCTTTCAGGATGGCTCCCCATCCCAAGAAAAAAGAACACAATGCCTGTGATAACAATCGCAGCAATAAAATAAAACGCGGATTTTCTCTTCATTTTCTATCCTCCTGTTTTATTATAATTTATTTGCATTTTCAATATTAAGCAATATTAAATATTCAAGACAGCTTATTAAATAATTATTAAATAGGCAAGTAATCTCCGGGAATAATAAAATGAAATAAAATTATTGACGATTAAAAATTATTTAATTAATAATAAGCTAATAAATATCTAACAATATATTGTAGAGTTTTCCTTCTGGGATATATGTTAGACAAAAATTAAAGCCCTCCGGAGAAAGATTGATGGGACAGAGAGGTTACCTTCTTCTAAAAGCAGATCTTTCATACTCAGATGAAAAAGCAGCTGACGAGCAAATCTGGGATTTAATTCAATCTATAGAAAAAATAAGAGGCATTGAGTATGTGGCAAATACAGTTGGAACCTATGATTTTGTCGCTACGGTAGATTCTCAGGAAACTATAGAATCTGTTGCCGAAGAGGTTAAAAATATTATACCCGATTGGATAAAAGAAGTCACCCCATTAACTGAAAATAATCTTTTTAAGAAGCACCGTGAATTAAAGGATCTAGAAATTTTAGATAATATGCATTAATGCACAATCATTTAACAGCAGAAGGGAGTTATGTTCAGAGTTTTTTACTCCAGCGCTTTTAGTAAACCTGCCAATATGTATCTATTATCAAAAATTAGCCCAAATATACGTATGTTTCACCCTACACTCTATATTGATAAAATCAGAATAAGGAGCAAAAGTTGGAAAACATTGATGTTAAACCGGCTCTAAAGATTATCGAAACAGAAAATTCCCATAAAGGGTCTCTTATACCAATCCTTCAAAAAATACAAAATCAATACGGATATTTACCAAAAAGAATTCTTGAAATATTGTCTAAGAAAACAGGAATCCCAGCCTCTCAAATAATTGGTGCTGCTACCTTCTACTCCCAGTTTAGATTTGAACCTATTGGTAAATATCTCATTAAAGTCTGCCATGGAACAGCCTGCCATATCTCTGGTGCAGAAAAGATTAGTGACGTTTTTAAAGATCTTTTGGGAATTGAAGAGGGAAAAACAACCCCAGATGGTCTTTTTACCCTTGAAAGGGTTGCCTGCTTAGGGTGCTGTAGCTTGGCACCTGTGGTAATGATAAATGAAACCACCTATGGAAGATTAAACCCTTCCAAAGTTAATAAGCTCATAAAAGAATACAGGAAAAGGGGATAAAAGTGGTTAAGTATGAAAAAGGTGCTGGTGTATTACCTTCGACCAATATTAAAGACGATTCAATTGTAATCAAAGTTGGCTATGGAGCAAGCGGCATAGCCGCAGGATCAGCAGAGATTCTTAACACCATAAAAAACTACATTAAAGATAAAAATTACAATATAAAGGTAATTCAAACAGGCGATCTGGGGATGTCCTTCAGAGAACCAATAGTTGAGATTGATTCAAAAGCTACAGATAGAATCATCCTAGGTAATGTTAAATCTAAAATGATTCCCGATATCATTGAAGATCTTGTTCATAAAAATAAAGTTAATGAAGATTATATAGTTGCAGGTACTAATTACATAACAGATGATGACATATTCTTTAAAAAACAGATGAGGGTTGCCCTTAAAAATTGTGGTTTAATTGATCCAGAAAATATTGAAGATTATATATCTGTAGATGGGTATAAAGCCATTGAAAAGGTACTTAAAGACAACGATCCAGAGGGAGTAATTCAGGAAATACTCGCTTCGGGACTTAGAGGCAGAGGAGGAGCCGGATTTCCAACCGGTAGGAAATGGAAGTTCACAAGAGATGCAGATGGAAACTATAAATATGTAGTATGCAACGGTGACGAGGGGGATCCGGGTGCCTTCATGGACAGATCTGTTATGGAAGGTGATCCTCACTCGGTAATTGAAGGAATGATCATTGCAGGTTTTGCTATTGGAGCAAAGGAAGGTTATATATACGTAAGAGCTGAGTATCCCCTTGCTGTGCAAAGACTAAAGCTTGCAATAAAGCAAGCAGAAGATAAAGGATATCTCGGAGATAATATCCTTGGAACAAATTTCAGCTTTAAGATAAATATAAAAGAAGGGGCGGGAGCATTTGTATGCGGCGAAGAAACCGCACTAATTGCCTCTATTGAGGGTAAACGGGG
>Ga0190359_1002027_pt1 | contig 12342 bp, 18 predicted proteins | sample 48721823_MG_FD_161269 | JGI IMG/M metagenome (GOLD analysis project Ga0190359, IMG submission 161269) | Hydrothermal vent microbial mat bacterial communities from Southern Trench, Guaymas Basin, Mexico - 4872-18-2-3_MG | ecosystem: Environmental > Aquatic > Marine > Hydrothermal vents >...
CAGGAAACCATAACCGTGCCCGGACCCCAGATCGCAGTCCTCGGCGAGGACCTGGCCGTCGTAATTGACCTGACAAAAATAGGAGCTCGATCCCGTGCTCATGACGTGATCAAGATGCAGGTTGGTGCCCTTCACCAGGTAAACGCTCACCGTGCCGCTGCATGTTATCGTAAGGTTTCGGAGACGAAGAAATTCAACGTACCCCTGCTGCAGGCCGTACGTGCCGGCGCCAAGGTCGAGCGTCGCGGTGCCGCTCGCGCCGTCGCGTTCGAGCACGAGCCGATAACGTGATGTCGGTGTAAGGTTCGCGGTAAATGTGATCGCCTCACTGTACGTCTGGCCCGCTTCGTACTGGAATGTTTGTTCCGCTGCGAAGGCGCTGCCGCCCTGGTCGGCATAGAGCAGCGTGTCGGCGGCCGCAGTCGTCGTGCATTTGTCGATGGTGAGGGTGTCGGTGGTGTTTTCTCCGCTGATGTCGCCGATCAGGGTAACCGTACCGGCGGCATTGTCGCTGATCGTGTACGTGTTGCCCGAGGTGTCGAACGTACACGCCCAGCCGATCTGTGCGTCCGGAGTCAACCCGCCCGTGACCAGGGTCACGACCTGGCCGGCGATCCCATTCGCCTGGTCGTTGATGGCCTGGGTCGGGCCGATCTTATAGATGCCGTTGCCGGCCATGGTCTAAATGCCCTCAGCTTTCACCTGGCGTTCGACGTCCGCCAGAATCGGTCGCCAGATCCGCCGGCCGGCGGCGTCGGTTTCGGGCAGCGCCGTGATCTTCTTCGACGCGTCCAGTTTCACCCGGCAGCAACGGAGCTGTTCCACCTGGTCGTCGGTGAGCTCGACGTTCCGGATCACGTACATCAGGTTTGAGTTGAGCTCGTGCTTCGCGAACGTGTGCGTTCCGGCCGGGAATGCCACGCCGGGAGTGCCGTCAATCCCGGCCGCGCCGTCGTCGCCAAAGTCAGCATGGGGCCGGGCGGTCCGGAGATCGCGCTGTACGAGTACGTCGTATTTCATCGGCTCTACTCCGCGATCAACTGCAGGATCGCCATGTTCCAACCGGTTGCGTCGGCGCTGATGAATTTCAGGTTGTCGAGCGCCGTCTTGTCCCCGGGGATCGGGATCGTCTCCCCGGGTTCGAGCGCGTAGCTGCTGCCGGCCGCAGCCGTGGCGTCCCCGTAATCGAAGAAGATGTCCCGGCCGGCCGTTTTTTCCTGATTGCGTAGATAGATTCTGCGAACATCAGAATGGAGAGCGTGTCCGAGCAGCCCGGCCAGCGTCTGCCCGTTGGCCGTGTTGTCCACGGCGACGACGTCGATGGTGATCACCGTTTCGCCGCGCACAGGCACCGGTGCGGCTCCCTCACCGGTGACGTAGACGCGCCCGCTCGAGTCGACTTTCACGTTGTCCGCTGTGTTCGCATCGCGTTGGCCCGCGATGATCACGCGTCCCTGGTTCAGCATCGTCGTTTCTCCTCATTCTGCAGCGGCAGATCGTCGTGGGCGGCGGTTTCGGCAGCCAGGGCGCGAGCGTCGCCTTCGTTCACCCCGGCAGCGACCGCGTCGGCAATCGCCGCGAGCACCGCCAGCCGCAGCCGCCGGCTGCGAACGTCTTCGATGGTGTTTTCCCGCATGAAAGCCCACCTATTCGCGCTAGCGAGGCGATCCGTGAGGGCCCCAGGCCGACTCATTCACCGAGCGGCTCGACGTCCACTCCGGCCGCGCCTTCCTCGATCACCTCATACGTAGCGGACAGTCCCGAGTCCGCCCGGCACCAGCCGAGGTAGCGGCCGTCCCAGCGGATGACACGTTCCGACTGCGGCGGAACGCGGTACACTGTCCATGCGGCCGTGTCCGCGCGAGTCCGCCCGACATAGAGGTGGTTCTCCAGGCTGGTGTTGTACACACGCACCGCCACGCGGGACCGTAAGGCTGCCGCGCCCGCAGTCAGGAGCGACCGCGGAGTGTTCGTTGCCGTCAGGCCTCGGTGGACCCGGATCTCGGAGACCGGCGCGTCGAGCACCGGGGCGATCTCCAGCCTGCCGTCATCGTCCGGTCGGACGCGGATGTCGAGTTCTCTCCGCCCGGCCATGATCACGATCCTTTCGCAGTGTGGCGGCGGTCCAACGACTTGTATCGCGGATTGCTACGGTCAATTTTTTCGCCCCACAGGACAGCGTAGATTTTGTTGTTGTCGGCGAGTGACGAGACTTTGATCGTGATCTCATCGCCAGCGCCGAACCAGTAGACGGCGTCCGCTTTTGAGCCGCCGCCGGCATTGTACGCGCCGCGCCCGCTGCGTGCGTTCCACGACACAGCTACATCCCCGCGTTGAATGTTGTGATCCGCGTAACCAGACTTGATGAGATACGTGAAATCGCCGGCGCCCGGCGAAAAGCCGAAGCCTTTCATGAGGAACCCGTGTTCCGTCGGCAGCGTGATCCGTTTCGTCTGGGAATCGCCCGAATCCACACCGTTCCCGTCGCTCCCGGTGAACGATTCCCCGATCTCCCAGTATTCCCCGCGCCGGTCAAACGATGCGGCGATGGTGCTCACCAGTCCCAGCAGTTTGCCCAACAGTTCGTTCATCGTCAGTTCCTCCTCGTACGAACGTGTGCGGAACGAGGGCCGGAGCGGCCGGCCCCCGTACCACCTTTACCGGTTCATCCCTTCGAAAATTCGAGGCCGTGCAGGCCGTGGATGAGAGCAACATCACCGCTGATGCCGCTGATGGTCCCGAACTTATAGCCGACGTCGGCTATGCCGTTCGGCGGAACCAGGATCGGCACCTGGAACGGGTAATAGTCGCCGGGCCTGCCGGCCACCGTGAACCCATCCGCAGCCGTGGTCTGGCTCCAGTCCAGCGGACTCCCGGCAAACAGCCTCGCCAGGGGGATGTACGGCAACGCCACTTCGTCGCCGCCCTTGGTCTTGATGTTCATCGCGGCCAGGTCCAGGAGGTCCTGGAGATCGGCCACGGTGCCATCGGCATCGGGGACGACCCAGAATCCGTCGATCAGCCAGGCCCGGTCGCTGGGCAATTCGCACTTGGCGAACGGTACGCGGCCGAGGGTGGTCGTCTCGGGTGCCTCGATTTTCGACTCGAACAGCCGTTTGCGGGTATTCGAATACGCGCTCACGTCGACGCTGTACCGCTCCCAGCAGACCAGGTCGCGCACGCGGGCGAAGCCGCGGCCGGACACGATGCCGAGCTGCGCGTTGATCTCCTTGATCTGCCGATCCAGGCTCACATTGATTAGACTTCGTACTGAACTTATCATCGCTCTGTCCTCCTGCGGCACTTGTTGCGGCGGCCGCAAACCGATCGGCGCTGTCCAGCCCCGCGCCACGGGCGTTGTTTTCGAGTGGCCGCGGTCCCGGGCAGGGATCCCGGGTACGAGTGGCGAACTCTGCCGCGACCGGGTCACGCTGCGTCCATCTGGCCCTCGACCAGGTCCGCCTCGAGGCCGAACTCGCGCTGCGACAGATCAGCCTCCAGCCCGAACTCCCGCTGAATATCGGCCTCCATGCCGGGTTTCGCGGTGATCGATTTCTGCGCTGCCGCAGCCGTTTCGGCCGAGGCCTCGGCTCGCTGCCGCTCGATCAGGTCGGAGACGATTTCGCGGCCGACGAGGGCGGCGCCGATCCCGTAGATCGCATGAGTTGCGGACACAGATTTTACCCCGGCCCGTTTCGCGACGTAACCGGCGCCCGCGAGTCCCGCGACGAGTGCAGCGCGGCCGACCCACTCGGAATGTTCCGCGAGCTGCGGCCATTTCTCGGTGGCTTTTTCCGCGCCGTATTCAGCGGCCTCCGCTGCCGCGATCCCTCCGGCCACAATTGCAGCCGTCGTCATGAACGGCCCGAAGCCCGAGGCGATCTTTTTCGCGTTCCGCCGGCGCTTCGTTTTCTTCTTCGGTCTCGTCGGATTTGTGGCTCGCTTTTTTGTCGCCCTCGCCTTCCGTGCCTTCCGTTTCCTGAACTTTCCGCCCGGACCTCGGGGCGGCAATCGACGCTTCTTCATCTTCTTCCTCCTCACTTTCTTTTTGGCGGCGCCCCGTGCGCCGGCCGGGTTATGCGCGACCGCGATCAACGGCATGATCAGTCCTCCCGTTTCGTCCGCTTCCGTTTCGTCCCCTTCGGTCTGGCCGAACCCATCCGTCGCTGCCGTTTCACGCTCATATCGTTCCCTCCATTCAGTTCAGCAGGCCGCGGGCGCTGATTCGAAAGCGTTTGCGGCCCGGCGGCACGACGAGGATCATTCGTCCGTCGGGATCGGCATACACCGCTGCGCCCAGGCGCGTCTCGTGTTCGTACACGGTCGCTTCGCCCTCTTTGTCGGACAGATAATCGAGCCGTTCTAGAGTGCCGATGTAGACCAGGGCCGAGGGCAGCGACGGGAGCCGGACCCGGGTGATTTTTGCGCGCTTCTTCCCGTGAAACGCGGCCGCCAGTTTTCTGGCCTCACGGATCGCCTTTTTCTTGGTCGAAGCCCGTCTTTTTGTTCCAGATCGGCCCTTTCGTGGGGATATTTGGCCGGTCGTTTTCCCGGGATTTGATTTCTGAAGCTTCCAGAAAGGGTCACTTGTCCATGCATCTAGGTAGGCCTTGCGAGCGTTGCGTAGGTCGCCAAAGATTTTCTTCCGTTCCTGGGAATCTAACCATGTCCGCCATGCCGCATAGGCCCGTCGTATGGCATCCGGCGGCCCTTCGCGCTGGGCGGACCGTAAGGCGGTCTCTAGTTCCCTATCCTTTGCGAATGCGGCATCGACTTCGGCCTGAGCCCGTTCGAGGGCGATCTTCACACGCTGTCCGCGTTCTGTCGCGAAAAATTCGCGCCAAAAGCGTTTAATTTTTTCCCGCCCACGCTGTTCCTCCTCTTCGCGCCGTCGCGCCTCAGCCTCACGCTCCGCTTCCCATCGTTCCCGGCCGCCGGGCACGAGAGCGCGCCAATCATAGTAGTCGGTCCGTCGAGCGCGATTGCCCGTATGATGCCATTCGCTCGGGCCGGCCTCGAGTAAGCGTCTGCGAGCCTCTTTCTGCGTAATGTTCAGCGCTTGAGCGAGCGGACGTATCGCGCGCGTCAACGGCAGCAGGCCTCGATCTTCCGCGTCAATGGCGCCAAGTGAACGTCCTCGCCTGCCCGCATAGGTCGCGTAACGGGGATTTTCCGGGTTCCGTTGCGGGCCCTTTTGGTCCAAGCGGTCCAATGTTCGCAGCGCACTCGCGGCGCCGCGTTCAATATGCCCTGGACGAAGTTCTTCCACAGCCAGACTGAATAAGCTCGACAGAGCGTACCAATCGCCTAGGTTTCGCCAACCGAACAGTTCAGCCAGAGTGTTCCACCGTGGAGTTCCCTGTGTCCCGTAAAGGCTATTCTCGACGAGCAATGCCTCGCGCAGATCGCGTGATAGAATTGCGGCCGCCTCGCGCACGGCCTCCTGCTCGTCGTTCTGTGCCGCTTCGAACTTCTCCGAGTCGAGGATTAGGCCTGACTCTTCGCCGGCGACGAGGATCGCACGCTCAATCGCCTCCTGCCGCAGCCGCGCTAACTCCATCAGCCGCCGGATCGCTGCCGGATCATCTTTCCAGCTCTGTGTCGCTTTCATGCGCTGCTCACCCCCCGCCGCTTCGCGTGCTGCCACTCCAAGTCGTGGGCCATGCCGTGGCCCATGGCTTGCGATTTGACGCGTGCCAGGAATGCCCCTTTACGCTCGGCCGGAATGAATTCCTGGGCGATCTCCGCTACGACTTCCGCCAGGCTGATCGCCCGGCGGCCGTACTCGGCCGTTCGCTGCTGTTCGCGGCGAGCCTGCCGCAGGCGGCGAAACGCTTCCAGCGCGGCCGCCAGCCCCGGAATGCCGCCCAGGGCGGCGACTCTCGCAGCGGCCCCGAGGCCCCTGTCCACGGGATCCGGAGCGTTCCCCAGCGCCGCTCCCTGGCCCGCCGGCGGCAGCATCAGCGCCCTATCCACCCAACAGCCGCTTGACAGGCACAGCAGCGCGGCTAACATGAACACTCCGTCACCTGAAACGCTGCGGCTCATGCTCGAGCAGCTCCTCAACCGACTCCGAAACGTCCTCACTCGTACGGACTCCGGCTTGAACCGGCTCCCGTAAGTTTCCGTAGATTCACCCATCCGAGCCCCTGGGCGACCAGGCCGACGATCACCGCTCCCGCGATCCATTTGATCGTGCGTTCGAGTCCCGCGCCGAATGCGCGCAGGATCGAATCCGATTCCGCCTGGGCACCGCTGATCACCCGGCGGGCTCCGCGTTTCACCGCCGGCGAGACATCATCGGCCCACGAAGCGCGGAACGCGCGCGGGCCGTACCGGAGCAGGATCAGTCCCGCCGCTACCCCGATGACCACTTTGATCGCGTACGTCACGGCAGCCGGTTCGACGACCAGGTCGAGCCCCTGCAGGCCGGGCCCTTCCAGGGACAGCTCCGAGAACCCCGCCATGGCGCGGAGGCCGGCGGCGAATGCCGGTCGGCGCTGGGCAACCTCGGCCGCCCATGCGCGGAGTTCCGACGGATCGCTCGCTACCGCCCTGCCCCGGATGCTGCGCAGCAGCGCCGCCAGGCGCGGCTGGAGGACCTGCAGCGTCCGCAGCCGTTCCGGGTCCCGCTCAGCTCGGATCAGCTCAGTCGTGCGGTCGAGGTTGCGTTCGAGCTGCTGGAGGCCTCGGATGATCGCTGCCGCGTCTCCGCCGGCGATCCGTCCCAGGTCCGCGAGCCGTTCGGGTTCCGTCGCCATGTCAGCCTCCTATTTACGACCCCACATGAACCAGGCCGCTGCCGCTACCAGGGCTGCCCCGATCCCGATAGCTGCATAGGGCGGCGCTGGAGCTTCGGGCGCTGCCGGCGTCACTGCGGGAAGCGTGGGCGCGGCCGGTGTGGGCTTTGCCGCCGGTCGAACGGCTGCCGCGATTGCCTGGATCGCAGGCTCGAGTTTTCCGGTCGCGGCTGCGGCGGTCCCGAGCCTGGTGCCCGTCCTCCGGTAGTATTCCTGGGCGATATGCCGCGCCATCCGTGCAGGCCCCGTCAGCCAGGCGGGGATCTTCGTGTACCCGGCCGATTTGAGTTCGAGATACGCCTGTCGCGCGGAGAGGACGCGCGCCTGCAGATCGTTCCACATCTGCCTGAGGCGCGCTGCGCTAAGTCCTCCAACCTCCGGCGCGACCAGATCGAGACCCTGGACTCCCGCGTCACGGTAGCCCATCTGCCGCCCTGTCATGGGCCCGGTCCCCTCGGGCGGTCCGGTTCGGTCGTACAGCATTTCGAGTCCGTCTATCTGCATCGTTTCACCTCCGTTTTGCCAGTAACAGGCCCAGCACGCCGACACCGGCCACGGCGATCCCTGCGGGCAGCGCCCAGGCGGGCAGCCCCATTTTCGCAGCCGCGCCCGAGACGGCTGCCACGGCTGCAGCGGGAGCCTTCGTGATTGCAGCTGCAGCACCTCCAGGCGCGGCAGCGCCGGTTCCGGCGAGCTTGCGGAGCGCGGCATCGAGTGCCCCGGGCTGTTCCCTGTTCATCTTCGCGATATGCGCCTGCAACCCCTTCGCTACGGCAAATTCCGCGCCTTCAGCGCCGCGGAATTTTCCCGGAAACCGTTTCCAGCCGCATTCGCGGAGCACTGCATACATGGGGCCCCTGGCAGCTATGCTCGGAGCCTGTTTGAAGGTCTCCAGCGCCCGGATAGAGCGAGCCAATTGCTCCGGTGTCGGCGGTCTACCGCCCACGCGGATGATCGGCCGTGTTTTGCTCCGGCCTTCCAATGATTTGAGTATCGATTTGGCGGCCGTGTACGCTCCGCCGTACGGTGTCGCCGAGATTGCCTGTTCGGCTGTCGCGAGGAGCTGCTGTTCTGCCCCGGCATCGAGGCCATCCAGTCCGTCGATACGCATGCTATTCGCCCTCCAGGACACGGTCCGCGTCGCCCCCCGGCGGCTCCGAGGGATCGCCGCGCCGAGCCGCTTCGAAAACGTCGGATCGGCTGAGATCCATCGTCTCCGCCCGCGGTCCCAAACCTCGACCCAGACATGGGCCATCGAATCGGCCCCCCGTCCACGCGCAGCGGTAACGACTAGGCGCGTCGGATGGCCGAGATACTGAAACGCTGCAGAAAGCAACACCGCCGAATCCGCGCAGTTTCCGGCCCTCCGCCTGATGATCTCCTCCACGCCACGCACGAACTGGAGCATACCCACCGGCCCCTTGCGGTAGACGATGAACCGCCGAACGCCATCGTAGATAACTGCGATCTCTGCCGACGGATTCCGCCCGATGCCCCTCGTCCAGGTATCTACCAGGCGATGGAGCCCGCGACAGAGCTGGCCGGCCCGGATCTCCCGTCTCATCAGTCGTAGAGTTGCGGCGGTCCCGGGCCAGCCGCTGGGGACCTCGTAGAGTTCCAGCGGGCTGTCCATATGAATGGGCGATAGTTCCATTCATTTAGTACCTCAAAGGAAAACAGGGAGCCCTCACGGACTCCCTGTGTCCACTCACGGCCAGGCCCGCCGGCCTGCCGGCATTCTGACTATACCGTCTCATGCACTGGTTCCCACCAGCGCGGTATTTTCAGCCCGGGCGGACGAATCGGCCCGGGCGGGCTCCGTTCGGGGGGGAACGGAGGTAGTGGCTCGCCGATAGCGTTTGATGTCGGTCAGGGTCGCAAGCGCCTCGACGGCGTCATCCCACAGTATATCACCGCCGACCCAGTCCAGGCAATGTTCGAGCAATTCGCGGTCGCAGAGGCTGACGATCTCGACCGCCCTCCGCAGCGTCATGGTCGTCGGCGTCGATGAATAGCGTTCAACGTAGCGCATGCCGAGAACCCGCCTGGTCAGCGGACCGGGCTCGTAGTTGCGGTCCGTCGGTTCAGTCATGGGTGGGTCTCCCAGTTTTCGTCGCAGCCATATGGCGACGAGCGCTTTCGGTTCGGGTGCCACGTCACCACGGCCGACCGCGGCCTTTGCCTGACCGGTCCATTTTCTAACGCGGGCTAGGCCGTAGTCGAGAATCAGATTGCGGGCCATGTACGGCCCGACGTTGATCTCGCCGAGCGCCCGCACCGCTTCGACAAATCGGTCGCCGAACCGATCACCTGTACTCGTCTCGTAACGTGTCCCTTGTTTCCGCTGTGCCATTCTACTACCTCCTCTTTCCCCCTGGTTCCCTTGGGCAGCGGCGCGCGACCGGCAAGGTCGAGCGCGCCGCCGCTGGCGTAAGAGTCCCCGATCTACAGCGAGCGAGCGTTTAGTCTCTTGGGAGACAACGCTCGCTTCGACTCCCGCCGTTCGCATGCTCCGGAAGCCCCTTGATTTCCGCTCTATATGGCGCCAAAGAGCCAAACCTTCGGTAACCAGGCCGAAAACATGTTTTTCGCCCTGGTCGTATGCGGCGGGGTTGGGTTCTGCAGCACCGAGAGCCCCGCGTCTCTAAGTCGTTTTCGTCACCGCCCGCAGTGTACCACAGTTTTTTTTTGATGTCAAGGCTTGACAAGTGGGTGCTGATGTGCTATTATCCGCACCGTGCCTCGGGTTCGGTGACGGAAAACCGGCAAAAAACCACGGGGAAAACCAGGGAAAAACCAGGTAAAAACCAGGGGAGGAACGCAAAAATGCCCAAAAAAGCATCGAAAGAAAAACGGGAAACTGCTCCTGTAGTATGGGACAATGGTGATTCCGGGGAATCCGGGACCGAATTCCGGGACCCCCCGGCGCTCAGCGCCGATACCACTGCGGAACTGCGGACGCTCGATGACGTAACCGAGGAGCTCGGCGAGCGGGAGACGCCCCCCCGGCCGCTGACGATCCTCGACGACCTGGGGTTGGCCTGGGACCCGGTCGGCCGGGAGATCACGGACGCTGCGGGCGACCAGGCGATAACGGTGCAGGTGCGGCGTGTCGCAGGCTATTACCCTGATGGTACGTCCACTCCCCCGGATGAATACTTGGAGGAGGGGCCGCCGTCGCGGGAGCGGCTCTCGCGTATAAAAGCGATTTACGGAGGTGGGACGATACAGTTCAGGTTTTTGAACCGCGCACACAAGTATCTCCGACAGGTCACGCAGAACATCGCTGGGCCGGCGCGGCAGCCTACTGCTCCGGCGGCGGAACAGGCTCGCGATCCGGCTGGCGCGCCCGCGCCCGGACTCGACTTCGATCAGCAGCTCGAACGGCTGATCCGTATCCGCGACGCGTTCGGCGGCGACAGAACCGACGCGGTGTCGCAGCTCCTGGAGCTGCACGAGACGTATGAGAAGCTTGCCGAAATGTTCGCGTCCGAACGCGATGCGCCTGCTGGCGAAACAGTGAGTGAACAGGTGCAGATGCGACTGGCGCAGAAGGCGATCGATCTCGGCGAACGATACATTGAGATGAAGCTCAGGCGCGGGAAAGAGCGCGCCGTAAGCACGGCGCCGCCGGCTGCGCCGGATGCCTCGCCGCCGCCGCCCTCGGACCCGCCCACGCAGCCGACAGCATCGGGCGACAGCGAGCATGAACCGATCCTCCCGCTGATCGAGTCCAGCGCATCCTCGATCCTGACTGCATTCGCTGCAGGACTGTCACCGGCGGACGTGGCCGCGGAGATTTCGAAGCGAGTCCATGACTCTATTCTCCCCGGGGAACACGTACCGGCGCTTCGCCGATTCGTCGACTCGTTTCGCCCGGGTGACGAAACGGCGCTCCGGGACCGTGTGTTAGCCGGCGCGGGCGCGCGGCAGGCCGGCCGGGCGAGGTTCAAAAAAGCCGGGGCGGAGTGGATCCGTAGCGTCATAGAGGCCTTACGCAAAGAGCATAAGGGAGGGGACAAATGAGGATCTGTGGATTCATCCTGACCTTTTGGTGGGGCGGCGTTGTGGCCATGCTCTGCGGCGGGATCATGTTCGGTTTTTTCAACCGACACGCAGAGCCGCTGCCCAGGCTGCTGCGCGTTTCCATTCTGTGGCCGCGGGCGCTTCTGTTGATCCCATTGTATTGGTGGGCAGCCCGGAAAGAAAAAAACAATGGGGGAGCTCAGTGAAACGGTCCACACGCCACCAGGCCCGAATCCCGATCCCCGCCGACGGGTGGTACTGCCATGACTGCCTGAACCTGGTCGACCTGGCGCCCTCGGATGACATCGGCCGGCCTTCTCACCTGGTCCGTACGTGCGTTCTGTGCGAACGGCGACGGACCGGGTTCCGGTACGTGGCGTTTGGGAGGATGACGAATGGATCGTTCTCAAAAAATCGTTGAGATAGAGGGGCCGACAGAATACGACGACGATACATGGCGTTGGTCGGCGTGGAACGAAGAGGGTCTATGCGTCTCGGTCAGGATCCCCGGCCGGATGATTGTTGAACTGGCCGAGGCAGCCCTGCGAAACAAGGGGCGCCGGGCGCGGCGGGGCCTGGCGATAGCCGTGTGTGAGAGCCCGAAGCTATCGTCCGAGTCGGTCTAGCTTTTCTTCCATGCGAGTCAGTTGTTGGCACTGGGCACGCAGTTGAGTTTCGATTCGTTCGAGGGTGATGTCGTGGCGGTGCACGGCGGCTTCGACGGCATCGAGGCGCGCGGGAGATCGCTGCGCCCGAGCAACCACGCCGCCGGCGGCGAAAATCACGCTGCCGACGGCAATTGCCAGCAGTATCCAGCGAGGTATCAGATCGAGTTTCATCGATTGCTTCTCATACACAGATGATGCCGCCGTTCAGTCCCACGCGGGCGAGCGGTCTCGTTGGATTGCCTTCACGGTTCGCGCGGCTGCCCATGCTCGGTCTGAACCGGTCGAACGTGTTCCCGTTCCTGTCTGTCGTCACGCCGGCGCCCGCACCGGCGTTCACACAGGGCGAATCGATCGCGAGGTCGAAATCTCCATTGCCGCCATCGACGAATTTCGGGTCCAGGTTGAGGCCGGGCGCTTGGGTATCGTCGTCGTAGCCGAGGGTCTGCCACTGCGCGAAGGTCTTGTCCCCGCCGGCGTAGCTGGCGATGGCTGTGCTCTGTCCGTGGTAACAGTTGTGCTGAATGTTCATTGCGTCCGCAGCTCCGGCGGCCAATTGATACGCGTACGTCCCGCCGTTTGCGATACAATTCAGGACGGTGATGGAATCCAGATTGTACGCCGCGTCGGTCGCTTTGATCAACATACCGCCGTACGCGACGCAATTGGCGAGGCGCACCGCGGTCCCGCCCTCGCCTGTTCCGAATGTCAGGAAATTGCCGCTGCATTCGACAGATTCGCAGTCGATCATCCCATATTGGCGGTGATTCACGCGTATCATCGCGCCCGTTAGTGATCCGCTGACGCGTCGAAGCATCACGTTCTGACCTCGCGCGGAACTGCTGCACAGG
>Ga0190359_1002029_pt1 | contig 12336 bp, 5 predicted proteins | sample 48721823_MG_FD_161269 | JGI IMG/M metagenome (GOLD analysis project Ga0190359, IMG submission 161269) | Hydrothermal vent microbial mat bacterial communities from Southern Trench, Guaymas Basin, Mexico - 4872-18-2-3_MG | ecosystem: Environmental > Aquatic > Marine > Hydrothermal vents > Microbial...
TCCCCCGGTAAATCGTTGCGATAGAGAAGCCTGCCGCCGACATCATATATACGTAACTTTTTCACGTTTCCGGTTGCCGGTGAGCAGAGAATCACTCTTCCCGTCTTATTTGCCAATATCTGTAAATCAATTTGCTCCCGTACCGGTTTCGGCGCGACAATCACCCCTATAGCGCCGTTATACTCATAGGCGCCAATATCCCACCCATTGCCGTTTGGCCTTGTAACACTGTTAATACTCCCTGTATAATCATTCCCTAAATCTGTCCCGTTATCCTTTGCCGGAGAGTTTGTAAGTAAAGTAAACCCATCGGTATTCGGCTTAATATCCACACCGGGAGTTCCGATAAATCCGGAGGGTAAATCTGTCGGTTTGTAAAAGAGCGGATCACCGATCTGCGATGTTGATTCCCAGGTCGCAATATCACTTGCAGTATAATTCGTACTGTTTACTTTTACAAGCGTCCCGCCATCCGCACGGAAAAAGAGGTTATTGGTATGCGCAGTAATATTACCGCCATCGTCAATGAGTGGGATGATTCCCGAATCAGCACAAATAATGTTATTAGCAATGGTGATATCCTCAATATCCGCACTGTCGCACTGGACCATAATCTCACGGTTACCGGCCAGCTGGTTGTTCTTATAGCAGGTGTTGTTGTAAAACCGGACAGAGACCTTGTCCCGTAACCGGTCAAAGAAACGCAAGGCAGAATTACCGTTGCGGATAAACAGGTTTCCATAGATATCAGCACTCTTATTACCAATATAATCAACATTTACTCCGCAGCTTGCGTTTCTGCCGCCGCATTCCCTGACAATATTGTAGCGAACCGTAACGTTTTCCGGTCCGACAAAGCCGGTATCGGAATGTGTAGTGATCGATACACCGCCACCTGCGGTATTGTGGATATAGTTATATTCGACAATAGTACCGATTGAATGATTCTTCACTGCAATACCATTGCCTGTCGATATGGGATCCTGCCCGGTATTGGAGATGTCACACCCCTGTATCAGCACATTTGTCCCGAGGTTTTGCGGAACATCATTACCAAGGTAACAGACGATTCCGGACCTGGAGATATTGTACACTTTACAATCAATAACTTCAATATTACTGATAGTATCCCCACCCCAGGCGCTGATAACTATTCCGTATTTATAATCACCATTCTCCTGGAGACTGAACACGTCATGGACGATACAGTCTTCAAGCCTCTTTGCTGCGCCCACAAGATTGGTCGGTGCGAATCCCCAGTGAAAGGCCACGCCTGCCGTTATTGTACCGTCTGCATCGATATCAAAACCTGTTACAACAGTCGGCTCTGTCGGGTGATCATACCGATAGGTAACTACCGCACGACCCAGATCACCAGTTGCAAGAAGCGTTGCCCGTGTACCGGTACCCCAGGTACTTCCGTCATACACGACACCGCCCACCGGTTCCAGGAGGCTTGCTCCGGAGGAAGCACTCCATATCTCGGCACTGTTGAATAGAACAGTATCTCCCGGCTGTAACTGAACACTGCCGCTCCATGCGTCCATGCCGGGACAGGATTTCCAGGATGCATCAGTTGTGGTACCGGAATTGGTATCGTTTCCGGATAAAGAGGAAACATAGTAGGTTGTCGAAAGAGAATTATTATACAGCAGGAATAGCGCGAAAATGACCGGTGCAATTATCCTGCTGATAAAAGTAATGTGGCAATGATGAATTAGCGGTAAAGGATTTTGTGACATTGTTTTCTTCCTGTTATAATTTTCAAGTTTTTATTACCCCATTTACTTTATTAAAGCTATCTTTCTATGCATATTATATTTGCTCATGTGTAAACGCACAAAATAGATACCATTGCCAACAACTGATCCTTGTGAATTCAGACTGTCCCAACGAATCATCGTATTTTCTCTATACTTACCGGTGATCTTGAATACACATCTGCCCCTTGCATCAACAACACTCAACTGATAATTTTGTGTGTTATTGCCACGAGGAATCGAAAAATTGATTACTCGACTACCGGTTCGAATGTTCGAATTTAATAGTACAAATGAAAACATCCCATTAGTGTTTACTGATGAAGTTTTAACTGCGGAATTTAAATCATCAGTGATAATTATATGATACTTACCACCGAGCTGCTGGGTACAGGAATACTTGCCGGTGGCATCGGTAGTAAAGGTATCAATAGTACCGCCAGAAACAATATGCTTGTATTGCGTATTTGAAGAAAGCCCTCCAAAAGTCATACTGACAGTTTTTGGAGAACCGGATACCGTGTCAACGACAACTTTATATCCATGATTGTTTTTTTCAAGCACTGTATTTAGCAATCCGTCGGATGTCACATACGCTATACCTCCATGGGAAAACTGTTTCCCGCGGATAAGGCTGAAGTAACTCAGGGTGCCATCTTTGGTTTCCTTATACAGAACCAGGGCACCGTTAGCACTCATACTCCCGAATGATAGTGTCTGGAGATTGCTAAAATCTTTTTGCATTGCAATACAGATGGTACTGCTGTCACTCCCGTCTGTAATAAATCCTCCATGTGCCAGTGCGTTATCGACCTTTTTAACCACAGGTGCACTCATACCGTGGTTAACCGGATAAAGCACATTGCAGTAATACACAATGCTGCCGTTTCTTCTCGCTTTAATATATGGTTCACAGATGTATTGGCTATTATGTTCTTCAATGAAGTCTGTCGCTGTATCACTGGAAATCGCAGCATCCGCAAGAAAGTGAGCCGCAAGCTTTACCCCTGTCGGCTTGGTCCACACGACACTGTTGGAATCAATAACAAAGGCATCGGCTGCATTGTTACCGCCGGTTGCACCGTGCAGTAACCAGTCATAGTCGTGTGATGAAGATGAAATGAGCCGGTCTGCAAATATATAGAATTTTTTATCCGGAAAAAAGATATGACGATAGAGTGTGACATCGTGTTTTTTGAATGAGCAATCGTTTTGCACCGATTCGTTAATGGTACGGTATGCCATGTAGTCAAGAGACTGTGTCAGCATATGATTCAAAAATCTACCGCGTGGTTGAGCATAGGGCTCATTATTTTCCCCATCAATCAGAATGGTATTTTTCCGAGCCTTGCTATTTAGAAATGAATTGTCTCCCTGTCCATACCCACCCTTCTCAATAGCCAATCGTTCGCCGTAACCGCAGATATTAAAATGGGTGCCGCGGTACCCGATGGAATAATAGAGACGATGCTTGGTAATATCACTTTTAATAAACTGAATCCGCAGCATAACCGCATCGGTGTCTGCAAGATTATTTGCCAGCACTGCCCAACTCTGCTTCACATAACTGCTTTTAGCAGGAGGTTTTGCGGGGATGCTTTTATCTATCAGATAATTCTCATACCCTATATCAATCGGTGTTGGCGTTTCTATATGCCATCTATGCAATCCGGCATTTTTAAATTTATCAGTCACAAGCCAGGCATAATTCCACCTCGGCAGATTGATTTCTCCCGGCTCATCAAAGGTGACCGGCATTCTTCTGCCGTTAAACGGGTACCGGCAGATAATATCTTTCAGTATAAAGTTTTCAAAAGGCTCATAGTGCGTACCGTCAAAATTCACGCGATTCCTTGCAAAAGGAAGCACATCCTCAAGCATCATCCTGATGTACCCGACCCGGTGCGTACCCAGATAACTGCCATCCTCTTCAAACAGGTATTTCAAATAGGAATTATTGTAAAAGTCTGGATTACCTGAAAAGGTAATTGTTCCATTGTCATGCATATCCATCCATCTGACAGGCATTTCCAGGAGAGGTGCGTACAGATGCGTTGCCGGTGTAGTATAATCCGCACCACTTGTCCCATAATAGTGGGTATTGTATGATGGCATTGCCAACGCAAGGGCTGTGTAGGTTGCTTCAAGATTTGCTCCGCGCGGGGAGGTACCATACTCTTTTTTTTCAGCATTAACCATAAAAATATATCTACCATTACCATCGTTATATTTAATGAGTATTGCCGCCTGCCCTGCGAGATTATCCCGTATTTTTATATGTTCTATAGGAGTCATCCCTTCTGCATACCCATTTTCTCTTGTATAGCCGAACAGCAAATCATACGCCTGTTGTGTATACTGGGTACATCTCCCCTTGGCATACATAAACCGCTCGTTGCACGGCCCGCCGCCGCGATGGTCATTATTTTCCGCACCAATTGGGTCTACCGTGTACAAAAACAACAGCCCCTCTTTTACCTGCTTATAATATTTCTCATCCGTCTCAACCACACCCGCAAGGGCGGTCAGAAACAGTTTATTGGCAATTTCGCGTATCATATAATAGTAACTGGTATAGTTAAACGCACCTTTCAGATCCCGCCTTCCCATTCGGTAATTGACGGAAAGAAAGTCATCGGCAGGGCGTTTAACCTTTACCGAATACCATTCAGCCCAGTCCGCATCACCGCCGGTCATTTTAGCCACCACACCGGCAAGTGCTGTTTTGTCTGAGACGAATAACCTCGGATGCTGCTCCGTTTGAGCGGGCTGTGATGGCGTATAGTGAATCTTACGCAGTTTGACTGTCCCGGCAGTGCCTGTCCGATACTCAAAGTCATAGATGGTATTATCTGAAGTAAAAATGGAAGAAGCGGTTATTTCGCCGGTATATTCCGACCAGGTCCCGGCATTTACCCGGTAATACAGCGATTCACTGTTTGTCATGTTAAGAAGGCGAATCTTTACCCCTGCAGTTATATAGCTAATCTGCGGAAAGATACGGGGAGTATAGTACATTTTCGGAGGTGTCGTATAATACTCTTCTCCTGACGGCGCGGTAAAGGTAATCGCAGGTGTTTTCGGATCGAGAATGATATAGACAATTTTCCCATCACTGGCATGCCCAGACCGGCCTCCTCCTCCATGGGAAGAATCATCATCCCAGAACATGAGTGTATGCCACTCATCCCCGAATGTATCGACTACTCCATAATGAAAGTGTTTATCACCATACTCCGGCTCACCATTGTCACCGTTTTTCCCTTTAAAGGCCGACAAATTGAACGGGCCCGAAACTGAATATTTGAACTGCAGGATATTGTATATCTGCGGATTAAAAGGGCCCTGCGGATCGTTAAAGGTAGTGTACTTTTCGTTAAAGACACATTGATCACCATCAATGCGATACCATATATCACCTTCGTTGTTAACCGCATCCTGAACTCGATCGGAGATTACAATGATATTATCACTATTATGTGACATGGTGACGGTAACACTTGATTTCATATAAATAACCATATCATCATCGGTTGTGGTATCGTACCATAACCGCTCACAGACATAATCAGACCCTTCCGCACCGGAAAGGTCTATGCTTATACCGGTAAACTTGATACCGATATCTTTGCCCATAATCAACGAGGTTAAAACAGCAAGTAAATGAAACATTTTTGGATACTTCATGTGCATTTCCCGAGCTTTAGCGAACAGCACAAATTCGTTTACTGTATTTTATTCCGGCACCGTGAATATGAATAACATATACACCTGCACCAATAGAACTTCCCGTTAAATCAGTTCCATACCAGTTAAATGAGTAATTTCGATTCTGTGAAATTAAATGTTCTTCCCGCCAGATCAGCCTCCCGTTTATTGCGTATATTAGGCAGGTAACTTTACCAGTTCTTTCAGGAGTACATGTTATCCTTACCTGTGGCTGAGAATGGGACAGTAAAAATTGAAAGTCAACTCTTTGTATCTCAATATGCATATGGTTATCAATCCCGACATACTCACCAACAACAATGTAATCACCCTCTTTTGTCGCCGGAACTGTAATGGAGTTCACCGTCACCTGTCCGGCATCAACTCCCGGTCCGAAAATCTTTATCCCCTGCAAACTGTCACCGAACAGGGAGAGCTTCGGATTACTATATACCGCTTCAACAGTAACTATCCGCGGTGATTGCAGCAATATTCGTGCACCACTGCTGTCAGAAAGGGTATCTCCGTTACACAGGAATAATGTATTCATATTGTCCGGAATAGCTTTAACCACACTTGCTGCTGTGCCGGAAAGGATATAATCGGTTATGGCAACTCTTTTATCGGAACTGTAATTGACAAAGTGTTTAGCTGTGCCACCATCGATTATCATCTGTATTCCTGCTGCCTTCTCAGTGAGGCCGAACAGTTGAAAGTCCGGTTTGGCCGACCATGATGAAGCTGTTGTCGGATACAGCACCGTTATAAATTGTGCATTGTCAATATTCTGAGACGGCCGTATGCGGATATAGGGTTTGTTTTTCGTATAATTCTGTGGCACACTGAATCCAATGGTATCGGCAAACGTATCCGGCGATAATACCTTTATTCCCAAAATGTCCGTAGCATTGGCTGCACCTTTTATCCAGTCATCTTCAACAGTAATCGAACCGGTGGTGTCATCTGAGAAATGGCATATCCAGTCATAGCGATGGGTTTCACCGGAGCGAATGTTGTCAACCATTATCAGGTATGACGGTTTAACAAACAGGACATGGCGTTTGCATTCATCTATCATCCATTCGCCCGGCTCATTGTCACTTTTCTTATCCCGATAACGGTTGGTTGCATCGGCAATCAGGTAATTGTAATCGGGTGTGGTATATACCGCCTCAAGCCTCCCGTCGGTATCCTTCGCGATAGCGGCATGATTCACCGCCTGATACTGCTCCTTTCCGTCAACCAGTATAACGTTGTGATACGCGGTACCCAGCCGGTGCCGGTCAGGCAGCTCTGATGCCAGATCAACGGGTCCTCTATACAAATAGAAGGTACCTGCATCCGGCTGGTCGTGGCCGACATTTATCTGAATCATTGAATTGGTATCATCAAAGGGATATGCCTCCGCCAGAAACTGATCGCGGAAAAACTTTCCGCCGTACGCACCGCATTTAAGACCGAACACCAGATCGTCCTGCTCCCAGCCCGTTCGCCAGACAACACACTCAATATCGGAAAAGGTACGATTAAGTGTCAGATTGTCAGGCGGAACCGGATTTATCGAAGGATCGTAGTAGAAGAACTCGAACACATAATAGGGTGCGTTGTACACATTGGGATATCTGCCGGATATATCGACAACCTGTTGCGTGAGCCATTCTGCATGACCATTGTCATACTCCGCTGCAACAAACCGCAATATACCATGAAGCCCGGTAAGGATACCTTCACCCCAGGGTGGTACATAGGATGAAAAAGTCAATGCTGCCCGGTTTGTTGCCGGAAGATGGTTATAGAGACTCCAGTAAACAAAATTCTTCAGGTAGTTTTTCGGAAGCAGGTCTCGGTTTTTCAGACGTTTCAGATTATAGTATGTCGGCAGGGAAAGGGTCATTCGGGCATTGTGATATTGAATACTTTCATGCCATGAACCGTCACCGACTCTTTCACACACAAAACTGTCTATTGCAAACTGACGGATAATGTGATCGATCCATTCTTCTGCACTGTCAACTTCCCCTTCCAAAGCGAATGCGGCAAGCGCAAGGGCGTTGTTATTCACATGCCAGTGGTTCTGGGCATAGGACCATCCCCACCAGTTGTTCCATGCGGAAGTATAGTGACTCGATGCAGCTTCATACATTTCAGATGCGTGATGGGCAATCTTGTTCTTTACCGCAACTTGCAAACTGTCTTCAAGTTTGTCATATACCCAGTCATAAGCAATGACATTGCCCATAATCATGAACGCCAGCGTCAGGTCCCGTTCTGTAAAACTCAGGGAACCTCCCCAGGTCGGCCATTTCAAATATCCTTCAAGATAGGTCTTTGTTAAATCGGCATATTGGGTATCACCGGTAACAACATAGGCAAACGCCATGGGTATGAGCATATTGCCACCGTCCCTGAACGGACTGTATCCCGGATTGGCGGGATACTCTGCAGGTGTTGTACCAATGAGTTTATCTGCATATTCAATGATTGGCTTGCATATCTCTTTGTGGGTTGTTTGTGCCTTCTTCTGCAGCGCCGGTATATCTGATTTGAAAAAAAAGAGTCGTGGATGTTCCGCGTGCAGTGAATATGTGATAAAAACAATGCAGCATAACATTAAAAAATGTCTGCCTCTTACAGCGCTCTCCTGTTGGTCATATGCTTCAGAATAGGCGTGTGTCATTACCTGTCCTCCACTTGACTCCGGATAGAGAAAGAACCGGAATTCATTTATAATAATAAATCAGCTTTACCCGCTATTCTCCGAAAACAATCAACTGTTCATTCTCCTTTTGGTTCATATAGCAGAGCTTGATCCAGTCTGCTGAGCGGCTGACACTTGAAATTCGGACTTCATCAATTACCCCGTCAAAGGGATAGCTGTAATCAGTCCCTACTGTCTGTGCACCGTGACCAATCCATACATGACTCGGTGTTGTATCAATTGTGTCAGTCTTTGCACATTCGTTTGGGTCTTTATAACCATCGATAAAAAGCATCATTTTTGATCCGTCAAACGTTGCACACACATAGTACCAGGTGCCGGGATAGAGGTTTTCTTCAGAATAGCATTTGTAATTCTCACCGGTAAGCTGAAATTCAAAGTTGTTAACATCCCAGTCATTAATACCTATTCGATATCCGGAAGTGTAGCCACTGCAACCGACAATACCGAGAAAATCAGTCAGAGTATCATATTTCACCCAGGCTGACAGGGTAATCTGATACCCGGTTATATTCAGGCTCGCATCTTTCCCACAGTCAATATGATCATCGATGCCGTCAAAATCCTGCCCCTTATCAATGACCGCTTCAGATATGGATGGGATATATTCAGCAGTACCCTGGCCACCCTGCCCGTGATTGCCATTGTAAGTTGCATCTGTGAATTCACCTTCCACACCACTCCCCGTTTGATCCAGATGCCACACGCCTTCAAATCCGTTAGTTGTATCGAATACCGCAGCACCATTGGTTTTTGCAACAGCATCGGCATTGCCCCAGAGCATTTTTATGTACTGTGTCGAGTCATTGCCATAAACCGTATCAACCTTTACCCATATATTTGCCCGGACACTCCGTGAATTCCACTCCTCGATCTCATACGGTAACGGCACCCCGTTTGCCCTGGTAAAGCGTAAGTCCTCACCATACTCCAGAGCTTCACTGAAATTAAAATTATCGTTTCTCAGGCGGACAAGAACGGGAAAGTTACATACATTACCGGCAACATCGGCTCCACCGGGAGTGGTGTTCAGACAGATTCTTCTCGAAAATTGCCATTCGGTAAAGGCATCCACCACCACAACCTCTCCGGAGACAACCGCTACTGAATCGGCCAGCGTCTTATCTGCCGAAGTGTCATTTATTACGGAGTATACAACTGCGGGCATCTCACCTGCCGGAACTGAATCTATTACGACAAAACCATCCGTTATTGAGTTGTTGTCAATACGGACATAGGCTGATGTACCGGTGATGAATATATACCCGCCGTCGTAATTTGCCGAATCGGGCAACGGGATAACCAGAGTACCGGCAGGTTTCAGTGTGTCCGGAGCAATCTCAAGCGAGTTTTCTGTGGAGTCAATATCACTGCTTATATTTTTAATAAATGTTCGTGTCCCATTGTAGAAATGAACCACTTCAATGTTATAGGTATTACCCCTTTTAGTTTTTACAACATAGGTACCATAAGCATCTGTCGTATCTGCCAATGAATCCGGCAGAAATGCATCGGCAACCGGATCGTAATCTGCAGGTATAAGCCGCACTCTGGTATGCATCGCAGGTGAGCCGTTCAGGTTAAATATTTTACCGGTAATTTCCACCTCAGATCCACCGCCGGAATCGGCAACCTGAACCGGTGCATAACTGCATGACAAAACCAGAAGCGCAAGAAGGAGCGGTATATCAGTTCGTAATGTATGCATCATTTTCCCGTCCTTTTCATTGATTTTGTTAACGGGAAAAGCTGCATATTAAACTGATACACCCGCTGCGGCTTCATACTCTTTTTCGCCATTTCCATGATTCGCCTGCGGAACGCGCGAACTTCACTCTGCACCTCTTTAAAATCGTTCTCCGACAGGGTAAGTGATACGGATGAAAGGTTGATCTCACCAGGTGAACGGGTTATCGACTGCTCGGCAAGTTTCATCGTATTGATTATAAAATTGTTCAATGCCAGAGACTGCACATCATTGCCGGTGCTAATAAGAGCATCTTTACGTTTATAAAATCCCTTTTTATTCTGTTCAATCAAATCCAGTTTTTGAAGCAGATCAATCGCCTTTTTAACTTCATCTGCTGAAATAGACGGAATAATAATTTTCCCCAGCTCGCTGCAGTTTTCTCCATTGAAAGGGAAAAAGGCCAGAGCTTCACGGACTGCAGTATAATACCATTTGTTATAAAATTCATACTGGGCAGCATCAAGAATCCGCACATTGGATTCCTTGAATGTCATCATAGCCTCAAAATATCGTTTCCTATCTTTATGATTCCTTGCATCACAGAAGAGGATCATATTCTGGAAATACTCTTTCTCTTTCCGGGCAAGTTTCATGAATGCGGCAAGTTTCAGAGCTGCTGGAATAGAGAGGTTACGCTGTCCTTTGATAACCTTGGCAAGATTTCCAGCATCGATTCCCGCAGAAGTACCAATATAGCGGTATGAGAAGTGGGAATCCTCAGCCTTCATTCCTGTGTACCAGTCAGCGAGATACTTCCGGTAATCAGTATATTCGAATATTTGTATCATTTTTACCTCAACCTTTACTTTTATACTATGGAAATATATAGACAAAAACGATTTCTGTCAATAGATATTTCAATGTATTATTATTCAATTGACTACAATATTTATAACTATATTTTAATCTAATATCTGTTAATATATTGAATTCAAATTCGTTACAAATAATATATGTAGTCAGATAGTTAAAATATAAATATAATAATTAATATATTTTGACAACAGCCTTCTCCTTTTAATAGATACGTGTAAAAAGTGGTTTAACATATAGCGAAGAGTTAAAAGCAACGGGTTGAAACCCGTCTTTAAATCCGTTGAAACGGATTAAAAATATAACTACAAGAAGCAAGTTTCCCCGCTTCGTTTCATTTTTTTATCATACTGTTTCTTATTCTATATAAATCGTTTCAATTTTCTTGTATTCGTTACACAATCATTGTATATTGAATCTATGGCAACGAATCAATATCTATCCGAACTCTTTAGAATCATCGAAGGTGCGATTCGTCTCGATGGCGAAAAAGTAAAAAATTACGCTTTGTTTTTAGCTGAAAAACTTGAGAGTGACGGCGACAAAACAGGGGCCAGGCGTCTGCGATCGATTATTGGAAAAGAAATCCATAAGCTACATCCTGCACAAGTTGAACAGAATAAACCTGTACCTGTTGATGGAGAATCCCGATTCCCTTTACTCGAAAAAACTGAAATAGGTGAAAACGTTCTTAACTTTGTTTTTGCCGAACCACAGAAAAAGATAATCGACGATTATCTGGTTGTTATAGAATCACGTGCCACACTTGAAGCGAACGATGTATTAACAGGCACGAATTTATTACTGTACGGGCCACCGGGTTGCGGCAAGACACATCTTGCACAATACATAGCATTTAAATTGAAATTACCGCTTTACACAGCTCGTATTGATGGATTGATCTCCTCTTTTTTAGGCAGTACCGCTAAAAATATTCAGGCCATTTTCGAATACGCTTCAAAAACACCCTGCATTCTCCTTCTTGATGAATTCGATGCAATAGCCAAGTTCAGGAACGATCAGCAGGAACTGGGAGAGCTCAAAAGAGTCGTGAATAGCTTTATCCAGAACCTTGACTCGCATTCGTCAAACGCCCTTTTAATCGCGGCAACCAACCATGAAAAATTGCTTGACCCGGCAATATGGCGCAGATTCGATTTTTTACTCAACGTCGGATTACCGGAATTTGAACAGAGACAGGCTCTATGGGATTATTTTGCAGAGAAATTACATTTCCATGATAAACATATCAAGGTATTGGCAGACCTTTCTGAAGGTTATTCAGGTGCTGCGATAAAATCCACTTCTTCAAGGCTGCTTCAACAATCTATTATTTCTGGAAATCAACCAACACTTCGTGACGCCGTGACTATTTTATTATCGTTAAAACCCGAACAAAACGATGGAAAAAGTATTATCAATACCGAAACGTTTAATGATTTAACAAAATTAAAAAAATATTTAACTGCCCGAAATCCGGACCTGTACAGCCTTACTATTATCGGAGAAATCGCAGGCTGCTCAAAAGCCACCATGAGTAGAACTTATTCCAAACGTAAAAGGACAAGGAAGAGATAATGGCGGAA
>Ga0190359_1002031_pt1 | contig 12322 bp, 13 predicted proteins | sample 48721823_MG_FD_161269 | JGI IMG/M metagenome (GOLD analysis project Ga0190359, IMG submission 161269) | Hydrothermal vent microbial mat bacterial communities from Southern Trench, Guaymas Basin, Mexico - 4872-18-2-3_MG | ecosystem: Environmental > Aquatic > Marine > Hydrothermal vents >...
CTTATAGGGAAAACAGCAAAAAGCCTTATTAAAAGGATAAAAGAACTTGAGAATAAAAGCAGGAGGTCGCAAATGGGCAGAAAACTTAGGGAAACCATAGAGAAAAACTATAATTACAAGACAGAAGCGAAAAAACTGATAAAGATATATTCAGCTCTGGATTACTGAATTGTATTCTCTTATGTATTTTTTGATTACAGTGTCCCAGCTCATTTTTTCTTTTATTTCCATTTTTGCATTCTTTCCCAGATTGTTGTGTTTTTTAAGATCATTGCAGACCTGCATCATTTTTTCATACAGATCCTGTGTATTTTTGGGCTTTATTCTTATTCCTGTTTTCCCGTCCTCTATATAATTTAATGATGTTATAATTATTTTTCCAGAAGCCATGGCCTCTAATAATGCAATGGGCTGACCTTTTTCCCAGGAAGGCAGGACAAAAACATCTGTTTCTGATAATATTTTGGCTGTGTCCTCTATCCATCCCAGAAACTTTATTCTTTTTTTAAGATCGTTTTTTTTAATAAAATCAAGAATATATTTTTTTAAGGAACCTTCTCCTGCTACATATAATTTTGTGTCTTTTACATTATCTGAGATTTTTTTAAATGCTTGAAGCAAGTATTTTATTCCTTTAATTTCTTCTAATCTTCCCAAGAATAAGAATCTTATTTCCTTCCAATTCCTCTTTGTTTTGATCTTGAAATCGTCCGGGTCAATGGCGTTTGTTAGAAGTGCTGATTTGCTTTTCAGCTCTTTATTTCTTTTTATATCAGAATCATATGCGGGCTTGCTTATGAATATAATTTTTTTTGCACTTTTATAAGAAGTGTTAACAAATCTTTCTAGAATCTTTCTTATCACTATATTCCATCCTATGATTTTTCCTGGCCCATGTGTTGTGAAAACCATGGGTATTTTTGTTTTTTTTGAAAGTCTGGATCCAAAGAAACCGGCAACAGGTCCGTGACAATGGATAATATCTATTTTGTTTTCTTTTATTATCCTATTGGCCTCCTTTGAGCTGAGAGCGTTAAATGTGAATGTTCTTAAGAACTTGTTATACATGAATTTTGTCCTGTATACATGTATTTTGCTTTTCCCTGTTTTTTTTGTTTCCTGTTTTTTCTGGCCAGGAAATTTCCTTGTTATAATAAAAACCTCATGGCCTTCTCTTGCAAGATATTTGCTTAACTTCTCTACATGAACTTCTATACCCCCACCTGCTTTTTTATCATACTTATAGCTGCTTCCGAACGGATACTCCTTTGAGCCCAATAGTAATATTTTCATATAAATTCTCTTGGGAAAAGCTATTTATATAGACTGTTATCCGTATTCTCTCCATGAATATTTGCATTTGGTGCATCGCAGAAACAGGGTTGGTGCTTCATCTGCAGATCTTGTCTGTTGAATCCACCAAACAGCTTCTTTATTGCCGCATTTCGGGCATACAACCTTTGTTTTGGGCAATGCCTCTTCGTTTTTTTCTATTATGATAACATCATCCAGGGGGGTTTTACTAATATTTTCACTTATCTCTAAAGGTTTATAATGTGTTTTTCTAAATCCGCATCTTTTACAAACCAAACAGGCCTTGCTTTTTTCCTTTTTTGTTACCATCACTGAGCCGCATTTTTCACAGAAGTTCATTCTAAACACCCCACAATGAGAACTGATTGAAAATTTATTTGTTTTTGTGCTTTTATATGTTTCGGTATCCAGATAATCCCTATATATAGAACAACAACCGCTAATAGTATCCATAATGCATTTGGAATGATATATTCTGTTATACCTATTTTAACCCATCCCAGATGAGGTATTATCATTATTTCCTTTCCATGTATCTGGGCTGGTTCTATTCTTTTTTCAAAATCCAATTGGTTGTGATTTGCATCCCCCTTTGTCTGGAATGTTCCATCAGGATTTATTTCTATGATTCTATGAACCACAGGTGTCCCTCCAAGAGAATATGTTATTTTACCTGTTTCGGGATTTACTGTTTTTTGTATGTTTGGTGAAAAAACTATTATATCCCCAACCTTTAATTCTTCTGGCGGCACACCTTTTAGTAGCAGCATGTCCCCTTTATAGAAGGTTGGTATCATTGAATCTGATTCGACAGCCACAACAGGCATGTCTGTTGATAATGCTAAAGCCATGCCCTGGTTTATACCAAAAGCTAGTATTATGCCTATTATTATGTAGAATAAGGTTGAATCGAATATCTTTGGTTTTTTCATATATATCTCCTGAGATGGCGGATTAAATATTATACAGTAGATTTATAAATTGGTTTTTCGGCAGGCTGCGCTTTGATTATCTACGCCTCTTTTTGTTTTTCTTTTTTATTGTTTCTCTCTCGAGTTTTTGCAAAACACTCTTCATTGCCTTTGTTATATCCCATGTATGACTTTCAGCGAAAAACATTCCCCTTTCTGTTATTAGCCTTGCCTTGATTGAATATTTTATTCTTTTTCCTGTTTTACGATATTTTTTTATATGAACGTTCATATGCGCTATGCTTGTGAACTTTGCCAGTTTTTTTATTTCGTTTTTAATTTCTTTATCAATAAGATATCTTATAAATTTATCCTCTTTTTGCGCCCCGCTTATATTAACATAAACACCTCCAACTTCTGCTCCTATTTTTTTCAATATGAGTTTTGGTGTTACAATACCCTTTACTTTTCCTTCTTCCTCTATTATAATTGTTCTTGTGTTTTTTTCTATCATGATATTTATTAATTCCTTAACAGAAGTATGCGGATTCGCTCTTGGTATATTTTTTTTCATAAAACTTATTGCCCTGACGTTTCTCATCTTTATTTTTTCACCAGGACCGTAACCAATCATGCCCCTTTCTTTATTCAGAAACGTTTTGAGAAGATCTCTTGTATCTATAAGGCCTTCAATGCCTCCATTTTTGTTAAGAACGGGCAATCTGGAAATGTTGAGCACCCTTAACATAGACATTATTGTTTCTAAAGAATCATCTGCGCTAACAAAGAACGGCGTTTTCATTACATCTGCTGCTGTCATTTGTTTGAATACAAGAGAATTCTTTTTCTTTTTCAGGATATCCAGATTAGTCAATATGAAAAAATTCTTGCCCCTTATTAGTGGAACTGATTTGTAATCATTAATCAGCATTGAACTTATAACATCTGTTAGGTTTGTTCCAGGAGGGACAGGGCTTACATGCCTTATGAACTTGTCTATCTTTGTTTCTTCCGGATTATCTATATTCCTTTTTGCTAAATCATTTGTTGTTATAAGTCCCCTGAAATCATTTCCATCTTTTACAACAGCCTCATACTTTTTTTCTCTCAGCATTTTTTTTGTTACTTTGCTTATTGTTTCTCCTGAATTAATCACTAATGCTGGTTCTGCAATATCTATAAGACTCACAATCAGACACCCGATTCTTTAATCTGTTGCATTTTTTTTGTTATATAACCAGCTAAAATGTTTCTAATCTTCTTTGATTTAATCTTTTTTACTTCATCCAATATTTTTTTATTTTTCTCAAAATCATCTGAGAATTTCTTGCCATGCTTCTTTATTAATTCATCTGCCAAGGATTTTACTGCTGTTGTTTTTATTCTTCCCATATTCTCATTCTCCTATGGGACGGGAGGGATTTTCGTTCCCTTTTCCATAGTCTTCATCTCTTCCCATTTCACAGGGATAAAGAGATGTTTCATGCCTCTCATGAGACACGAATGTTTTTGAACAACACGTTGAAAAGTTTTATCGAACCCCCAACACCATGGTCTTCAGCCATGTGCTCTCCCATTGAGCTACCGCCCCTTTAATACGTTATATATCCTATATCAAATGATTTTTCATCTATTATCTTTCCTTTTTCGCATGATCTATTCAATTCTGTTACTGTTTTTTTAATATTAATATTATAGTGTTTCTCGCAAAAATATAAAGACATCAATTCCCTTTTTCGGGCTGTTCTTCTGTCTATTTCGAATATCAGGGTCTCTCTTGTCGGGATTTTATTGCACCCTTTAAAATTGCATACCCTGTTAAGTTTTCTTAAATCAAACTTATTTATTAGCACTACTGTTGGGTCCATGCTTTCAACGCCCCAGAGAGGAAAATCAGACGAGCTGCTGATGGATTAAATCAGCAGCTGTCTTTCGAACCTCTGACACTACGGTACCTGCCTAAGGATAACAGCCGTATGCTCTACCTATTACCCACTTTCTTTACACATTGGTCTCCAGGGCATCCATAAAGAAAGCTCTGAGCTACTGGGGCATTATAGATTTATAGTCTAGAAGGTTAAAATTCTTTTCGAAGGGTTCCCGCCTCTTCAGATGAAGGATATTTCCTTTATAAAGAGACAGTGAGTATTTCTTTGCAGATTACATATAAAAAGCTCTAAGATTTAATAAATTCTTAAAGAATTATGATATTTTCCAGTTCAGATCCCCTATTCTTACTGCAAGGATGGACAGGTTTCCTTTTAGTTTTATACTATTCTCTTCTATCGTACACCTGCCTATAAAATTAACCATTTCTATTGTACCATTATCTGTTGTTATATTTGGTTTTATCTCAAATTCCGTATTTTCAATGGCGAGTCTGCCTATTTTTATTTTTTCTATGGTTATATTCTGCAGATCCAGATTTAGTTTCAAAGGGCTGTTTGATTCTTCAAGTGTTAGCGTATTGCTTTCAAAATCAATTCTTATTTTTCCATTGAATTCCTCTAAAATAATGGATGGGGTGGTTATGTTTACAGCAGATTCTGATTTCAGGGTTAGGTTTCTTGGATGCAGAGTTAAATCAACCTCATTTGTTTTTGGTGATGATGATCCAAAGAAACCCCCAAAGGGGGAGTTGCCTAACCAATCACCTATTGTTTTCCCTACACTGCCAAAAAAACCTCCTATGCCAGAACCGCCTATTAACAATGTAGAAATAATCAACAGAGCTGCAATTGAGGCTGCGAATATTTTCCAATCAAGCATTATAGCACCTTTCATGGCTAAGTATTTATTATTACGCTATTTAAATAATATTAAATACTTATATAATAGATTAAAGATTAAAAATTTAAATTATGGATTGGGGTTGGGATGGAAAATCTGCTTTTTCAGTTCGGTGGGGATAATATTTTCTCATGGGTAATCTGGATAATATTCATAATGATATTTTTTCTCTTCTATCCCAGGATCATGCTCTCGCAGATAATGTGGAAACTGGAAAGGGTTGCCAGGGAATTGGAGATAATGTCTAATAGATCAAAGGCTTTTATTGCCAAAGAGATAAATAAAAACCCTGATAAGAAAATAAAGGATTCTATAAACATGTTTTTTGAGTTTTTCATGATAAGTCCCGTGTCCCTGGATCCGGCAGGTGTTATAGGCAAATTTGATCATCTTATCCAGAACCAAAAAGACAGATTTAGATACTTTGTAAAACAGATCGCACCGAAGGCGGATAAAGAAAAACAGGCCAGCCTTGAGATGGGTTTTGCTGGTGGCATAACTGTTCATACGATAGCAAAGATAGTAAGGCATTATGTGGAGATTGTTAAGAAAACAAAGAGTGTTCAGATAGCAATGGTTCTGCACATGCAACTTCCTCTTATAGAGAGGACAGCAAAGGCCATGTATAAAGGGACAAAGGCCTTGACTAAGGGCCAGCCAATAGGTGATGGACTGGGTCCTCTGGTTATTGCAAGTCTCATGGAAAATAAAAAGGTAAAGGAGATAGAGGATGAAATATTGATGGCCAAAACAAAAATTAATGACAGGGGTGTTTTTCTATTAAAGGCAAAGGGTCCTGGAGGCAGGATAGGAAGCCCCGGCAAGGCTGTTGAAAAACTTACAAGGAATAATAAAATAGCAAGGATAATAACAATAGATGCAGCTGCAAAACTGGAGGGTGAAAAGAGTGGCAGCATTGCTGAAGGTGTTGGTGTAGCAATGGGTGGTGTTGGTGTTGAAAGGTCCTATATAGAGGGTGTGGCTGTGAAGAAGGGCATTCCTCTGGATTCTGTTGTAGTGAAGATGAGCCAAGAAGAGGCTATACAGCCTATGAGAAAGGTTATAAAAGATGCTTTGCCTGAGGTTAAAAAATCATTGGAAAGGAGTTTGATGAGAACAAAAAAGGGTGACAAGGTTATAGTTGTTGGCGTTGGGAACACATCTGGCATTGGCAATTCATCCAAGGATATAAAAAAGACTGAGGAATGGATAGAAGAAAATGAAAAGAAAATAAAGGCCATGGAAAAAGAAAGGAAAAAAGAGCACAAATATTAATCTATTTCTTTAATTTAATCGTGTGGTTTAATGAAAATATTTTCTGATCTGCATATACATAGCAGATTTTCAAGGGCATGCAGCAAGGCCATAAATATACAAAATCTTGAGAAGTATGCGAAGATTAAAGGAGTAAATCTGCTTGGAACAGGCGATTTTACTCACCCGTTATGGCTAAAGGAATTAAAGGAAAATCTGAAAGAGGACGGGAGCGGTGTTTTGAAGACAGAATCTGGTTTTTCCTTTGTTTTGTCAACAGAAATCGCAAACATATACAGCCAAGGGGGCAAGGGAAGAAGGGTGCATAATGTTATACTTGCGCCTAGTTTTGAGGTTGTTGAACAGATAAATGCAGAGCTTTCCAAGAAAGGAAGACTTGATTATGACGGAAGGCCTATCTTTGGATTTAGCTGCCCTGAGCTTGTTGATATAATGAAGGGTGTTTCTGATGATGTTGAAATAATACCTGCTCACATCTGGACGCCGTGGTTCAGTCTTTTTGGATCAAAATCAGGATTTGACAGGATAGAGGATTGTTTTCAGGACAGGGTTAAGCATATATATGCTCTGGAAACAGGCCTGTCAAGCGATCCTGCAATGAACTGGAGGCTGAGCCAACTGGATAAATATTCCTTGGTTTCTTTCTCTGATTCACACAGCTTTTGGCCCTGGAGAATGGGCAGGGAAATGACTGTTTTTGAAACAGACATGAACTATAAAAGTATTATAAATGCTATGAGAACAAAGCAGGGCTTGTTAGAAACAATAGAGGTTGACCCATCTTACGGAAAGTATCATGTTGATGGGCACAGGGCATGCAATGTCTCTTTGGAGCCCAAACAATCTGAGAAAATAAATAATATTTGTCCTAAATGCGGAAGGCCGTTAACCATTGGCGTATTGCACAGGGTTGAAGAGCTTGCTGACAGAGAAGATGGTTTCAAACCAGATGGTGCAAAACCATTTCAATCCCTTATACCATTGTCAGAGATAATATCAAATGTTATGGGCATAGAGCAGATATATTCCAAAAAGATATGGGAAATGTATACAAAACTGATTGATGCCTTTGGTTCTGAGCTGAATGTTTTGATAGAGGCGCCCCTGGAGAGGATAAAAGAAGTGGTTAAGGAAAAGATAGCAAAAGCTATTGTAAATGTCAGATACGGAAAGGTAAAGATAAACCCGGGTTTTGATGGAATATATGGAAAAATTATATTAAATGATAAAAAACATGTTTCCTATAATTCCCCTGAAAAAATTAATCGTCAAACAAGTTTAAAGCAATTCCAGGGTGATTGTGATTGATGTTTATTGTTTCTGTTTGTCTTGAAATTCTCAAGATTGTCTTCATTATAAAGATCTATAACATAAACGATGCCTGCGACATGCATAGACAGTCCTTGATTATTTCTTCTCATGGTTTGCTTTTGGAAGATTTTATAGGCTCTGTATCTTCATTCTGAATAAAGGAATTGATTCATTATATGTCTGTTTTATCTTCTTCCTAAAACAGATCATTCTCTGTTCCTGTAACAGTTATAGTGGTTGATTTTTCAACGATATAACCGTATTCTGCGGAGACTGTGATTAATTTTTGATACCTGTCCTCTAAGACGCCAAAACCACCAAAACCGGAAATCTGGAGCTTACATCCTATAACCTGTGTTTGTCCGCGTTCCAGACCCAACACCTGCTGTTCGCTGCACTCTTTAAGAACCATGTCTGTATCCAGATCTATGTTCAATATGAATTTATTCCAAGACCCGCTTCGGCAATCACTGGTTTCACAGACAATACCATTCGCGAGGTTGGTTATTGATATTTCTATAGGAAATGTAACGCTTTGCCCGGAATCAGATAATTTTATGGGGCTCTTTGCCTTTATACTTATGGCCAAGGGTCCGCTTGTAGTGGTTGTTGTTTCAGAGGGAAGGGATCTTCCTGAATCCATTATTCTTCTTAATTCATCAGCAGTTCCTATTGTTATGGATTGTATTGTTGTTGTTTTATAACCATACGTTATCCTTGCGATTGGGTGGTATTTTCTTTGTATGTTTAGTGGTATGTTCCCAGGGGCCTTGGTTTTCCAATAACATGCCCTTGATTCTCCTCTTATATTCTCGCTGGGCACAGCTCCGCTTAGCCTTCCTTTTATGTTGTCACATGTCTCTGATGTTCCCAGACCAATCCCTGGCCAACTAACGCCTGTGAGTTTTATCTCCTTTATATCAGCATCAGCAGTGCCTGTGTTTCTTATTCTTAAATTGAATTGGACATCTTCTCCTGAATTAACCTCAAGAAAATATGGTGCGAAATGTTCTATAACAACGCCATTTCCTCCTGTGATAAGTGGACCAGTACATCCAGAAGAAATGAGAATAAGTGATATTATTGAGGTTAATAATACGTTTGTTTTTTTAAAGTAGTGCCAGAACATTAATTATGTTTTGTTTTTTAAACTTTATAAAGAGTTAAATAAGGAAGCTCCTTTCTCTTCCTATAACCCTCATCTGCGTTTGACTTTCTATCTCATACCTGTACTTTATCTCAACTGTAAGCAGTCTCTGATCTCTGTCCAATGGGGGGTTTGTCACCCGGAGTTCGCATGTTATATCAGCGTCCCTGTTCTTGAACAGGTTCTCTATAACCACCCCTGATGTGCAGTCATCAAATAAGCCATATCCTGAATGTACAAACTCTGTTCCTGTGGGCGGGGTTATTTTAACCTCAATTGGGTAATTTTCACCATCCAACCCGCCAAATCCACCAAAACTACCAGGTACAACTGTTCCGCCTTGTGTGTTTGTTATCCTGATCTGCACAGGGAAAACATCATAAACACTTTCAAAACCCTCTCCGCCTGTTCTGACATAGGGTTTCATTTCTATATAAACACTCAGTGGCCCCTGAGAGGTTGTGGTTGCGCTGCTTGGGAGTGTTCCTCCCCTGTCCCTTATGTTTCTCAATTCATCGTTGTTTACCACCCATATGGGCTTTTGTGCTGTTGTTGTGTAATCATAAGATACCTTTACTATTGGTGTGAATGTCCATTCCATGTTGTTTGGTATGTCAGCCGCCCTGAGGTTCCATTCTGCTGTTTGAATTTCACCCTGTGTGTTTGTCTCAATGTCTCTTCCTATCATATCACCAAGGCTTTGTTCTCCCAGAAGGGTGCCAAATGTGCCCCACTCATCAAGATTTATGCCTGCTATTCTGGCTCTGACATCCAGTGCTCTTGTTGTTCCTTGGTTTTGGACTCTTAACCTTAGCTGTACAGGATCGCCAGAACTAACGGTTGCTGTATCAGGCTCGAAATTCAGAATGACTATCCCCGGGCCTGAAATGCTTCCTCCTGTGCAGCCAGAAACAAGGATAATTGCAAATATTGGTAAGATTAGAAAAAATTTCATATACGAAGCTATTGGTTTTCCTAGCATTTTAATCCTTTACTTTAATATATATGTTCTTATTGGTTTATAAGTTTTTTAAGTTTATGCTCTTAAACTCTTGGTCTTGGTTCTACATAAACTTTTGTGGTTTTTCTGAATTCGTAATTGTATTTTATTTTTGTTCTCAGGTCGAATGTCTGTTCGATGTCAACATTATCTTTTTTTACGGTACAGAAGTATTTTGATGATTGTTTGTTTATAAGCTGTTTGTAATCATCCGATGGGTTGCAATTAATGCTTAATCCTTCTCCTTCTATCGGACCTATCTCTTTTATTGCTGAATTTTCAACATATCCGTGACCGAGATTTTTGATCTGAAGGGAAACAGGGGCGTCTGTTCCTGCACTCACTGGTTGCTGTGTTTCCACCTTTAAGTATGGTTTCACAGGTCCGTAACCTATTGCGCTCGACCCCTGTATCTGCCATGGTTCTTGGTTCTGGATCCTGACATCCAAAACAGCGGGGTCTATGAAGGTTATCTGTGTTATTGTTTCTGTTTCGTGCTCGTATGTGACCTTCACTTTCAGATCACACGGCACCTTTAGGTTCACATCCTTGGCTATTAGCTCCCATTTTATCTGTTTTGTCTGCCTTGGCAGAAGTTCTATATTTTCACAGTCTTTTTTCTCCGCACCTGCTTCACATGACTTTTTTTCAAAAAGGTTTGTGCAGTAATCATACATACTGACAGATACTTTTTTTGTTTCTCCTCCTGCCGCTTCTATGTTCTGTATGTCTGCATAAACAGTTAGCGTCTGGCCAGAAACAATAGAAGCTGATGGTGATGGCCTTATATTTTTTATGATTATTATATCATCTTCATATTCAACTGCCCCATTGCCAAACCATGGCATCTCTATATTAAGAAACGGTATTGTGCAACCAGATATAAGGATGATGAAAATTAATGGTAACAGCAACGTGGTCTTTTTTATAGAGGAGATGTGCTTCATAATTATTAATTATGGATGCATATATTAAAATATGAAAAAATCCGTGAAAGGGCAGATGATATTTGAATTCATTGTTGCTGCTGTTCTTTTCATTGGCATTATTATTTATGTGATTAACCACATGAGTTACAATGTTTCAGTTTTCAGCGAAGATTTTTATACAAATAAATTAGAAAACAAGGCCGCACAGATAGTTGAACTGCTTGTAAGGAATGAGGGAATGTGGTCTGGTGGGGAGCCACAGATCATTGGTCTTTCAGAGCAGTGGCCTGTTCTTAATTATTCAAAGATTATGATGCTGAAGGATTACTGCAGTAACCCTGAAAATTATGCAAGGCTTCTTAATGACTTCGGGTTGGAAAAAAGAATTTTTTCCATCACACCCGAATATCTTGAAATGAGGATTCTGGTAAGCGGTGATGCTGGTACTGTGTTGGATTGCAAAGCTGGGAGCTTGCCTGATAAACCCAAGGCGATTGCAAAAAGATATGCATTGAATGAGAGTGGAGAAATATTGACTGTTTCTGTGTGGCTTTGGTGATTACACCATCTTTATGCCTGTTATTTTAGAAGCTGTTTCGTTAAGGGATCTGAGGTCTTCTGGACTCAGGTTGTGGATGTTTCTGTTTCCTGTTGCTGCTGCTGCCATCTTGATTTCTTCTGTGCAGGATTTTATGTAGTTTGTTACCCTTTTTGTGTATTCGGGTATGTTAACCTTTTTTCTTAACTTTGGATCTTGTGTTGTTATTCCCTGTGGACATCTTCCCTTATAGCATTGTTGGCAGTATATGCACCCCATGGCTATAAGTAATGGAAACCCCAAGAAGACAGCGTCTGCCCCCAAGGCCAGTGCCTTTGCCATGTCACCCCCTGTGTTAAATCCTCCCCCCACAAGGAGCTCTTGTTTTGCATGCATCATATCCATGGTCTTTCTTGCTTTTGTGATTGCCGACAGGATCGGTATGCCGAACTCCTGCAGCATTATTTCCGGGGCTGCTCCTGTTCCACCAGCAATGCCATCTATTGCGATTGCATCTGGGTTTGCTTTTACAGCTATCCGCACATCCTTCTCAACATCACCAGCGCCCAGTTTTATTATTACGGGTTTTCCTCCTGTCAGTTTCTTTAGCCATGAAACCTTTTTCTTTAGGTCTGAAAGGTTATTTATATCTGGGTGTTTGGGTGGTGAGTGCAGATCCTCTTTTTTGGTTATCTTTCTTACTTTCATTATTTCATTTGTTACCTTTTCCTTTGGCAGCAAACCACCCTGGCCTGGTTTTGCTCCTTGGCCTATCTTTATCTCAACCGCGTCCCCCATTTTCAGATAATCCTCATCGACGCCAAACCTTGCTGTTGAGTACTGGGATATTAGGATCTTGGCATATTTTCTTTCCTCCGGAAGCATACCGCCCTCTCCTGTGTTTGTTGCTGTGCCAGTGAGTGCGCTTGCTTTTGCTAACACAATCTTTGCCTCTTTGCTCAGGGCACCAAAGCTCATTGCTGCCACAAATATAGGCGTTTCTAATGTTATTGGCTTTTTGCTTGTCTTTCCTATAATGGTCTTTGTTTCTATCTTTTCCCTGTAATAATCAACAGGTGCTTTGCAGAGCTGGGCTGGAACAAAAAC
>Ga0190359_1002032_pt1 | contig 12312 bp, 8 predicted proteins | sample 48721823_MG_FD_161269 | JGI IMG/M metagenome (GOLD analysis project Ga0190359, IMG submission 161269) | Hydrothermal vent microbial mat bacterial communities from Southern Trench, Guaymas Basin, Mexico - 4872-18-2-3_MG | ecosystem: Environmental > Aquatic > Marine > Hydrothermal vents > Microbial...
TCTTTATCTCGTCCCTTACGAAGGCTATGGCGAAGGGGGGTGTGAACAGGGCGGTGGAGAGATGCTCGTTATTTGAATACACGGAAGCCGTGCTCCCTGCCGGATTCTCGATGCCGATCAGGGTATAGGAACCGACTGGGTTGGGCCAGCTCGGGAGGGATTGGTACTGGAATTCGATCATTCCACCCTCGAAGAGGATGGCCTGTATCTTTCCACCGCTCGTGGGATTCCACTCGACGATGAATGCCTTCTCTCCATCGATGGTCGTCTGGAGGGTATAGAGTCTCTTGCTGCTCCTGTCGTAGCAGTTGTTGTTGTTGAAATACACGGCGATGAGCCCCTTCGGGGATCCCGTCGAGGGCATAGTCTTCTGGTAGTAATACCTGAAGGAACTCGCACTGTTCTCCACGAACGACATCGCGATGAAGGTGCTGACGTATATCTTGGAGTAGGAGGTTCCGTAATAATCGAAATTGAAGCCCAGATTCGCCTGGATAAGCGTTTCGTAGTTGCTGGTGTCCCATTCAACGACGTTGGGATCGCTTCGGATATTGACGTAATCGAATTCGAGAACAGGTTCCGGCTCGTTCCCGTCAACGATCTTGTAACCGTAACCGTCGGGGTCGGATACCGAGCCCTCCCCTCCCGGAAGTAAGGGTAAAACGGGGGCTGTCAGCAGTATCAGGAGGGATATAGCGAGCATGTGGTTCTTCATGGACCTCACCTGTCTTCCGAGTGGAGTGCCGGATGTCCCAATTGACCAATGTTATGAATAATTTTGCGGTCCTTCCTCTGCATGATATTTAATCGATGCGGTTCATTCCTCTCTGAAGAACGTCCTTTCGAGCTCCCTCTCCCTCAACCTGTTCCTCTGGAATACCGCATAGACAACAAGGGCGAGTATGAGCATGACCCCGACGATCATGACGATGAGGAATATGAGAATGGAGCTCTCATCTTCCGTGGTGGATCGGGGGTCGGAACCGCTTCTGAACTCCTCCAGGTTCGTCTTCCCGTCATTGTCGGGGTCCTCCCCGGCATCCGAGGGGTCCAATGGATCCAGATCGTACTTCATTTCCCATTCATCGGGTATGCCGTCCCCGTCATCGTCAAGGTCCGCATTGTTCCCTATCCCGTCCAAGTCGGAGTCCTCGGATTCAAGGGGGTCATCCGGGAACCAGTCCAGATCGTCGGGAACGGAATCACCGTCACTGTCCAGGTCCATGTTCGGCAGGCCGGTATGGAACGTCCACTCGAAGGGTCCTGAAATATATTCTCCTTTCAGGGAGGATGCTTCGGAGGAGATATTGACCATGTAGGTGGTGCTCTTGATGAGGGGAACCTTCGGATGTGCGAGAAGCAGAAGTCCTCCGCCTCCGTCCTCGACGGATAAGGGTATCTCTCCCGAGGGCCCGACGAGCCTTATGATCCCCGGCAGGAATGTGGACGGGGACATCGGAATGTCGAACATGATCTTTATCTCGGGTCTGAGCGGTACATCCGAACCCTGCGGTTCCCATTCACGTATCTCCGGTGTGCCCGCATCGGATCTGGTGGTAAAGGAGAAATCGAAGGGCGAGGGTGTCCCCAGGTTCTCACCATCCAGCTGGCTTCCGTTCATATCCGTTATCGTGTGCTTCAGGATCAGGTTGTAAGAGGAGCCGAACAGGAGAGGCTGGTCCGGAATGAATATGACAGTGTCGGGTAACGGCATGGAAATGCCGCCGTTCACCCTGACGTTGCCCGGACCGATGAGGTACAGGCTGTCCTTGTCTATCGATACCGGAGACATATGATGGCTGAACGTCACCGTTATCTTCGGGTCTATGTAGGCCCTTTCCTTGCCGCCTTCCACCCGGACGGACAGGACCCGGGGATGATCCTCGATGATCCTCCTGTGTGTGACCATGACCGCAGGTGAATACACGGTAACGGGGTCGTTCACCCCGTCATAGATCGTGGCATTGAGCGTGTATGCGCCCGACGGGAGGGAGGACGTGTTCCAGAAGTATTCACCGATCCCTCCCCCTTCGGCGGTCGTACCGTTGATGAGGAGTACCTGATCGCTGGGGTCAAGGTCGGTATCGTAATGTATCGAGAACGATGCCACCTCCTCATCGTCGGAGCATTCCCATGAGATCAGGAAGCCGGTGTCGGTTTCGTCATCCACACCGTCAGGTTCGAGGAATCTGAATACGGGAAGGGAGTTTCTCCCGGTTTCGAAGGTTATCACATTGGAATCCGCTCTGTTCCCGAAATGGTCAAGGGTCATCAACCTCACGTGGTAGTTCGAATCGGGCTGAAGGCCGGTGAAGGAGAAATGTGTGGACAATCTGTCCGTTACGGCCCCGTCATTGATATGTACGTCCGGATAGAGTGGGTCCTCCCTCTCCGCGATGGTGAGGTAATAGCCCTTGAACTCGACATCCGGTGACGGTTCCCATACCAGTTCCGCGCTGTCCCATGATACACTGCGCAGTCGCGGATGGACGGGGACCGGGGGATGAGGGATCGTGGGATCCGGGAAGGCAGTGGCCGTGTACGGGTCCGAATCCTCCGCGATATCATTTGACGGATTGGGGTCGGTCCTGTGGTCCATCCAGAACACCTGGGCCTTGTTCCCCGCTCCTATCACGGCCGTTGTCTCCCTTACCATCTCCGCAATGTAAATGTCAGGGTCGTTTATGAACGTCCCGAGTGAGATGGAATCATCGACGATGTGATTGCGGGAAACGGTATCACCGTTCCTTGACAGGTACCCTATCCTTATGTTGAAGAAATCCCTGCTGTCTATCTCAGTCCAGGCGAGTGCAAAGGCTCCTTCCACATATCCGACCCTCGGTCGGAACTGGTCCTTTCTTGTCAGGTTTTCCGTCGTGGCCTGATGGTCCTCGGACATGTTGCCGTCCCATGAGGGAGAAGAGGCCCATCCCATCGAATAGCGTATTCTCCAGCCATCGAGTCCGGATTCCTGCCAGGCTGCGAGGATGTCCCCTCTCTGGGAGAAGGCCACATCGGGGTTCTGCTGTTCCACCTCGCCTTCACGCCCGACCCGGATGTTCTTTCCGGGTACACCATTCCCGGATATGACTGCAAGATAGATGTCCCCGTTCCTTCCCGAGACGGAGTCCCCGTTCCTGTAATCCTCCCAGATCACTGCTGCCTCTCCATCGGTGGAGACGGTCATTCTCGGATGGAACTGGTCCTCGTTCGTGTCATCATCGTTCAGGATTATCGGGTCCGAGAAGGTCTCCCCGCCGTCCGTGGAACGGATCATCGAGATATCCTTCTGGAGCCTTCCCCCTCCGGTGGCGTTGTGCTCCAGAACGTAGATAACGATCAGACCCGATGCGGGGGACCATCGTATGTACGGTTCCGATATGTCACCCCCCTCCGTCGTTCCATCGGTGATGGGCGCTGCAGGGGTCCAGAGATTTCCGCTGTTGTTCGATGTGGCGAACATGAGCCTGTTCCCGTCGGCTCCGTCATCCAGCCAAATGGAGTAGAGACGACCCATGGCATCCACGGTGATGGAGGGGTGCCAGTGTTCGCGACCTTCACCGGAATCGCTGTTGACTGTGATGTCATTGTTGTTGAACAATCCGTCTCCCCAGCTGCTGCCGTTCTGGGACTTGGAGAACCTGATGTCCGAATAGAGCAGCCTGTCATCGGCCCAGACGGCGAAGAATCTCCCGTCGGAGGAGATGGTCACGTCCAGGTCCCACTGCTCATCGGTGCTCGGTTCGTAATCCTGAATGTTGTGATTCCTCGGGAATTCTCCCGCGTCCCTTCCGGGGATGCCCGATGTCATCATGAGAGGGATCGACTGGAGTATCATGAACAGGACCAGCAGAAAGGGTATCGCTCTCGGCCGCATGTTTGCACCATCCATGTCCGATGATGAAACTGATATGGTTAAAACAATTTCCGTGATAAGTGTACATTTTTCCCCTCCTAAAGGGCCCCGGGCCCGGATCTTTCACCCCTTCCCGCATCTGAGGTGAGGGAGCACCCACGGATGATCCGGGAAGAGTTTTTCCGGATGGGGGCATCCTTCGGGAACGGACCTGAACAGCTCAGCGGCCCTCCTCCTGCCTATGCCCGGCAGCGCGAGAAGGTCGCTGAAGGACGCCCTGTCCAGGAAAAAAGGCGTGGAGAACCCGGTGACGGACCTGGATGATATGTCAGTGACCGCCACATCGATGAATTCTCCCACTTCCGCACGGTGCTCCACGCCTACCAGCAGCGGGTAGGAGCCGATCTGTCTTCCAAAATGGACATGGCCGCTTGCCGCTTCCACCATGACCCCCTTCAGGACATGACCCGGGGGAAGCATCAGTGACAGGAACCCTCTGTCGTACTCGTCCCGGACCCTTTTCCGGAACCTTCCGAAGGCAGCCTCCACCTCCCTGGACAGGGTTTTTTCGGTATACTGGCCCCTGCTGTCAGGAAAGAGGGCCTTCCTTATGTTTATCCTTCTCAGCATCAGCTTCCCGTCGAGCAGCGACCCTAGCAGTTCAAGGTCGAATTCGAACGATTCGGGGGTCTGACCGGGAAGGCCCCCGAGGAAGTTCAGGCCGGGTAGAAGGCGCGGGAGCCCGTTATCGCCGTATTCGCCTCCCGCCCTGTTGATCAGTCTCACGGCCTCTTCGACCTCCTCGGCATCGGAGTTGAGATTGTTGAGCTTCTTGACGTCCGGATCCGAGGATTCCAGACCCAGTGCAAGGACCGAGCCGGAGGTGCATTCCCCGGCGATCACCGACAGCGCCTCGAGGGAGGTCTCGGGATATGCGGCGATGACGGACGGGTTTGCATTGTCCGTGTGGATGATGCCGCAGTCGATACCGATCCTTCTGCCCCGTTTCACCGCATCCTTCACGCCCTTTCCGTCATGGAGGGCGCTGCGGACACCCGTCATCAGGTCTCTTATGGCTTCGGGGTCGGGTCGGGGGACCTCGAGACGTCCCACATCCGGAGAGAGATATGACATCAGGTCCGACTGACCCCCGATCCTGACGTTCTCGACTCCCCAGGATGCAAGTTCCCTCAACTCCGTGGCGATGTCATCGGGTTCCCTGAAACGGACCGGACCCCTGCCGGGCTCCATGCAGAATGAACACCCTCCCGAGATGAATCTCGGGCAGCCGCTTGACGTCTCTATCTCGCAGATGAGGGGTGAGGGATGGTCCGGATGAAGCGAGGAGATGAACGCACCCTCTTTCAGATGTGTGTTCCACTGCTCGATCGACCTTGTTGAAGATATCACCCTTCCGGAAGCCGAGATTCCCTCACCCATCACCCCCGGGTCTCCCTGGCAGATCTCCATGCCGGGTCCGCTGTTCTGCCCCGCCGCCGAACCCGTTATTACGACCAGGGGGGCATCAAGGGAGCTGACAAGCTCCATAACCTCCCTGCGGGAGATGGGGGTGCCTCTGAGGTATTTCCCGGGGACCACGCAGCCGGATAGGATGATCACGGCTTCCAGTCCCTCAAAGGGGAGGCGGCCCCCCTCCTTCCCCCTCGACATCCTCCACTGATCCACGGTCAAGTACCCGACCCGATCACGTGGAGCTCCACCGCAGACCAGCCCCCCTGCGATGGACCGGGCCTGCGGTGAGATGTAGGGGGGGACACCAAGAGCCGCCGGCTCGTCGACATAGCCATCCAGGATGAGATATCTCCAGCGGGTGTCCCACCTGGCCTCTTTCTGGCGTGCAAGGGGCCTTACCATGAAGGCGACATCGGCTCCCGACGATATTGTTTTTCCTCCGGCAAATGATTATTTCCCACAAGGTATTGACCTTCCATGCTCCGGGCCTCTATCAGGAAGGAACTGCTCATGGTCCATTCCATCCTCTTTTCTCGCTGCGGGGACCCGGGATGGTGGCCCGGGGATACACCGTTCGAAGTGGCCGTGGGAGCCGTACTAACGCAGAATACCAGCTGGGATAACGTGGAGAGGGCCATTCACAATCTGAAGATGAAGGATCTCATCTCTCCGGATCGGATCGTCGAGACCCCGGACGAGGAGCTGGTGCGGCTCATTCGACCTGCCGGGTTCTTCAACCAGAAATCGGTATATCTGAAGGAGTTCTCCCGTTTCCTCTCGGACCGCTTTTCGGGCAGGGTCGAGAACCTGGGTTCGGTCCCCCTTGAAAGGGCAAGGGAGGAGCTCCTTTCCGTGAAGGGTATCGGAAAGGAGACCGCGGATTCCATACTCTGCTACGGAGCGTCCCTTCCCGTCCTTGTCATCGATGCCTACACGTGGAGGTTCCTTGAAAGGTTCCTCGGGGGAAGCTTCCCGGAGGGGGTGAGAAAGGGGGATTACGACTCCCTGCAGTCATTCCTGATGGGGGAGCTTTCCGGGGATGCGTTGTTCTACAACAGGTTCCATGCCCTTCTGGTCCTTCTTTCCAAGGACCACTGCAGGAAGACCCCCGCATGCGGTTCATGCCCGCTGTCCGCCATCTGCTCTTTCGGTATGGGGGTCGGGAATAGAACAAAGTGAAATAACAGAACCACATTATTACCCGACGTCGAAGAAGGAGGTGCGCCCTCATGGGTGTCCTAAGGACCGAACTTCTTACCATCGAAGCAAAACGGGCTGGCATGGCCGGAAAGAAGATGAACATCAGGATAGACGTTAATTCCAACATTTCCCAGATATTCCTTACTGACGAGGAGACAGCAAGGGTGGATTTCAGGTTCGTCGCCACCTATACCGGGCTGGGGAACGTTAGTCTGGAGGGCAGGATAACCTACAAGGACAGGGCAAAGGAGCTTTACGAGAAATGGACGGAGACCGGGCAGATGCCGGACGACGCCGCCCAGGAGATCCATTCGGCCATAATGAAGACATGCATGCCCGTGGCGGTCATACTGAGCAGGGAGGTCAACCTTCCCCCGCCAATGCCCATGCCTCCCGTGAAGATAAAGGGGAAGAAGAAACAGCCCCCATCATCGGGGATCGAGGTGGCGTGACCCTCGGGAAGATATATTGCGTATTGACAGAATTCAGGCAACTCTAGCCGTTCCATTTATTTACAATACCTCGGATGGTATATCGTGAGAACGATCGCGGTCACAGTTCTGATGCTGATGCTGCTTTCCGCATCATATCCCGAGATGACCCTGTCCAGGCCGGATACCGGTCAGGAGGACGGAATGCCGGATATCGCCCGATTCGTGGACGATGCCGTGGCACTGGTAAAGGACATGGTCGGAGGCGGGAACATCATGCCCCCCATGGATGCCACATCCATAATAAGGGAGCTTCATGACAGGGGGGAGGGGGAAACCCCGACAAGGACCGACCCGATCCCTACAAGCTGGTACCTTGCCGGCACCTACACCCATTCCAGGATCTATGTCGCAGAGGGACTCACCGTATCGTCCACCGGGATAGACGCACTCGGATCCGTATTCGATTCGAAGATATACCCCAATGCCACTTACTGGTTCAATCCGTCGGTTCCCTATGATGTCATCGATATACGGATATATGATTTCGGGGACGGACCCGGGAACGTGGGAGGCTTCTTCCTGGGGTCCCTGGCAACAAGGAACGATCTGTACGTGGACTCGCAGGATCTGGATTATTCGCTGGACTGGACCTTCGAGATAGTGGCCCACGAATTCCAGCACCTGCTCCACTACGACCTGGACCCCAACGAGGATGTCTGGCTCAACGAGGGTCTGGCGGATCTCTCCGTCCGCATATGTCTGGGACCCGGTACATCGGGTGTGCAGAGTCACATCGACGCTTACGAGAGGTATCCGGAGAACGACCTGTTGACCTGGGATGAGGGCGAACCCCCCGATTATATGGGAACGATCGCTGATTACGGAAGGGCATATGCGTTCGTATCGTATCTGACATACCATTTCGGCATGAGGGACCTGACAGTGGACCTCGTGGCCAACGCACAGAACTCGATAGCTTCCATCGACTCCACCCTGGCCGATCTGGGATATTCGGAAAGATTCGGGGATGTTCTGAGGGGGGAGAAGGTCGCGGATCTTCTGGACGATCCGGATTTCGGCGGGGGAATATACGACCAGGGGCTCATAGATATAGGGATCAGGACCTTCGAGGTGAACACGAACGTCTATCCCGTGAATCACACGATCGATTCGACGGTAAGGTATTCGGCCTATTACATCCGGCTTACCGGAGGCTCCCCGACGATGTCCCTGTCGGTAAGCTCCCCCGATCCCGTGGAGGTCACCATAGTCGGAACGGGAAGCTCGATGATACTCTCCGCCATCAACCTGACGAACAGCGGAGCCGGGGACATCGTCCGGATCCTGTCCGGATTCGGGGAGGAATATGATACGATCTACGTGATGCCGCATACCTCGAGGGCCGGGGGAACGATAACGGTCTCGGTCGAGGAGACGGGTGGGACCCCCCCATCCACGAACATTTCCGTGGTCCCACCCGTTCCGGATGGCAGGAACGGATGGTATCTCTCCCCACCGGGGGTGGTCCTCGAGACATCATCTCCCGATGCAAGGATACTCTATTCGTGGAACGGAGGGCCGGAGGAGGAATACGTATCCACTCTCCACCCGCCGGAGGGCATCAGCGTTCTGTCGTTCCACGCGGTGTCCAATTTCGGACTGGAGGAGGAGGCAAGGGAGATGGTATTCAAGGTCGATACGAAGGACCCGGCATTGGACATCAGCCTGGACCCTCCTTATCCGGATGGTATGAACGGTTATTACGTGAGCGATCCGACGATAACGCTCGCGACCCTGGAACCGAACGATACCGCATACTACGATACGGGTGGCGGCCCCGTTCGCTACACGGGCCCTTTTCAGCTGGGACAGGGGGATTGGACCCTCAGATACTGGGCCGAGGACCTTTCCGGAAGGAAGAGCGGCAACAGCACCTGCAACCTGCTGATCGATCTCAGCAACCCCTACCTCCGCCTGGTTGCCGAACCCGGAGAACCCGACGGGGAATCTGGTTTCTACAGGACCGCTCCCCTCATCTCGCTGGAACTTGACGAGGGTGCCACGGGGTGGATATCCCTCAACAGGGGTCCGGAATTCGAGTACACATCGCCTTTCCGTCTCGAGGACGGAATATGGGAGCTGCGCTGTCGGGCGGTCGTCCCGTCCGGGAGAAGTTCGGAAGAGACGGTGGCGGGATTCAAGGTGGATACGATCGCCCCCACGATCTCCTATTCCTTCAACCCCCCTCTCTGTTCTTCATGGTGCGCCAGGCCCACATATCTCTCCCTTTCCACGGATGAGGAAGGCGCCCGGGTTTTCTTCATGCTGGACGGACAGGGTCCCTTCGAGTTCTTCTCCGACGTTCTGCTTTCGGACGGTGATTACAATGTGAGCTTCTGGGTGGTGGACCAGGCGGGGAACAGGGCCGATGGAGGCACCCATCACATCATGATAGATACCTCCCCTCCCATCACGGAGCTGCACTTTTCCAGGGAACCCGACAGCGGTTCATGGTTCTATGACATCCCCCCATCGATATCCTTCTCCACGAAGGACGCCCCCCTGTCCTCCGAGAGGACCTTCTATTCCCTCGACGGCGAGCACTTCGAAGAATTTCCAGGTGGGGAGATAGATCTGGTCCCCGGAAGGAACACCCTGTTCTTCTATTCGGAGGACGGAGCCGGTAACCGGGAGAAAACGAGGACATGGGAGATAGGGTTCGACCTCTCGCCCCCGACGGCGCATCTCTCCTCGAACAGGACCCTCATTCCCGTCAGGGGCCCCGTTCTCTTCCTCATCGAGGGGTCCGAGGACGATGTGGGGGTATACAGGTTCAGAATGGATTTCGGTGACGGATCCGAGTCGGGATGGATATTCGGCAGGGAAACGGTGCACGAGTATTCGGAGCTGGGAAGCTACAGGGCCTCAGTTATCGTCGAGGACATGGCCGGACGGACAAGCGAGAACGAGGCGGAGCTGACAATAGAGGTATTGACCCAGGCGGAATATGATAGAAGGGTCAGCGAACACGGAATCCCCGCATGGGTCGTTCTGGTCCTCATTCCGATCTCCGTTGTGATATTGATATCGGTCTCGCTGGTCCTCCTGTTCATGCTCAGGAGAAGGGAGGCACAAGAACTGGTCGAGGTCGCCTGGGAGGATGAGGATTCCTGAGGTTATCGCAACTGGCTGGAATTTCATCGCAGTATTCGCAGGTCCCGCCTTTGGAGAGGGGTTCTTGGGTTCGGTCGGGATCATCTTCAAACGGGTTCTAACCTTTCCGCCTTCGGGATTTCCTCTTCAGCTCCCTCTCCAGGTCCACGAGGTCCCTTTTTATCAGGTTGATCAATCTGTTTCTGAGAAGCATGAAGAAGAACAGGTTCATCATGACGGCAGCAGCCGCGAAGGGAATGGAATAGAGGAACCCCATCCATCCCGAGCCCTTGAGGAATGCATATGCGACGAAGAATATCAGGAGGAACGTGATGATGTTCGATGAGATGAGGCCGCCCCACTGAAGATCTATCGAGATGTCCTGGCTCCTCTCATCCTTCTTCACAAGGACCCTTATGTTCCGATAGAGGCCGAGGACCATCTTGTCCAGGGAATTCCTCCTTGCCCTGATGCTCCCCTCCTTGATGTCGTAATGATCTATGTTGAACCGGTACTCCACCAATCTCTCCTTGATGGTTCCCAGAATGGTGGGGACCTTGAGGGGGCTGTTCACCTTCCTTACATGGTCCTTCATCTGCCATCCCCGCTTTTCCTGAGGAAGGACAGTCCATGAGAAAGCCGTTCACCGACGTTCTTCAGCGGTTGGATTATCACCTCGTCCCCTTCCGAGACACGCAGTTTGCCCATGTCCTTCCTTCGGATTGATATCTTCCCCCGCTCCATCATCTCATCGGCGACGAGGCGCATTATCCTCTTCCGGTCCCCGTTGATTATCATGACAGGCTTCCCCTCCTCCAGTTCCGTATTCTTCAGGTGCAGTCTGTTGATCCTTGCTATACCCGAACCAGATATGGGGCTCATCTTGACCCTGAGGCTGAAGCTCTCGGGTCTCGGGGTATCTTTCCTTTCCATATTCATCTTCAAAATTACCACCTGCCAGCATCTTCGAGCACTGTCATGATGCTTTCCCTGTAACGGGAGGCTGCCCGGGAAGCTGCCTCTCCCATGGAGAGGCCGGCCATCTCCTCGTTCCTGTATGCGAACATTATTCCCCTGGACACATTGATGAGGATATTCCTTCCTCTCGCATCCGTGCCTTTTCTGAGCACCGCCTCCAGGTCCCCTCCCTGGGCACCCACGCCCGGAACGAGTATGGGCATTTCCCATCCCACGATCCTTCTTACAATCTCGAGCTCGGATGGATATGTGGCTCCCACCACCAATCCCAGGTTGCCTCTCTTGTTCCATTTCTTCACCAGTTCCGCCATCCTCATGAAGAGCTTCGTATCCGTTCCGAAGTCCTGAACCTCCCTGGCGCTCCCGTTCGATGTTCTGCACAGAACGAAGCACAGTCTGTCCGGATCTTCCGTAAATGGGTCGACGGCATCCCTGCCCATGTAGGCGTTCACGGTGACCGAGTCCACCCCGAGATGTCCGAAAGCGGCATCGGCATAGGCCCCTGACGTGTTTCCTATGTCTCCCTTCTTTGCATCGAGTATGACCAGTATATCGGGGTGCTCCGCTCTCAGGTATCGAACGGTCTCCTCGAGCGCCCTCATCCCTTCGACGCCCCGCACCTCGTAGAACGCCATATTCAGCTTGTATGCCGCCGCGTGGAGGTGCGTGTTCTCAATTATCTCCCTGTTTATGGCGAACTGCGGGGAGGGTCCTTCAGGTACCTCATCACCGAACCTCTTCATGTCCGTGTCAAGGCCCACGCAGAGGAGGGATCTCTTGCTGTCGACAGCTCCCTCGAGCAGTTCCTTCCATCTCATGGGGCACCATCGTACCATTGTCAATATAATAGTTGCGAAGGAGTTGCAGGATGCGGATACAAATGATTATCTTGAATCCGGGCATTCGAGGGGCCATGAGCATAGGGGTGGATGAGGCCGGCAGGGGGCCTGTCATGGGTCCGATGATAGTTTGCGCCCTTCATCATGGCGACATCTCATCCCTCGTACGCATGGGTGTGAAGGATTCAAAGCTCCTCTCGCCTGTAAAGAGGGAGGAGATATACGCTGTACTTTCAAGGACGAGCTCTCACTCCCTTCTCATAATTCCCGCACACTGCATCGATTCATCAAGGGAGAGGATGACACTGAACAGGCTGGAGGTCCTCTCGTTTTCCTCCGTTCTAGCATCACTCCTGTCGGGAGAGGAGCTCATTCATCC
>Ga0190359_1002033_pt1 | contig 12306 bp, 11 predicted proteins | sample 48721823_MG_FD_161269 | JGI IMG/M metagenome (GOLD analysis project Ga0190359, IMG submission 161269) | Hydrothermal vent microbial mat bacterial communities from Southern Trench, Guaymas Basin, Mexico - 4872-18-2-3_MG | ecosystem: Environmental > Aquatic > Marine > Hydrothermal vents >...
TACTTCATAGGAGATCTACCAGAAGGGAAATATACCATCCTTGTTCTTAGAAACGGTTTTGGTAAACAAGATAAATGGGTACCAGCTTTACGACACACAACAGTATATGCCGGAGAAACAACGATAGAAAACTTTAATCTGAAAAAACTCGCCAGAAACCGATTAAACGTTATATTTGAAAACTTCCCGCAGATATACAAGATACTACTGCACAGGTTTATTTCTAAAATAACAATCTAATTTTTTCTTTTTTAATATTATTTTTAAAGGTAGTATTATTTACTATTTTGATAATACTTGTGTAAAAAAGAATACAAATGTAAATACTGTGGCAGAAAAATGAGTAAATTCGACTATGAAATGAACAATGGTTACTGTGGAAAATGCAAAGAAATAATAGAATGGAAAAGAACACTTGATCATATGAGAGAGTTCAAAAAATAAAAAACTACTTCTTGTTTTTAAACCATTTCATCGTGCTATAAAAACGCTGAATCGCAGTAATATTACCCACAACAGCAAAATAAACAAGAACCCATTCCAGTAGATATAAACCAAAGATTTTTCCAAAGCCAAAACCCAACAAAACATGTTGAATAACTGGAAAAACCATTAGTAGTACTAACCGATCTGCACGTCCTAACAAACCAGAGTATTCTCTACCTGATCCAACTGCTTGTGCCTGCGTACCCATGTAGCTAGTAAGAAGCATGCCAACTATAGCAAGAAAACCAACCCGCGGATCACACCAGATACTAAGAGCTAAACCACCAACCATAAAAACATCAGCATAGCGATCAATTGCATGATCAATAAAATCCCCTTTCTTAGAGGCTTTACCTGTCATCTTAGCAACTTTCCCGTCGATAGCATCAAAAAAACCATTCAAAAAAACAAAGAAACTAGCAAAATATAAAAAATAATTATCAGAGGACGAAAAATAAAAAAACATGCCAGCAACAACTGCAAAAACTAGAGATAAAAAAGATAAAACATTTGGATCAATAGATTTGAAATGTTTTGCAAATCTATCCAATAATGGATCGACATTCTCACGTTGAGTATCAAGGACCATAAACATCAACCTACTAAACATTCAGAAATTCTTCAATATCTCCTCCGACCAATCAATTTTCCCTATTTTATATTTTTTTATATTTTTAAATCCATCTTCCACCAATTCAACAATGATATCAGCTGTTTCATCAATAGATTTATTTGTAGCATCAATCTCAACTACGTTATCCTTAGAGTTAACCTCAACAGCCTCACTAAGGATAACATCAAGTATCTCAGCTTCAACATTTTCCTCAATCTTCTTTTTAGACCATTTCTTTTTAGAAAGATTACTCTTTAACTTATCTGGATGACACCGGAGAACAATGACCCTATCAACACATTTCAACAAATGAGAAAGATGCCCTTCAATAAATATTAGAGGTTTATCCCCAAAATTATCAGTGATATAATCATCCAGTTTATCAGTGTCAACTATCTTTGAATCCCTGCTTTTATCAATTCCAACTACGAAACCTTTCTCAACAGATAATTTGTTCAAATCAATAACATCAAAACTTTTTTCTCTTAAAATATCTGCAACAGATGTTTTACCAGTCCCTGGTGTACCAGTCAACGCAATAAACATATAAGACCTACACTAACTCATGGTAATCATAACCACGGAACCCATCTTTGAAACAGTAGTGAAGCTCCTGGAAATTCTTTCTGAACTCTTTAACATCTTTTTTGATTTTTTTAGGATCCTCGTTTTTCAAAAGTACTCGCTCATAAAACTCCGCTATTTCATCCATCTCTTTTTCTTTCATACCAATACGGGTAAGCTCAGGAGTACCAAGCCGCAGACCAGATGGATTCAAAGGATCTGTATCACCAGGGATAGTATTCATATTAGTAACAATCCCTGCCTCCTCTAGTTTTTTAGATGCTTCTTTTCCTTTACCGGGACCAATAGCAAGTAAAACTTGATGGGATTTAGTGAAACCAAGTTTTTCACCAAATACCTTAAAACCGCGTTCGTAGAGACTCTGTGCAAGAGACTGAGCATTTTTAATAGTCTGCTTAGCATAAGCTTCGCCAAATTCTAAATGTTCAGCGAAAGCTATTGCCTTAGCAGCTACATGATGGAGATGATATGAAGAAGTCACACCAGGGAAAACTCCAAAGTTTAATTTACGAAGAAACGATTTATCTTCATCAGTATCACCCTTGTGGTTAGATAATATCACACCACCCTGAGGCCCAGGTAACGTTTTATGTGTAGATCCGCTCATAACATCAGCACCTTCATGTAATGGATCCTGAAACTGTTTACCACCAATGAGACCTAGGACATGTGCAGCATCATAAACAAGTGGTGCACCAACCTCATGCGCTGCTTCAGATAATTCTTTAATCGGACTTGGAAACAAAAAAACAGAACGACCGTTAAGGCAAACCTTTGGTTTAATTTTTTTAATGAGTTTCACAGCGGCATCAACATCAATATTCATCACTTCATCATCAAAAGGATAAGAAACGAGATTAACACCTCGAACACCAGCGCCACCCCATTTACCAAATGAGATATGAGCACCATTAGCTAAATCGAGCACAAGAGCGGTTTCACCCGGCTTAATCAAAGCCTTAAGAATAGCTATATTAGCTGTGGTACCAGCTGTTGGACGAACATCAGCATAACTACAGTTAAAAAGTTTCTTTGCAAGTTCCATTGCCTTAAGTTCAACGTTATCAAAAATCTTACAACCCTCATAGTATCGTTTGCCTGGGGTACCTTCAGCATATCGACCATGAAAATCAGATATAAGCATTTCCCGACATAACGGTGATAAAACATTTTCACTAGCAATCATAGGAAGAGATTCGGAGAAAAACTTATTATTTAAACGAGCTTGTTCTCTAACATATTCTACTTCATCATACCAACTCATAAGAAACCTCCAAAAGCGATATCAGGAAGACTCATAAAAAGGTAATGGAAAAAACTAGATTTCAACAAAACTTTTAGAAGATTTTGTGAGAATCTTAATGCCATCTTTTCTAACTAAAACATCATCCTCAATTCGAACACCGCCAAAACCCGGGAGATAAACACCAGGTTCAACTGTTAAAACCATGTTTTCCTCTAGTTTAATATTGCACTCAGCACTCAAACTAACATAGCCATCATGGACAGCAAGACCAAGAGAATGACCTGTTGAATGAATAAATCTTCCTTTAAACTTAGATGTATTAATAAAAGATTCAACAGATTCATGAACTGTTTTTGCTTCAACACCGGGTCTTATTTTATCAAGACCTATTTCTTGAGCAGATAAAACCGTCTCATACATCTGTCTCTGTTTTATGTTTGATTTTCCAAAAACAAGAGTTCTAGTCATATCCGAGTTATAACGTCTGAAACACGCTCCAAAATCACATAAAACAAAATCTCCATGTTTTAGTTTATAGGAACCATGAGTATAATGTGGTTCAGCTGTGTTTTTACCAAACGAAGAAATAACATCAAAAGCAGGTTTATCCGCACCATTTTTCTGTAAAAGATAAGCGATCTCTGCAGCTAACTCATATTCAGATATCCCCTCATGGACGATATTAGGTATATCCTCCATTACCTTATCAGCTATTTCACATGCTTTTCTAATCTTATATATCTCATTCTCATCTTTAATAGATCTAACAGCCAAGAGAACATTTGAAACATCAACAATTTTCTTATGAGGAAATAACTGCTTTATTTTTTCATATTCTTTAAAAGTGATATCATTTGCATTTATTCCAATAGATTTAACAGTTTTCAGAGAAGTTTCTAAAAGTTTTTTATATTCATCTAATTTTTTATAAACCAGGATGTTGCATTCCTCTGCTGTTTTTGCGCTTTCTGATTCAAGCTCTGAAACGATAAGATCTACATTTCCAGTTGGATATAATATAGCGGCTGCTCCTTCAAAAAGGCCTTTATCCAAGTTTGTAATATAAAAAAAAGTGTTATCAATAAAAGGTTCTGAACCATTCTTCAAAAAAATAGCTTCTGGTTTAACATAGATATCTGTTTGGTCGTCTAACTTGTTAAAAATATTCATTACACGTTTTTTCAAACTTATACCACCAAACAACGGTTTTTAGTTGAGAGCAAACAAAATAATTAAAACTAAATGAATAATTTAATTTTATATATTTATTGGATTTGAAGAAATCACTTGTATTGCTTGATTAGATTATGTAATTCTTCCAGGTCGTTTTTGATTGTTTCCACTTGTTTCATTTTTTCTTCTTCGAAGCTTTTTAAAATCTCAGGTAAAGGTTTCGTGAGCTTGTAGATATGAACGGGGCGACCTTTTCCTTTTTTCTTAAGATCTCTTTTTTTAACCCATCCTCTTCTCCTCATCTCTTGCATTGCTACACTTACTTCAGGTTGTCGAAGATCTGCACCTTGTTCTATTTCCGCTGATCTGCATTCATCTACCTGTGAAATATACATTAACGTTTTAGCGAGATTTTTAGGCATCCCAAGTTCAGCAAATAATGCCACTGCTTTATCGTCTTTCTCATCCAAAACAGATGCTCTCTTATGTTTCATATTCTCCTCGTTTTTGTAAATCATAAGACAGTATTTATATTTTTCTCATTTTTTCAAATTCCAGATAGAAATTAATTTATTAGGAGTTTTAATTTAAATCCTTTGTTTTTTTCTGCTAGTTTACAGAAGAAATACATAAAAATAAAGCAATAAAAAAAGCTATTAGTATAAATCCAGATTCTGAAATAAAAAATGCTTTAATTTTAACTATTTTTTCTTATCTGTTTCAATTTTTTTAGATAATTCTCTGTGTCTTCTTTTATCCAATCAGATACTTTATATTTCTTTATAGTTCCACCTGAGCTCTTTGTTACAACTTCTTTAATACCTGCGTTAATTATAGCTCGTTTACATCTGTCACATGGTTTTCCTTCAGTTAGAGAATCACCATCAAACTTTTGTCCATACAGATAAAGAGTACCATCAAGAACACTTGTTCCATGTCTAGCAGCATTTATCAAAGAGTTTTCCTCAGCATGCACCCCAGGGCAATAATCATATCCAGTATAAGATGGTAGATCAAGCTCATTTTTTATACAACCTACATCCATACAGTTTACTACTCCCCTAGCAGGACCGTTATACCCCGTACTCACCACAGCATCATTTTTCACAATAATAGCACCAAACTGTCTCCTTATGCAAGGCGATCTCATACATACTGCCTTTGCTATGTTCAAGTAATATTCATCTTTACTAAGTCTTGACCATTTTTTAGACATTACCTTCCCACCGTCTAGCAAAAACATGTTCTTAGCACCAGTTGAATAGACGTACGGTTTAATAAAATTATGATTTTGTAAAAAAATTTAATCGTTACAATTAAAAACATGAAAGGGATATACATTTATCGTAAAGAAATTCTAAGGGGAAAAATTATGGTAAACAAATATGGAATATATCAATCATCTTCTAGAAGTTGCATTTTTTATAAGGAGGACGAAGATGGACGTCAATCAACATTTAATATTTTTGTAACACCACATGAAGAAGAAACAGGTAGAGAAAAAATTATTGCCTTTATAGATAATGAACAAATTAAAAAGGAAAGCTGGTCAAAAACAGAGATTATGGATATAAACGAAATTTTAGATGCATTTGGAGGATGGGCATCTGACGCACCTATTGTTTTTGATCTTGAAGCTAAAAAAAGTTTGAGTCAATGTCTAGGATCAATTTTAAAAAAGGAAGATTAGAATAATTCTTGTTTTTTGAGTCTGATATTTATTTCTTGGAAATCTTTCGGTACAAAGGAGTTTTTAAATATTTTTTTAGCTTCATTTTCTAATTCTTCGCCGTTGAAATATCTTGGACTTATATGTGTTAAAAAAAGTTTTTCAACATTTGCTTTTTTTGCTATCTCCGCCGCTTGAGATGCAGTTGTATGTCCATATTCCATTGAAATATCTTTAAGACTTGAGTCGAATGTTGCTTCATGTATCAAGATATCTGCATCTCGGGCAAAAGCTATCATCTCTTTCATTGGTTTTGTATCCCCAGAAATTACTAGTTTTCTACCTTTTCTAGGTGGACCGAGAACCTCGTTAGGTTGTATAAGTCTACCATCTTCAAGGGTTATTGTTTCTCCTCTTTGAAGTTTACTGAAGAGTGGACCTTCAGGTATCCCAAGTTCTAATGCTCGTGGTTTGTTGAATTTACCAGGTCTCATTTTTTCTTCAAGAGAATATGCTAATGCCGGTATTCCATGTCTTACTCTTAGGATTTTTATTACATATTCATTAAAATCGAGAATATCTTTTTCATCTATTTCGTGGGATATAATCTGATATTTTGGTTTGAAATAGCCAAGTGATAAAAGTTGAGTAGTGAGTTTGTTCATTCCTTTTGGCCCATATATATGCAGAGGAGTATCTCTATCGTTCAGTTGCATGGTTTGAATAAGACCTGGAAGACCAAGAAAATGATCTCCGTGGAAGTGTGTTATGAAAATTTTTGATATTTGCATGTAGCTGAGATTTGATTTTTGGAATTGACGTTGTGTCCCTTCTCCACAGTCAAAAAGTATTATCTCACCTGCTCTTTTTACTGCTATTGATGAAACGTTTCGTTTCACAGTTGGCCAACTTCCACCAGTTCCAAGAAATATAATGCTTAGTTGTGTCATTTCTTAAAGGAGAATATACTATATTGTAAAAGTCTTATGGTTTAGAAATTAAAAGAAAGAAAAAAGAGATATATTGGTGTTTATAATATCTCTACTTTTGTGCCCAGATATATCCAAATTGTGTTATTGGTATGCCTCTAATCTCGATTAGATACACCTTGATGTACACTCCTTTGTTATGCATATCCATCATAGCAATTGTCTCAGCGCCTATTCTGATTATTGCTGTTGCAATAGCAACCGCAATAGCTGGGCTAAGGGGTACACCCGCTGCTGCAGCTATAGCCGTAATTAATGCTGCCACAGCTCCGACAACATTTGTACTCTGCCGGATTGTTCTTACTAAATCCTGGGTTTCACGGTGATTTAGATAGATGGTGTATAGATGACCATACCATGTTTTTTCTACTTTGAAACCACTTTTTCCATCTATACCTGCTATTTCAACAATCAATGGTTCGGATAGTTCACTTGCCATATCATGTGTATCTATAGCCAGTACTCTTACGTGATAGATTCCTGCTTCAGTCCATGTATGAGTAATTGAACAGGTCTGCCATGTATCATAGTACCCTGTTACTTCATCTACTTGACCATCTCCATCCCAGTCCCAGCCAAATCTAATTTTGTCATTATCTGGGTCTTGACAACGTGTTTTGAAAACATATGGGTGGTTTGTTTCTCCAGATGTTGGACCTTGTGGTTGTTCTGGTGGATATGGTGCTCTGTTTTCACAGAATACATTGAACCATACTGTTGCATCGTTTTCATCTTTCTTTGTGCTACCATCAAAGTTACCGCTCGTTTTATACCATTTTATATTAGCATCATCTTCTATCATTACATAATCATTGTTTTCATCTTGTGGAACCCATGTGTTTGTTTTAACATTGAAGGTATGAATGAAAACTGCTCCGCGATATTTATTGAAATCAGTGCTGTCGTCTTTTCCTCCACCAGGATGAGCGCTTATATCCGCGATATCATGATCTACGATATCTTTTTCTTGTAATTCTATCCTTATTTCGACAAGAGTCATATCATCTGGAATGGCATTTTTCCAGATGATTGTTTTATCAACTGTAATATCATCTCCATCTTTTTCATAGGTTTTTCTTTCACCATTTACATATATCCGTATACGCCAGTCTGCACTACTACCTGGATCGATATCATCTTCTTGTTTTATACGATGAAGTACAAATGAGAAGTCTCTTCCACCAACAGATGAAGATGGTTGAGATGGCGGAGTTGTTTCGTCTTTTGTTGATGCAGTTTTAAGAATAGATGCTCCTTGTGTAGCAGGTATGAAAACCGCGGTTGAAATCATCAATAGCGCTATAAAAATTGTCCATTTTTTTATTTTATTATCCTTCATATTCCTTTCACCTTTTTATATACAAAATTTAATTTTTAGAATTTAATAATAATGGTTTGTATTTAAATTTTTCGGAAAAATATTTATTTCTCAAAAATTGCAAAAAATCTTGTAAGACTACGATGAACCCTAAACTCAAAGATATCAACTAACGTTAAATAATTTTCACCAACTGACACCAAATCAGAGTTAGGCAAACCTACAACAGCTCTACTCTTCTTTTTTAGAATACTAGAGATACTGTCAAAAGCCCTGCTGCTAAGATCAAAAACACTCTCTCCTTTTGTAGTAGTAGATTTACCATATGGAAAATCAGTAACAACAGCATCAACCACAGAAACATATCTGTTTATATCACCAATATCACACGTGAACAATTCAAAATCTTTAACCTTGTAAAAACTCAGAGTCTTCTCACAACCATCAATCATCTTATCCTCAATATCACTACCAACAACTTTTACACCAATCAAACCCGCTTCTAATAATATACCTCCAGTTCCACAAAAGGGATCCAACAAAACACCATCCTTCGAAACACAAGATAAATTTACCAATGCACGAGCTAGTCTAGGATGCAAAGAGATAGGTGAAAAAAAAGGACGATACTGAACCTTTCTTCTTTCAAATTGTGACCTATCAATCTCTACTTGTTTACAACCAACATAAACCTTCTCATCAGATATCAAAAATCTCACTTCAATATCCGGATTCTCGAGATCTACTTTCCTATTTCTGGTATAAGCCTCTGCCAAAATTTTGAGAATTTCCTGAGAATCAGCTGATTTTGATCGGTTCGTATACTTTATCGCTATTGAACCATCTTTTTTAATAACATTTTTATTAGCCAGATTATAGATTCTGTCAAAACACAACGGAGAAGAAAACAAAAACGTATCTATGAAAAAACTCATGGCTAATCTACTTGATATTTTACTAAGCTGCTCGGGTTTTATTTTTAAATCTAGAAGTAGAATGTCATTGTTTGAATCTAACATCTTGTAACTAATATTTTCTGCTTTTAAGCAAGAAAATACTTCAGCTTTCGGAATATATCCATGTTCCTTTGATAACTCAAATAAATATTTCATAGTTTCAACAACTAAACAAGCTAAGTTTTTTAAATACAACTTTTAAAAATATTATTTTTTATCTTTCTTATCTTTTTTCTTCATTTTTTCATCGATTTTTTCACGGAGATTTTCAACACCTTCAAACCATTTGTCCTTACCTTCTTCATCGATTTCACCAGTTAATCTATCAATCTCATATCTTATTTCATCTGTTCCCTGAAACCAATCACTATCTTTTGGATTTTCCATGGTTTTATTCTTTTCTTTTTCATCAGGTTTTATTATTATTTGCTCTTTGTCTTTCTTTGGCTGAATAATTCGTATTTCTTCTATCTTAGAGTTTTCTTCTGATTTTATTTTAACAGCATTATCTAAAACATTCTCTATATTTTTTGTGTTATGATCCTCTTCCATATTGTAAACAGAATCTTTAGATGTTTTTTCTGGTGATACATCATCAAATGGAGCGACATAATCGTATTTTCTTTGTCTGTAATGAACAAAAAGAATAGATAAAACAAGTATCAAAACAGCTATGAAAATAAGGAAATATTTACTATTAATTATATCCCTAAATAGATCTGGTGCAGGGTTTATTTCTATCTCTTGTTTGCCCTCATGGTAACCAGGTTTAGTAGCAATTATTGTTATTTTCTCCCTGTTTTTGGGTGCTATTAGAAACGCACGGCCGTACTCATCTGTCGTGGTTTCACTCCCAATAACATTCTGAATTGCAACAGTTGCACCTTTGACTGCTTCCCCATTTTCTGAATCTTTTGTAACTTTTACAGAAAATTTTTCTCCTTCATTTACGATGTATCCACCATAATGGGTAATTACTAGCATTGGTATATCCAACACAGTTATACTTGAGTTGGCTGATTTATATCCTGGTTTTGATGCTGTTATATTGAACGTGGTGTTCTCAGTTACTGATGGAGCTAGGAGTTTTAGCTCTAATGATTCTCCATCATCAAGAAGATATTGGTTTCTATTAAAATCTATTTTTACACCTGATAAGAAAACACCTGTTGAGTTGTAAACACTGATTTTGAAGTATGTATTTTCTTCTATTTGACTGATTGGTTCGTCATATGTGTTTGTTATAAGAATATTCAATGAGTTTTCTTCTTGTGCCTTTGTGTTGACTGAAAAGATAACATTAACCAATAGGAATACAATTAAGATTAAAGTTAATGTAAGAGTAAAACCTGGTTTATTTTTAAAATGTTTTTTATTCCTCATTAACCACCTTTTATAGTTGTATCCATTTTCGTAGATTACTGTGTGATATATTAAGGTTTTTTAAAAATATATGTTTTCTAGTTTTCTATAATCAAATTATCAATTTTTGAGTATAAACCCAGTTTTATCATTTATCAGAAAAATATTTATTTAATATAAAATATACTATTATATAATATGTTTATAAAATTTAGTAAAAATCTGGTAACTATTGTAAACAAAGATTTATATATAAACAGCCACAAATCTAGATGTGTAGGTGAGAAAACAGCATGCTAATAAATAAAAGATTCACAACAACTCTTGTAATGTTTATCCTACTTTTCAGTTTATTCTCTTCAGCAATACTCTTTGTTGATATTGGAAAAGCACAAGAAGAATATGGTATGTTTGATGATTATTTAGATCTCATAGGAGATGAAGATGATATTCTTACTCCAAATCCTTTTAGATTAACAGGAATCTGGACATACAGCGGAAACGAAACAATAATAGAAGGAAACATAACATTTAATCTGTACTTCTCATCAACCTTAGCAGGTCAACTGAATTTAGAGAACTACAAAGATAAAGTTAACATCAGTATCTACAAGCTTTCCAATCAATCAACTACACCTGTCAAAATCGAAAAAGGCTCAAAAATAATAACTCTTAGTCCTGAATTATCAGAGGGAAAAATACAAAAAACAACAGTTAAAATAGAGGGTATAAATATCACTTTAAATGATGGTGACTCATTAGTCTTCGCTATAGAACTCATCCAAAGTGAAAAACTTTTAAGCAACTATGCTGCAAAACAATACGAAAAAGTTAAAAGTAGAATTGAAAAAATCGCCGATAAACTGAATAACAGTAAAATCTCTAATCTAAGCGATATAGGAGAAGCAATTAATCTGATAATGGAACAACTCGACTACTATAATCTTAAAGGTGATGATTTTGGGGCTCTTATAAATGTCTTTATCTCATCCGCTTTTTACTATGGATCTTCTTCATATAACTCATCAATTAGTTTCTCTACCAACTTAAGTAAAAAATATACGCTTTACTTCCAGAGTGAAGTAGACTATGAACATGATTTTGGATTTAACTCTACCAAGATAGTAAATGAAACAAACCCAAAAAAAGACATATATAGCGTATATCCTCCAATAGCTGATTTAGCAGGAATTATTGAAAATGCAGATGAAGAGGAATGGATGGCATGGTTCATAATATGGATAATATACAACAACATCGGTGAGCCATCTGCTGAACAAGGAGAAAACAAAATTATATATTATCTACATCAAAACAGTATACTGGATGATACAAAACCAGATGGCAGCAACAAAGTTACAAGAAGCAAATTAACATCCACACCATTAGAATTTAAAGGACCAGGTGTTCCTAGAAACAAAATTTTGAAAAACATAACAGCTGAACTGTACATATATTACGCGAAGCTGTTATCTCTTGATAAGGTTTCAATAAATGTTTCACTTTATAATGGAGATAAAAAAATTGCTACAGACGAAAAACAACTTGATAGAACCACATTATTTGAACTTCTGAAAAGAGGACCTGATACTCCAACAACATTTAATTTTGAAGCCTATACCGGAAACGCAGAAATAATACATGATCAAAACATTACTTTAAAGGTTTCTGTCAATAACAAACCAAAACTTAGCCTTAGACCTGTAACTCTGCTATATGATTCGGAGGGATATGATTCATCAGTTACATTAATCTTTGATGAAACAGACAATATAAAACTTGGTGACATAGAAAACAAAGAAGTATATGCTGGTGGCAGTGCTGAATTTGATGTGAAAATCACTAGCAAATACGCTGATGAAATAAAAATAAAAGTTGAAGGAGATAAACTAGATTGGATAATTGAATA
>Ga0190359_1002034_pt1 | contig 12306 bp, 10 predicted proteins | sample 48721823_MG_FD_161269 | JGI IMG/M metagenome (GOLD analysis project Ga0190359, IMG submission 161269) | Hydrothermal vent microbial mat bacterial communities from Southern Trench, Guaymas Basin, Mexico - 4872-18-2-3_MG | ecosystem: Environmental > Aquatic > Marine > Hydrothermal vents >...
TTTATGGTCATAAAGTTTGGGAAAATAGACCGGCGAGGTCGCAACCAGTGTAATACAGGGTGAGTCCATAAGAAAGCTTCTCAATCGGTGAATATCCTGCTGATCTTTAATTTGTTGTGTTAGAAGAGCATCGAGATTTTCTACCATAACCAGAAGCATCAGTCCGTTCTGCCTGTGGTTTTGCTGAAGTTTGGGTATTACAGTATCGATTATTATTTGATCGTTAATATTACCTGATTGCGATTCATGCAGTATGCCCCATTGCTCATCACCTGTTTTTTCACTTAAAAACTGTACTATCTCCATTAAAAAATCAGCGAATGAGAGTATCCGATGGTTTTCTTCCGGAAACCGGATGACAGTATATCTGCTTGAAAGACTTTTATCTATATTGACAGCATTCTCGATAAGAGTGAGAAAATGGGTCTTTCCTATTCCCCGGGGACCAATAAAGACAAAATGCTGAACGCTTTTTTTAGTTGCTCCAGTGCGTAATTTTTTTAAAATATCATCAAGCATATCCTCCCGCCCGACTGTTGTATATACAATTCGCTCAATTGGGGTGATGTGTGCCCTGAATAAGCCAACGATATTTTCACTCATGTTATTCATCTCCATATTCGAACCCATAATATTTTTTCCACCAGATTTTGATTAAACGGCTGGCAAAATCGAATCGTCCTTCTCTTATCTCCTCAATGTAAAAATCGCTCTGAAGGTGAAGCAGGAGTCGCTGAAATGATTGATTGAGCGCTGAACCTTTTCGGGGCTCCGGCTTTTTTTCTTCGATATTAAATTTCTCCGAATTTTCCCTGCTGGAGATTTATATTACTTGATATGATTTAGATTCAAACACAGGCACATTTTATGAATAAGCATAATAATTGCAGCTCACTCAGAATTCCATTTAGATTATACTCATTTATATTTATATTTTACTTATTGCCTTTTTTTATACTCATGCAGGCACCTATTACATCTCAAACTCAGGAAATGACACAAACGAAGGAACCACTCCCAGTACTTCCTTCGCTACTCTTACCCACGCAAATACCAAGCTTAAGGCCGGTGATACATTGCTGCTCAATCGCGGAAATATTTTCAGGGACTCGCTTAACCTCACCGCAGTAGCAGACCCGGTTATTACCTGTTATGGGACAGCGGACTTACCAAAGCCAATTATTAGCGGCAGTGTTACCATAACATCATGGAGTGTTCATAGCGGCTCAATATGGGTAGCTTCCTGCGATAAAAAGATCGAAAACCTCTTCATAGATAATAAGATAATGCCCCTTGCCCGCTATCCAGACACTGGGTGGCTGCGAGTCGATACCATGACAGAGAACGACGACGGCTCCAATACTGTCATTACCGATGCTGCACTCACCAGCCACCCGAATAACAGTGCCGGGTACTGGAACGCTGCGCAGATTCGCTGGCGGCGGTGGAGCTGGCGGTTCGAGACACGACAGATATCATCGTACGACGGTTCAGGTATCCTTTCTCTTGACAGCAACAGCAATATTCACATCGGGCTGGATAATAAGGGATGGGGCTACTACCTTGACAATAAATTCTAAGAAATTACCTCACCGGGAGAATGGTTTTACGACAGCAGTGCAAAAAAGGTATACCTTTATCCGCCGGGAGGGATCGATCCCAATACATTATTAATTGAGGGGGCCTGTCTCCCAATCGGGGTAAGGCTTGCCTGCGGCACTGTCAGTGATATCAATTTCAGGCACCAGACCATGTATGGCCTCTCGTTATCACGGACGAGCACGGTTTCCCGGTGCTGCTTTGAGGGTATCGGCGGGGACAAGGGCGGCTCAGCGCTCCGGGCAACCTGGGATATTGCCGATTCACGCATCGTCGACAACGTGTTTAAAAACAATCTCAATATCGGCATCTCCTGGTATGAAAATTCGGGCAAGCTGGGAATGACTATAATCGAGCGTGATACTCTGATTAATACCGGTACATTCCCGGGATACGGCGGCAGCGGACCCTGGCATGCAGTGGGTATATTAGTCCACCCATCAAAAAATGTGCGGGTGCAGCACGACTATATTGACAAAACCGGATATGCGGGGATTCTTCTGGGCAGTGACAGCAATTTCGTGCAATACAATATTATTAATAACGCCATGTGGACACTCAACGACGGCGCCGCTATTTATACCGACTGCAGCAAGAGCTTCATCCGCAACAATATCATCTATAACACCAGAGGCAATCTTGAATCCTCAGGACCGTGGTATCCGCTCAGCCACGGCATCTGGCTCGAGTACCTGGAAGAGTACCGTGAAAGCGTGGTGGAAAATAACACCATTGTACACAGCGGCTGTTACGGAATCTATTTGCGGAATAACTTCTCTTGCACGATAAAAAACAACGTGCTTTTCAATAATGATATTGCCCAGATGGACATTGACGGGAGAGGGCCTGAAAATAAAACGGCTGTTAAAAGAACCTATCAAAGCCAGGACAACCTGCTCGTGGGAAATATCTACTATGCAGCTTCGAAGAAGCAGAAAACCCTTTTGTTCAGGCCGGAATACGATTATGGTACTCTGCAGGACAACTATTTCTGTAATCCCTGGACCGATTCAGTCGTATCGGGTTATGGCGCCGGTACCACGCAATGGATAATTTATGATTACCCCCTCGATCAATGGCAGACACAATTCAGCTGAGCAGACAAAACCGCCAAGACAGACCCGTTCAAGCGGCCGCCGGGGATAAGTGAGAACAATCCCTACGGCAAGGGTAAAATATTTATCAATGAGACAATGTCGCCGCTGAATTTTTCACTCGGCCCGACCGTATACATGACACTTGACGGCACAGAAATTACCGGCACTGTCAGTGTACCGGCATTTTCATCAAAAATCCTTGTACAGGCCGACAGTATTGTCAGTATAAATACGACAGAAAAAAGCAGGCTGGTACAATTCAAAATGAAAAGCGCCGGTATACACTACACACTGCTTAAACGGGGAGCTGTTTCTCTGGCTCTGTATAGTCTCGCGCATGACGTCAGGTCTATCGTTATTACTGCGCTGTGCAGGAGCCTGGCTCCTATACCATTAACTATGCGCATCCAGCCACTACCGGCAGGAATCTTGCCTCAGGGGTTTATAACTATCTGTTCACTATCACTTCAAAGAGCACAGTAGTAAAAAGAGTTGGTAAATGTGTGATTGTGCGGTGACTGGTTTAATAAATAAAAATTGTTACCCTTGCCCTCCAAATCCCTCAGAAGGGGACTTGTAAGGTATTGATTTTATTATTATATTATTTTTCTATAAGTCCCCCTCCAGGGGATGTAGGGGGATTACACATTCCCAATTTTATTTTACCTGACCACCGGAACCTTGACAACACTCTCCTGATCACCAATCATCAGTTTCAACAAATAATTCCCCGGGATAATATTATCTAAAGCAAATACTATCCTGTTTTTCCCAACTTTACTACAGGTAGTACAGATCTTTCTTCCATAAATTGAATGGAGTGCACCCTGAACCTGTTCCGATTGCACGTTATTTTGAAAGGTAATACACACCGAATGGTTTGCTTTACCTTTCATCCAGGATATATGGAAGCCGGTACTCTTCTTTTAAAGGTCCGGCTGTGCAGTCTCAATAGGGGTCTGATTCTCCGGCAGGTACCGGCAGATTATACCGCCCACATCTCTTTCCTGGCCCACCGCCCATCCATGCAAAGAATCCACGAAATGGATTCCCCTGAGAGCTATACCTGTTCCTTCTACAGGATTGGACTCAAGGTTCCATTCTTTATTTTCACGGCGGAGAATTGTCCCTGAATCTCCGGCAACCCATCCATTACCGGTATCAATAAAAATAACACCATTCAGTACATTGGTAGTTGGTATCGGGTATACCTTCTGCCAGACTCCAACAGCGTAACTCACTGATATTGAAAGCACTACCGAAAATAAGGTTAACCGTACCATTTTCCCCTCTAAAGATAAAAATATACGGATATCGGTTATACGTTATTTATTAGAGAAGATATGATGAAAAAGCTTCTAAGGAAAGTTTGGAATTCTTTCTCTATAGTTTCTTCAGTTTCTTCATCAAAAAGTAGCACAACCAAAAAATCACCTTATTAGTGTAACAAAAAGCTCGTATTGATAATAGCTCAGGCGGTGTATTCCGGTAATTTCGGTAAGCGAAATGTCTCTGTTATTTCGTTTTTTTTGTTAACGAAATTTTAAAAAGCAGAGGTTTATATGTCTTACTCGAAAATAGTGATTATATTTATAGGGAGGGATATTTCCTGAAAACCAGAGGGTTTTTCACAGGGAGGGGGTTGTTCGGTTCATTTCCAACAGCACCCTTAACTTGACAACTCAGAAAGGGGACTGGTATGAGGGGTGCGGTATCATGTTTTCTGTTTTTTCTCACAGCCATAATAGTACAGATGTATGCCGCAGAAATAACACAAACCGGTATACGGACTTCACAGTATGGAATCATACCGCAGCCGTTGCCTAGGGGATGGCATCATGCAATTTATACTATGAACACCTATTTCCCCGGCACACAGCCTACTGCAATTATAACTGCGGGCGAGTTCTGGGATCCTGACGAATGCCATTGTAATTTCCCCAACGATCAGGGCTATCCCACCGACTATTTATCCTATGAAGATGATGAAGACCTTCTTGAAGATTATCTCAGCTATTTTGATACTGCGGGAATTAAAGTGTATCTGCAGGTTGAACTGGGAGAAGCAGACGTTAAGACGGTTACCGATATTGTCCTCGAACGGTATGATAATCATTCGTGCGTTATCGGTTTCGGAATTGATATCGAGTGGTATGAGTGTTACTCAACGCCGTGGGGAAACAAGGTGAGTGATGCTCTTGCAGAACAGTGGGAAGGATGGGTTAAGGCTCATAACAGCAATTATATCCTTTTCCTCAAGCACCCGAATCGGACACCCACCCATTTTCCGCCGACATACCGCGGGGAGATCATTTTCGTCAATGATTGTGAAGGAAGGACCCAGATGAATGACAGCGCTGGATTTAACGATTATGAAAATGATTTTCTCGGCACGATGCAGACGTTTGCCGAGTATTTCTATCCCAGCCCAGTAATTTATCAAATAGGTTATCCGTCAATTGAGGAGTTGTGGCAGAATTTCGATCCGAAACCCAAGGTAATAGGTGAAGACCTCAGGGAGATCTGCGGTACGGATCAGGAACTCGGTGTATTCTGGGTCGATTTCGGTATGGAGGGAGTGCTGCCTCATAACAACAACTGGATTCCACAGGACTGGCCTACGGGGATTATTTTTCACGATTACAGCAAACACAGCGCCGGTTCTTTTACTCTCAACCCCCGTCAGAAATGTAGTCTCACTATTTTCTCTCTTAACGGGAGAATTTTACGGTCTGTATATGGTTTCGGCGATGACATTGACCGATTGATCTCTTCATGGTCCCGTAAAAGTACGGAATTGCATAGTGGGGTCGTTATTATTCAGATACAGCAGGGAAAACAATCGTTGTTGACAAAAGGATATACTCACAAATAACAGACAGAATTTAGACTTATTCATCGAACAATCATTTTTCCCGCATTGGATGCGGTAGAGATATTTTTCTGTACTGCAAAGAAGATCTGCGGTCATTTCTCTGTAATAACTACCTCTTTAAGATTATATCCAAGGTGTCTCCATTTCCCGCATATAACCATGAAGGGTGTGCAGTACGCACTAAGCAGATTATACCGGCTACTGCAAAATATCTGAAAATGCCTATTAAAGATGCAGCTCAGTTAAAATAATACCATAAAAGTGATAAACCTAATCATTGCCGACAAGTCACCACTTTTTTAAATAACTCCTTACGATCCGCGGCATCACTGAAGGCATCCCAGTCCCAGATAAAAAGCACCACACCCTGCGACGGCGGCTTGAGCGCCTCTCTGAGACACGATTCAAAATCCTCAACTGAAAAAAGCCCCTCTTTTTCAGGGTTAATCTCTTTCATCTGTATACTGGGAAGTATGCCGCACCTGCTGTCTGTTGCCATATCATGAATAACCGAGTCAACCCATGCAGGCCTGAGCCTGAGCAAGTTTGAGTAACACATGGGGGAAAGGTAGTTGGTATACCCGGAAAGGTCTTTAAAATCCTGCCCTGCGATTTTTCGGATTGCGCCGTTGTAATCATCCTTTCTCCACGGCACCGTATGGAGATTTATTACGATATCGGACTTTACGCTCTTAACTGCGGCTGTCATTTCTTCAACCATTGAGGTTATTACCCCGCACTTCCAATTGGTAAAAACATCGCCGTGATTGTCGAGAATCCACCGGGCAATATCTTCAGTGCGCTCCAGCTCTCCGGGGATTGTCACTCCTGTTGCAGCCTGAAACTTTTCGAGACAGTGGGGACAGAAACAGGCATTGGGCATATCCACTATATCGGTACCTGGATACACATTCTCCCAGAATACAAAGGTACGGATAAAATCGATACTGATACCATCGGGATTATAGGTCTGCACAATATTTTTGACATAGTCAATCCGCTGTTTACGGTAATCCTTGCGTGTCGGGCATACAAAATGAGACCACTCCTCAATTGCCCTTTCACCACGATGAGTAATGGCATACAAAGATGAATCTTTTTTTACCGCAGCCTCATTCATAAAGGTTTGAATAACTACAAAAACAGCAATATTGTTTTTCTTTGCCGCTTCGTAAAATTCTTTACTGGTAACGAGATGCTCCGATACGATAAAAACCGTATTAATACCGAGAGAGGTTAATTCTTTAAAAAGCTCATTGAAATCACCGTTATAATCAAACAGTTTAACCCCGATTACCATTTTACCCTCCCTGCTGTTCGAACACGCCCGGTCTTTGCACTGAATACAAAAAGCTATAATGAATATTGATGCAAGTATTGTTGTCAAAGTAAATACGTGTTTCATATAATTTATAGACCTCATTAAATAATGGTGTGAATAGAAAAATACATCATTTATTCATATCCTTGAGGAGCTGAAGTTTTAACTCCGGATAAAAAGCAGAAGTTGTTTTTGCAGTACATTAACAAAAAAGAATTAAGGATCAAAGACAATACGTATCGTCAATCCCGGCTGCAGAAACCCACCTCCGGCACCAGCTTAATCCGGTTCTGAACCTGGATTAAGAACTCACCGGGCTTTTCCCTGAAAAAAATGTGCAGAAGAGAAAATTTTATTATATATTTAACTGTGTAGTTAAATTATTAGGTTAAACCAAAAAGTTTATCCAACAGGTTAAATTGCATGGACAATAAAGAGTTACAGACAGAGCAGAAAATTTTTAAAGCAGCGGCAGAAGTTTTTGAAGAAAAAGGCCTTGACGGCAGCAGGATGCAGCAGATTGCTGACAGGGCCGGAATCAATAAATCACTGCTTCATTATTATTACCGAAGCAAAGAAAAGCTGTTTAAAGCAGTATTTTCTCTCGTTGCGAAGAATATGTTCAAGAAGATGATACACTTTTTTTCCGATCCGAATATGAATCTTGAAGAAAAAATCCGGTTTTTTTACCGTGAGCATATAACATTTCTTCAGAAGAATCCGTATCTGCCGGCATTTTTAATAAACGAGATAAACAGAAATCCCGATCTTATCCGGCAATTATTTGAGAGTGAAGAATTCGTTCATGCCCGGAATTTAATGAAAGAGCAATATGCTCGGGACGTTGAAAGCGGCAACTTTTTAGATTATCGCCCTATTCATCTGTTTATAAATATTGTTTCGATGAGTGTTTTTCCTTTTGCTGCCCGCGGTATAATCCAGTTTATTATGAATGAAGAAGGGCTTGATTTTAATGAAGAAATGGAAAAGCGCAAAACCATGCTTCCTCAATTTGTCCTTAAAGCATTAAAAAACTAAGGGTGCTGTCATATGAAATCAATCCATATATTAATACTTGCCTTCTGGGCAATCCATACCCTCTCTTTTGCCGATACCCTCACCCTGATTCAGTGTTATACTGAGGCGCAAAAAAACAACCCGATCAGTGGAGAAAAGGGTAAACAGGAAAGAATGTATACGTTAAAAAAGAAAAATCTTTACAGTAAATGGCTTCCTGAATTATCGCTGAATGCCCAGATGCTCTATGCGTCGGATGTTATTGATTTCAGCAGCGTAACCCAGAATATTCCGATTCCCGGATTAACTTTCCCGCAGATGCCCCATGACCAGTACAAGGTGACTTTAGATGTCCGGCAGACGCTTTTTGACGGTCTGGCAGTAAGCAGGACTAAAAAGGTTGAGGAGGCAACCCTGGGTCAGAATGTTCAGGCTGTTGCCGTGGCCGAGTATAAAATGTATGAAACAATAAATCGGCTCTATTTTTCACTGTTATTACTGGAAAGAAATCTCTCGCTCGCCCGACTTTTCAAGACGGAATTGGAGAACCGTCTGACTGAATTGAATGCGGGGCTGGCCAATGGTGTTGTCCTGGAGGAAAATATTTACATTATCAAAGCGGAGCGTATCAAAGTGGAGCAACAGATAATTTCCTTGTCAATCCGGTACCGGTCTGTACTTTCCCTTTTGTCTATGTATACGGGCATGCAGATATCAGATAAGCCGACACTTGTTGCTCCTCATGTTACAGTAACGCCGGACACGGCTATTACCCGTCCTGAAAAGAAAAAGTTTCAACTCCAGAAAGACATTCTTGAAGCGAAACAAAAACTGTTGAGCAGTGCACTCATACCCAAAGCGTATGGCTTCTTTTCGTGGGGATATGGTAAACCGCCGGGGAATAATATGACGGAGGACGATTTTGATACCTATTATACCGTTGGATTGGCTATACGGTGGAATATTTTCGACTGGCATATCACACGCAGAAACAGGGCCGTTATGGAGCAGCAATCGCAGATAGTTTCTCTGAAGGAGAAGGATTTTGATCGTTCGATTCGTGCTGCCCTGGAAAAACAATATGCGGAAATCGAACAAATTGAAAAAACGCTGGAGAGTGACAGGGAACTTATCGGGCTTCGCGAAAAAATTGCCAGAACAGTTGCCGTAAAACTGAGAAACGGCACAATAAATTCCACTGAGTACCTTACTGAATTGAATGCGGAAAAACAGGCCAGGATCAATTATGATGTGCATACGATACAACTGATCCAGGCAAAAATTGATTATATGACCCTTTCGGGGGAAATCCTTTCATTATAACTATAACGGGAAAAATTACCTATGAAGAAAACAGCCCTCTATACCGCACTGGTTCTAACCTGCCTGTATTCATGCTCCGATAAAGAAAACGGCGCTGACGCGTATGGAAGTTTTGAAGCTACGGACATAACCATCTCGTCGGAAGTCAACGGTAAAATCATTGCATTGCCTGTTGAGACGGGAAGCAGATTGCATAAAGGAGACCTGATTTGCAGTATTGATACAACCCTATTGGTGTTACAGAAAGCTGAACTGGAGACACGGATCGCCGCGATTAAAACAAGATTGGCTGGAATCAAAGCACAGATCGCGGTAATTGATCAGCAAAAAAGTAACATGGTGATAAATTTTAACCGTGTAAAGAATATGCTTAAGGAAAATGCAGCTACGCAGAAACAGTATGACGAACTTGACGGCCAGTTAAAAGTACTTGAAAAACAGCGCGATGCCCAGCTTACCCAAAAGCTGTCGGTAACCAGTGAGATAGAGGTTCTTAAAGAGAAAATGGATTTTATTAATGAGCAGATTAGAAGATGTTTCATTTATTCGCCCATTGACGGTACTGTTCTGGAAAAGTATGTTGAGTTATTTGAATTGACCGGCGCCGGAAAGCCGCTCGTAAAAATTGCCGACCTTTCAGAGATGAATCTCATCGTATATGCCTCTTCACAGCAGGTGGGTAAGATAAAAATCAATGATTCGTGTACGGTTTTGATTGACAGTGACAACCAGTCTTCCATCTCGTTTCCCGGTATTATTAGCTGGATTTCTGAGCAGGCGGAATTTACTCCCAAAATTATTCTTACCAAGCAGGTCAGGGTAAATCTGGTCTATGCCGTGAAAATAAGGGTCGCTAATGACGGACGGATAAAAATCGGCATGCCTGGCGAAGCTATTTTCAGGCAGGGGAGCGCCGTAAAACCGTGATAACCGTCAGCAATATAAAAAAAACTTTTGATTCAGTTATCGCCTGCAGCGATATAACTTTTGAGGTGAAGCCGGGAGAGTTATTCGGCCTGATCGGCCCTGACGGCGCGGGGAAGACCACCCTGTTCAGGATTCTGACGACTCTTATCCTGCCCGATTCCGGCACGGCGCTTCTTGACGGACACGATGTTGTTAAAGGCTATAAAACCATCCGTACCATTATCGGATACATGCCGGGAAGATTTTCACTTTACCAGGATTTGAGCGTCGAAGAAAATCTTGAATTCTATGCAACGGTATTCGGTACTACTATACAAAAGAATTATCACCTTATCAAAGACATCTACACGCACATTGAACCATTTAAAAAACGGCTGGCAGGAAGGCTCTCCGGCGGTATGAAGCAAAAGCTGGCTCTGTGTTGTGCACTTATCCACAGCCCGAAAATACTGGTACTTGACGAGCCGACAACCGGTGTTGATGCCGTTTCCAGAACCGAATTCTGGCATATGCTTAGAAAACTCCGGAAGAACGGAATTACGATAATCGTTTCTACACCTTATATGGACGAAGCCGGATTATGTGACCGGGTGGCGTTGATACAGAATGGCGTGGTTTTCACCATTGATGCGCCGCATTCGATAATTGCGAATTTCAGAAAGTGTCTCTATGCGGTAAAAGGTAAAAGTAAATACCGCCTGATAAAGGATTTGCGCGCTTCTCCCGTCATAGATTCTGCGCATGTATTCGGTGATGCAATTCATATAACGTTTGCAGATGATAAGCCGGAAATTAATCTTGTAGAGTCGTATTTAAAGGAGAATGGTCACGAAGGTTTCAGTATTTCAGAGATACCGGCAACAATTGAGGATTATTTCCTCCAATGGAGTCTGGCTGAAACCACATAACGCCGTATAACAGTTGATTGTTATGAATCATGAAAAAGTAATAGAAGTTAAAGACCTGGTAAAAAAGTTCGGCAGCTTTGTTGCCAATGACCAATTGTCATTTACTGTATACAAAGGAGAGATATTCGGATTCCTGGGTGCAAACGGCGCCGGAAAAACCACTGCTCTTCGGATATTATGCGGCCTTTCCAAACCGACCTCCGGAGAAATAACCGTTGGCGGTTACAATGTCCAAAAACAAAGCGAGAAAATAAAGCAGAATATCGGATATATGAGCCAGAAATTTTCGCTGTATGAGGATTTAACCGTGGTTGAGAATATGCGGCTTTATGGAGGCATTTACAGTATGCCCATAAAACAGATAAAAGCACGAACCACGGAAATTATACAGAAATTACGTCTGGAAAAGCAGAAAGACAGCCTTATTGCAAGCTTGCCGCTGGGAATCAAGCAGAAGCTGGCTTTTTCCGTTGCTGTATTTCACAATCCCGGGATTGTGTTCCTTGATGAGCCGACCGGCGGTGTTGATCCTTTAACCCGAAGGCAGTTCTGGGAATTAATCTATGAGGAGGCGCATAATGGTATTACCGTCTTTGTAACCACGCATTATATGGATGAGGCCGAGTATTGTGACCGTGTGTCAATTATGAGTGAAGGAAGAATTGTCGCGCTTGATACGCCGGGAAATCTCAAGCGGCAATACAACGTTCAGTCGATACATGATGTGTTTATTTCCATAGCCCGTCCGGGTGGTATCGGAGTATAGGTGAGTATAGTATGAATCGTTTCCGTGCATTTATTAAAAAGGAATTTCTTCATATATTCAGGGATGTTCGCACTCTGCTTATCGTCTTTGGTATACCTGCAGTGCAGATACTTATGTTCGGTTATGTTGTCTCTATGGATATTAAGGATGTAAAGGTTGCAGTACTGGATTTGTCAAAGGACGATATCACACGGGAAGTGACGCAGAAAATTGTTTCTTCAGAATTTTTCAAACTGCATGCGGTTCTCCATTCCTATGATGAAATTGATCAGGTTTTACGAAGCGGTGACGCCCGTGAGGTAATTGTATTTGAAGGCAATTTCGCCCAAAAAATAGTAAAAGAGGGTTCTGCGGTTGTCAATCTGGTCACCGATGCGTCAGAGCCTAACTCGGCCCGCCTTGTGGTCAATTATACCCAAGCAATTATACTTGACTATATCAAAAAAAAGTATCCTGCGTCGGCGGGTATGATG
>Ga0190359_1002035_pt1 | contig 12306 bp, 10 predicted proteins | sample 48721823_MG_FD_161269 | JGI IMG/M metagenome (GOLD analysis project Ga0190359, IMG submission 161269) | Hydrothermal vent microbial mat bacterial communities from Southern Trench, Guaymas Basin, Mexico - 4872-18-2-3_MG | ecosystem: Environmental > Aquatic > Marine > Hydrothermal vents >...
GTCCTCATGATGGTTCTGGTTGGAGGAATGGGTTCCCTCTGGGGCCCTATTGTGGGGGCGGGCATTTTTATCTTTATACAGGACTATATCAGCACGATGACCGAACACTGGGAATTGTTCGTGGGCCTGGTGGTCATTCTTCTGGTGCTGTTTATGCCGAGAGGCTTTGTTGGACTTGGCGATTATGTAATGCGCTTCAGAAAGGAATAATCAAGATCCATGGCCACGATTCTGAGCACAAAGGGCCTTCACAAACATTTCGGCGGCGTGCTGGCAGTAAACGACGTCAATGCGCAGTTTGAGGAGAAACGTCTTCGCTCGATTATTGGACCCAATGGGGCCGGAAAAAGCACGTTCATTAATGTTATTACAGGGAGGCTGCCTGCCAGCTCAGGCACGGTTCTGTTCGGTGATAAGGATATTACCAATCAGGCGCCGCACAGACTGGTTAGGTTGGGCATCTGCCGTACCTTTCAGATAACCAGCATATTTTTAGGATTGACCGTATTTGAGAATGTTCGGATTGCCGCACAGAGTCGGATGGGTGGTTCCTTGAGGATTTTTTCAGCGAAAGAGAGTCTGAAGGAAGTCAAGAATAAAACATGGGAGATACTCCAGCGTTTGGGCATGGAAGACAACGCAAATGTACTAGCGAACAACCTTGCTCATGGTGATCAGCGCCTGCTCGAAGTGGCCATGGCATTGACTGGGGATCCCAAGATTCTATTTCTGGATGAACCAACCGCTGGGATGTCTCCGGCAGAAACAGAACACATCGCCGAGCTGATCAAAGGCTTAACCGATACGATCGCCGTGGTCCTTGTGGAACATGATATGGATGTGGTCATGAGCATCTCGGATGAAATTACCGTTTTCAACCAGGGAAGCGTTATTGCTGAGGGCCCTCCCCGGGAGATACAGGATAACGAACTGGTGAAGGAGGCGTATCTCGGCCATGGCTGATTCAGCAGCAAATAAAATTCTCAAAATCCAGGACCTTCACACCTATTATGGAAGAAGCCATATCATCCAGGGTCTTTCCATGGATGTGGATAGACTGGAGGCTGTTTCCATACTGGGGAAAAACGGGGTTGGAAAAACGACCACGCTGCGTTCCATCATGGGGTTGACGCCCCCGCGCAAAGGGAAGGTGTGGATTAACGGGGAAGACACAACCCGATGGCCTACGCACAGGATTGTGAAGAAAGGAATAGGATATGTCCCTGCTGAACGACATATCTTCCCTGGAGTAAGCGTAGAAGAAAACCTCGTAATGGCGGCAAAGCCTTCGCCAGAAAAAAATGCCTGGGATATGGAGAAGATATATGATCACTTTCCAGTATTGAAGGCAAGAAACCGTCAGGATGGATCCACGCTCAGCGGTGGAGAACAGCAGATGCTGGCCATTGGCCGGGCCCTGATGGGAAATCCGATGATTATGCTCCTGGATGAGCCTTCCCAGGGACTTGCGCCGCTTTTGGTATATGAAGTGATCCAGCCCATCCTGCTTTTCTGTATTGAGTCGGGACTTACCCTTTTGCTCGTGGAGCAGAATTACCGCATGGCCCTGAAGGTGGCATCCCGGCACTACCTGATGGGTATAAAAGGCAAGATTGGGCAAACGGCCACATCAGAAGAGTTGATAGCACACAACGAAATCATCAAAAAGCATCTCGCGGTGTAACAGAGAGGCAAGGCACAAGGCGCGAGGCGTTCATCTTGAAGGCCCAAGGCCTGGGCAAAGATGGGAGGGTCTCCAGAAACCTGTTGTGCAATTGCAGGCGGCAAGCGTCCGGGAGCCAGAAGCCGGGAACCAGCGTCAGACAAGGAGAGATATGATGTTCAAGTTTTCGACAGAGCAAAAGGTGTGTGAGGTCGGAGGTGTGAAGTTTGGCGGTCAGCCCGGGCAGTATCCGACCGTGGTGTGTTCGTCTATTTTTCAGAAAGGCGACAAGGTCTTTGAGGGTAAACGGAAGGAAGGGTTCGACGAAAAGCGCGCCGAGGATCTGCTCCGCACTCAGGACAGACTGTCCCGCGAAACAGGTGTGCCGGGAATGGCCGATGTGGTGGCCAACACGGGCGAGGAATTCAAGACCTATATCGATTTTGTGACCTCGGTGAGCAACATGCCCTTTTGCGTGGATGCGTGGCAGATGAAGCCCAAGCTGGCCGGTGCTGCCTATTGCGCGGAGAAGGGCCTTCTGGATCGAATGTTCTATAACAGCATCACGGTGTGGGAGCAAGACGTGGAGAGCGAGATCCGTGAGATTGCGGAAATTGGCGTCAAGCACGTATTGCTGGTAGCCTTTGACATGGCCGATCAAATGCCCTCCGGGAGAATTGCCGGGACCCAAAAGCTCCTGGACGCCATGGAAAAGGCGGGCGCCAGTTTTGAGAGCATCTTTGTGGACACCTCGGTCATGAACGGGCCGGCCACGGCCTTTTGCAGCATTGCCAACCGAATGATCAAGGAGAAGTGGGGCTTTCCCACGGCCAGCGCCCCTTCCAATGGGTCCTACATGTGGAAACAGGCCCGGGATCTGTGGGGATTCAAGGGATGGAGCGCTGCGGATGCAGGGCTCGAATCCCTGGCCGCCTTCATGTACCACGACATGATTTTTTCCGGCCCCATGGCAGGGGCGTCCCGGATTTTCCCCGCAGTGGCTATAGCCGACGCCTTTGCCGCTACGGCTGCCTTTGCGGAGACGAAACAGCTTCCTGAAATTGAAACCCATCCCCTCAACAAGCTCTTTTCGGATTTTGTGGGGCAGCTTAGCGGGATGTAAGCGGTCTGCCATTGATGCCTGATGCATCGACAAAAGGCATATGCCTGAATTGCAGACAAGATGTGGATCGCCTGTTTTGTTAACATCCAGACACAAGGAGTAAATAGCTTATGGCCACAATGACGCCCAAGGAACGTGTGAAGGCCTTTTTCAGGAGAGAGCCGGTGGATCAGCCCCCTGTTTTCAGCGGCATGGGTACGGTGACAGTGCAGGCCATCGACAAGATGGGCATCCGATTCGCCCAAGTGCACGGCTCAGGGGAATACCTGGCCGGCTCGGCTACAACCAGCGCTGAGATGTTCGGGTTTGACGGGATCGTGGTTCCCTACGACATGTGTACTGTGCCGGAGGCCCTGGGCAGGGGCGCCAGCCTGTATGAGAACGCGGAAGGGATCCTGTATCCCACGGTTCCCTCCAAATGGGCCAGTCTGGACGAAGTGGACCTGCCTGAGGACTACGAATCCATCTTTAATCAGGGACGCATGCCGGTGGTGGATGAGGCCATCCGGATCGCAAAGGCCTACGAGGGGGGCAAGCTGGCGGTCGGAAGCTGGGTCCTGGGACCCTTCACCATGGCCGGACAGATCATTGAGCTGGACGTTCTGCTCAAGGGCCTGCGCAAAGACAAGGAACGGGTGGAGGGATTTCTCTCAAAGATGACCGATCTTGTCATTGCCGTGGCCCGCCATTATCAGGAATTGGGCGTGGATTACATGAACATCCGCGAGATGGGGTCGGGCACGGATCTCATCTCGCCCCGCATGTGGAAGGCCCTGATCCAGCCCAATCTGGAAAAGGTCTTTTCTTCGCTGGAATCCCCCAAGATCAACCACATCTGCGGCTCTACCGATCTGATCATCGAGATGATGAACGACTGCGGCGCGGACGCCGTGAGCGTAGACCAGAAGAACCATGTGGCTGAATCGCGCAAAAAGCTGGGTCCGGACGCCATGATCCTGGGCAACTTTGATCCGTATGGGACCCTGGTCCAGATAGATGCCGAAGATGTGCCCGGCGTTATCAAGAAATGTATCGACGATGGTGTGGATGCGGTCTGGCCTGGGTGTGATATCTGGCCCGATGTAAAGAGGGATAACATGGAGGCGTATGTGAAGGCCGTTCGGGAATACGGCAAAACTGGTTCATAAAGGGGTCCCAATTTATATAAAGAGCCCGGTAAAGTTTATTCTAAAACCTTGGAAGGAAGAGAGGGAGGAGCAGTATTATGGGCAAGGAAGAGCTCAGGGAAGAGTTGCTGAAGCAGCTCCACGAAGGGGTCGTAGAATTTGAGGAAGACAAGGTCCGGGAGGCCGCGCAAAGGGTAGTGGATGAAGGATTGAACGCCTATGATGCAGTCATGAACGGCCTGGCGGCGGGCATGGAGGAGGTGGGCGAACTCTATGACCAACAGGAGTATTTTGTTCCCGAGCTTCTCATGTGCGCGGATGCATTGTACGTGGGTCTGGATATCTTGAGGCCCCATATTAGCCTGGAGGACCTGGGAGACAAGCCCAAGGGGCAGGTGGTGATCGGCACGGTACAGGGGGACGTCCACGACATTGGCAAGAACATCATCAAGATGATGTTCGAGGTGGCCGGATTCACGGTCCACGACCTGGGAAGGGATGTGCCCCTTGAAAAATTTGTGGAAGAGCAGTTGCGCACGGACTCGGAAATCGTTGCCCTGTCAGCCATGATGACTACCACAATGATGGGCATGGAAAAGGTTGTCAAGATGATCAAGGAAAAAAATCCTAATGTGGCCATTATGCTGGGAGGAGCGCCGGTTACCAGCGACACGGCCAGTCTTTTCGGCGCTGACGGATATGCCGACAGTGCCGGCAATGCGGTGCAGGAAGCCATCAAGATGATCGGCCGCTTGAGGGAAATGCAGGCGAAGTAGAGTAACTTGTGAATAGTGCTCCATAAATATTTGCTGTTGAGTTGCGCGGAAGTCCAAAAGGAAGCCGAGGAGTTTGTTCAATGGGCGACAGTGGTAAGGTAAAGGTTATTTTCCAGCCGTCGGGAAGACGGGGAGAGGTTGACAGGGGGATCAACATCATTGAGGCGTCGCGCCGTCTGGGTGTTGACATTGAGACCCTTTGCGGTGAAAAGAGGGTCTGCGGCAAGTGCAAGGTCCGGATTGAGAAGGGAGCGTTCGAGAAATTCGGGGTGGTATCGGATCCCGGTCATGTGAGCCCATGGCAGGAGGAGGAGGAAAAATTTATCACGCCGGAGCAGCGGGCCCAAGGATACCGGCTGGGATGCGTGGCCGAAATACAGGACGATATCCTGGTCTTTGTGCCCGAGGAATCCAGGGCCGGCAAGCAGGTGGTGAGCAAGGCGGCCCGGGATATTCCTATCAACTGGGACCCGGCGGTGAAGGTCTATACTGTGACCGTGACACCGCCCAGCTTTGAGGATCCCCTGGGCGATTTTGAGCGGATGACCCAGGCCCTGGAGAAGGAATTCGGGCTCAAAGGCCTGGATATCGACTGGTTCACCCTGCGCGATTTGCCCAATGTCATCCGCAAAGGCGAATGGTCCATCACGGCCGCGGTCTGGATGGACAGGGAGATCATCAAGCTGTGGCCGGGAAAGGTGGAAGATTATTACGGTCTGGCCGTTGATGTGGGGACCACTACGGTGGCTGCCTATCTCTGCAACATAAGGACCATGGATGTGTTGGATACGGTCTCCATGATGAATCCCCAGTGCAAGTACGGGGAAGACGTCATGTCGCGAATCACCTATCACATGAAGACCCCGGGCGGCCTGGAGAAGATGAGCGACGACATGATCGAAGGCCTCAATGAACTGATTAAAAAGGCCTGCGATGCGACCCACCCCCCGAAGAAAAAGCAGAAGGATGAAAACGGAAAGAGCATACGGGATGAAAACGGCCAGTTTATGATTGTGGAATCTCCTGAGGAAGGAAAGACCTATCTCCGGCTGCAGCCGTCGGATATCCTGGACCTGACCCTGGGCGGCAATACGGCCATGCACCACATCCTGCTCAAGCTGGATCCCCAGTACGTGGGGCTGGCCCCCTTTCCGCCCGTGATTCACCGGAGCCTTGATATCCGTGCAAGGGACCTGGGCATCCACATCAACCGATCCTCCAGGATATTTGTCATGCCCAACGAGGCCGGATTTGTAGGAGCCGACAATGTGTGTGTCCTGGTATGTGAGAAACCGCACCACAGCGATGCCCTGCAGCTCATTATTGATATTGGGACCAACGGGGAACTGGTACTGGGCAACAAGGAAAAGCTCATATCCTCCTCCTGCGCAACCGGTCCCGCCCTGGAGGGGGCACAGTTGGCCTTTGGGATGCGGGCCGCGCCGGGGGCCATTGAAAGGATCAGGATTGATCCTGAGACCCATGAGGTGGATTACAAGGTCATCGGCCGGGATGCTTGGCTGAAATATTCAAGGCCGGAGGAGATGAAGACCAAGGGGATCTGCGGGTCCGGGATCCTCGATGTGCTGGCGGAACTCTACCGGTCCGGCGTGGTGGAAAAGAGCGGGAGGTTCTCCAAGAACCAGAAATCCAACCGGTTCCGAACGAATCCCGATAATCCGAGACAGAAGGAGTTTGTGATCGCGTGGGCCGAGGAGACCTCCATTGGCAAAGACGTGGTAATCACCCAGAAGGATATCCGTCAAATCCAACTGGCCAAGGGGGCCCTCTATACCGGGTGCAAGCTCATGATGCGGCGCATGGGGGTGGACAAGGTGGACACGATCAAGATTGCCGGCGCCTTCGGCACCCATGTGGACAGAGAAAAGGCCCTGATGATGGGGCTTTTTCCGGATTGTGAAATCGAGAAAATCCTCTCTGTGGGCAATGCGGCCGGCGACGGCGCACGGGTGGTCCTTCTGGACCGTGCCATGCGGGAGGACGCCAATTGGATCTCACGCAATGTGGAATACATCGAGTTGACCGTAGAGCCTGATTTTGAAAAGCAGTTCATGGAGTCCATGCAGATTCCCCACATGACAGATCAGTTCCCCCATTTGGAGGGCTTGGTGCCTGAAGAGGTCTTGCACCAGAAATGACCTGGATGCTGGATGCTTAGGATAATTTGTATGGTTGGATGATGGAATACGAGACGCGGTTTTTCCCGACTACTGATCTCTGACGACTGACCTCGGGCGCCTGATGGTGGATGATTGAATGATGGAATCGACTGTGAATCGGGAACCTGAGAGTGGTACGAGCCGGGGGCAGGGTCTGGAGGGCATCCGCCTGACCGTGGATCCGGGGATATGCGGCTTTATTTGCTTGATCTGTGCTTGGAAAGAAGATAAAGCCGTCAGATTCGATATCAGGTCCGACTGCGGTCAGATCCAGAAGCTTGCACGAACATTGGAACCTGTGACCCTGAAGGACCTGTTCGTCCCGCTGCTCCGGTGCCACATATTCCAGTGTGCCGAGACCTCGAGATGTCATCTGGGCTGCCCTGTTCCGTCGTCGTTGGTCAAAGCGGCCGAGGTTGTCCTTGGGCTGGCGCTCCCAAAAGACGTGACCATACGGATTTTGGAAAAGGGATGCGTTGGCGAACGAATTCCTCTTCTGGAGTTCAGGCGTGAGCCTTTTATGAAACCCCACGGATAATTTTCTGATTCAGCGACATTTTATTCCACCCGTGGAGGCTCAATTATCCCTTAACATTATTTGATAAGGAGGGGAAAAATGGCTGAAATGACCTTAAGAGAACGATTTTGGAACCGTTTTTCGGGAAAGGACGTGGACAAGACCCCTTGCGGGAGCACCACTACCTACGGCGTGGTGGCCCTGATGGACGCGTGCGGATACGCAAGGCCCCTTGCCGATACAGACCCGGTTGCTATGACCGAACTGTCCTACGCTGGTCACAAATACGCTCATTTCGAGTGGGTGAAGGCCATGGGATGGGACATCGTAGGCCTCAGCGAGGCCTTCGGGTGCAAGCTGGGAACTCCCCAAAAGGACATCCAGTATTCCATTCAGGGCCACCCGTATGCGGACGGCATCGAAAAGATCGATTTCCCGTCCGATTACCTGGAAAGAGGCCGTTTTCCCATGTTCAAGGAGCATTTCCGACTGCTCAAGGAAAAGGTGGGAGATGAACTCATCATCTTCGGGGAGACAGAGGGGCCGTTCACGTGTGCGGCCAATCTGGTAGGCGCGGAACAGTATATGAAATGGATCTACAAGCAGCCCGACAATGTGAGCAAAGTCCTGGAGGTGACCAAGGAAGCGGCCATCGCTGCTATCAATTTTGCCTTTGACAATGGGGCCGATTATTATGTCCTGGCGGAGCCGACAGCGGGACCGGCACTAATCAGGGCCAAATTCTTTGAAAAATTTGTGCTTCCCGTGCTCCAGGAGGTGGTGAAACGGGCAAAAGGACCCGTAGTGCTGCACGTATGCGGCAACACGGATACTATCATTGAACACATGTGCGACACCGGCGTGGTCGGGATCAGCATCGAGGAAAAAGCAGATATGAAAAGGGCGGTGGAGATCGCCCACGCAAAGGGGACCAAGGTCTTCGGCAATGTGGCCACCGCGACCACCCTCTTCAATGGGACTCCGGAAGAGGTTTACCAGGAGGCCACTCAGGCCCTTGAAAACGGCACGGACTTTCTCTGCCCTGGCTGCGGCATTGCCCCGCCCTCTCCTTTGGAGAACCTGCTCCAGCTCAAAAAGGCCAGGGATGATTATTTCAAATAGGAGGAAATAATCGTTCACTTAAACTGCGTTAAGCCTTCCCCCACCCCTCGCGGAATGAGGGAAGGCTTTTTTATTTTATCACCGAGTTTCGCATTACGATCAATTCTGACAGCGGCGACAAGGTCCAGATGGGGGAGCGGGCGCGACAGGAGGGATGAAATGCATTGCACAAGGATACGGCAGGGATCTGCATCGAGTCCGCTGGTCATATTCCCGGAAGATATCCTGTCACACAAGTTCCGTAAAACCTGCTTCAGACTGTATGGCGAGGAAGACGAGGCAGCCCCTGCAATCCTTCGCCTTGTCAAATCTTTCGCATTTGAGTACCATAATGACGGGTATGATACCGAAAAAGTTTTCAACGTCAAGTAAACTCTCAAAAAACTATCATTAATAATTTCAGGGAGTTATGTATTTTTAATGTAATAGCTCAACAAACAGGGGCAGGAGGGTTTTTCTGCCGCGACTGCCGGGAGGGCGCCGTTTCTTTGTGATTTATCAGTGGGGAAAGCCGCGGCTCGACGAAGTCGGGAATGCGAAAGGGGCAGGCGTGGCCCGCAGCGGGAGAAAAATTAACCCGCCCCGGTGGTATGTTCGCTGTTATCCCCCCTGATCATTGAACCGCTGTGTTTCAATCGGTGTAGACATGCAAAAGCATTCCCGGCTAAAGTGAGGGGAAGGTAACGGTATTACGACCTTTAACGATTCAATCCTTGTCATCCAAGAGCTTACGGATTGCATTGAGCATTTCCCGTAAATCGTACGGTTTTCTGATGTAGCCCCTTGCTCCGGCATCCAGTACATCCTGTGGAGATCCATTGATCGAATACCCACTGGCGACCACCACCTTTGCCCGGGGGTTCACCCTGAGGATCTCCTCAAGACATTTTTTCCCTCCCATCCCGGGCATGATCAGGTCCAAAACGATTAAGGAAATCTCAGCGCGCTTTTTCTCATATATTTCAAGGGCGTTTTCTCCGTTTTCCGCTTGGAGCACCGTGTACCCGAACCGGCCCAATATCTCCGCGCCCAAGTCTCGTAAAAATGCTTCATCATCCACCAACAGGATGGTCTCATTGCCGGCCGGAAGCCCTGCTTCCTGGTCTGTCTCTGCCCCTTGTTCCATAATCCCTGATTCCATGGTCGGAAAATAGATCCGGAACGTGGTCCCTTCTCCGGGCTCGCTGGCACAGGCAATATACCCGTGATGATTTTTCACTATCGCATAGACCATGGAAAGCCCCAGACCCGTTCCCTTGCCCGTTTCCTTGGTGGTGTAAAAGGGCTCAAAAATATGCTTCACAGTCTCCCTTTCCATCCCGTGCCCCGTATCCGATATGCTCAAAAGGACATACTCCCCGGGGGTGGCTCCCGTGTGGGTCCTGCAGAACTCCTGATCCAAAGTGATATTTTCCGTTTTAATCACCAGCTTGCCGCCCTCCGGCATGGCATCCCTTGCGTTGACGGCAACATTCATCATAACCTGCTCCATCTGGGCAGGATCGGCATTAATGATCTTGAGCCCTTCTTCCTGAAGATGAAGCTCGATACGGATCATCTTCGGGATGGTCCTCTTAAGAAGTTTCTCCACCTGTCTGACCTCGTGATTCAGGTCCACCGGTCTCAGCTTGCTCTCCACCTTGCGGCTGAAGGTGAGAAGCTGCCGGGTCAATTCACTTGCCCTTTGAGCCGCCTTTTCTATCTCCTTCAGTTTTCCAAGGTCAGGATCATCTCTGTCTTTGCCCATTATAATGATCTGAGTATAGCCCATGATGGCCTGAAGCAGGTTATTGAAGTCATGGGAAATCCCTCCTGCAAGGGTCCCTACCGCCTCCATCTTCTGCGCCTGCTGTAGCTGCTCCTGAACTTTCTTGATTCGCCTCTCGGCCAAGATGCGTTCGGTCACATCCCTTGCCGTGCCGCTGATATAGGGCTCTCCCTCATCGGGCAAAACCAGGTTGCTATGGTATTCAAGGTAGACCTTGCGCCCTTCCCTGGTAAAGTAAGCAGTAATCCCTTCGTAATGTCCGCGCTCCTTTAACCCTCCCAGGTACTCCGTTTCGAAAAAAGGCCTTAATTCAGGTTTCATAAAATCCGACGCCTTGCGGCCTGTAAGTTGCTCAGGCTCGTAGCCGAAAAACCGCCTCATTGCACGGTTTGCGGTGATAAAGCGCCCTTCAAGGTCCTGGGTATAGATAAGGTCTGAGACCGAGTCAAAGAGGTCCCGGAACCGCTTCTCCGAGCGTTCGATTCGTGATAGAGCCTCTTTTCGCTCCGTGATATCCCGGCTGATACCGAAAAGGGCATCCTGACCATCCCATCGACCCCTGGCAAACTTTGTCTCCACGGGTATCTCGGTTCCGTCCTTAGTCACGAGAGGGATCGTGCATGAATCGGCTCTGCCCGCCACGATGTCGGCAATGACGGCTACAGCCTCTTCGTGTCGGTCAGGGGAATGGACCTTGAGAACATCCTGACCCAGGAGTGTTTCCTCTGAATATCCAAGCCGTTCCAGTACTCTTGGGTTTACCCTCAGGATATGGCCTTGTGTATCGAGCACGAAGATGAAATCCTCCGCCGAATCGAAAAGGGCCTCCAGATTTTTGCGGCTCTCCCTTAATGCCCTTTCCCTGGCTTCTATGGCCCTGGACATGCCCTGGAAACCCTTTGTCAGTTTATCGATCTCAGGATAGCTTTCCGGCAGGGAGTGAACCCTGTAATCGCCCCCGGCAATTTTCTGCGCAACGGAGTCAAGCCGTGAAAGCGGTCTCAAGGTCCTTCTGAGAACCGAGAAGGCCAGGGCCGCGGCAAAAACGAATGAAAGGACTAATCCCAGCAAAATAATCTTTCTGATCTTCCTTACCGGAGCAAACGCATCTTCAATCGTCTGGACAATCACCACGGGCCATCCAGTTTGAGACACAAGGGCCACGCTTACAAGGCTGTCCACCCCCGCGAACTGGCAGCGGAAGGTTCCTTCCTCACCGGCCAGGCCATGGCGAATGCCCTCAAGGTCCTTTATGTTCAACCTTTGGGCTACACATGACCTATCGGGGTGCGCGATCGCAGTCCCATTGAGGTCGGCCATGGCTGCGTACCCCGTACGTCCAATTCGTACTTTTTCGATTAAATTGTCAAGGACGGCAAGAGAGAGGCGCCCAACCACCATTCCGCCCCTGAAAGATTGTGTCAAGGTGATAGTAGTCTCTCCGGTGTCCGGGAAAACATAGGCAGGAGAGTACCAGGGCTTACCAATCCTCCTGGTCATTTGGAAGTAAGGCTGACCGGACATATCGATCCCCACATATTGCCTATTAAACGGGGCTGCAATCCTGACCACCCCTGAGTTGTCAAGGAGCAGGATCTTATTGAACACCCGTATATGCCTTACCATGGCTTCCAGTGGTTCCCTGACTTCTTCTTGCCTGCTCCATCCTTTTTTTTCAATGATCTCCGAGACAGCGTTTAGGAGGCAAAGCGGCCCCTCTAAGAACCTGTCTACCTCACCGGCAAGGGACTTTGCCAGAATCAAGTTTTTGCGGGAAATCTCCTTTTGATTGTAACTTGTCAATAAATGCAATGAGGTGAGCGAGACCAGCAGAAGGGGCAATCCGGCCACGAGAAGAAAGTTCAGGGTCAATACGACCTTGAGCGTGGGACGAAGCTTCATGGCTTACTCCATGCTCTCGAAGTGTCCTTTTTTAACAGTGATAAGAAAACGTTTTCGTTGGGGGTCCCCATATTTATCTATGTGTAGATCTCCTTGGAGACCATGGAAGATCTTTTGTTTTAAAATGT
>Ga0190359_1002036_pt1 | contig 12301 bp, 7 predicted proteins | sample 48721823_MG_FD_161269 | JGI IMG/M metagenome (GOLD analysis project Ga0190359, IMG submission 161269) | Hydrothermal vent microbial mat bacterial communities from Southern Trench, Guaymas Basin, Mexico - 4872-18-2-3_MG | ecosystem: Environmental > Aquatic > Marine > Hydrothermal vents > Microbial...
GCAACGCTACCACCTCACAGCAGCCATCGGAAGATGGGTAGCCTAGACGCTTACAACATACTCATTGAAAATGAATTTTGAAGGTATGAGATTCTTGAATCCTTGGTTTGTAGCAAGCTCATTTTTGGCTATGGCCACATATCCGATTGGGGCTCTTGACGAAAACAGGATTGTTCCTTTTGGTAGCAACCTTGCTGATGACTTATTTAAGCCCTCGATGCTTATATTTTTTCTGCCTTTACCTATATACTTGCCTTCATATCCTGAGAGATCTGCTGGAGTTATCCATCCAATGGAGCCATTCCAATATTGAGCTATTTTCGTGGAAGGAGTACCCCCCGAAGCTACTTCTCCAATTTCCCCTAATGTTGTCCATTTCCAACCCTTTGGCAGCTCTTTTTTCGGGGTGCCTTTGACAACCATCCCTACGCCACCAATGCCTCATTGAGTTCATCTATTATCTGGTCCATCTTATCCCCAAAGAGCTCGTACATCTTCCCAATGCCGCCCTTTGCGTCAAAGGGAGCGTAATCTAGGTCATCTTTTTCAAAGTGGATGGACGCAGCAACATGGTCTTTTATCATGTGGAGCCATTTCATCTGTTCTTCATTGAATTTGGGAGCGGCGCCTGCATGTTTCTTGAAAACCCAGGTCTGGAAGTTCTTATCAACTGTCCTGTCGTACGGGGTGAGCACCTCGTCTATGCCTGTTATTCTGCGGATAAGGCATACCAGGGCGATGAGCTCATTTTTGGGACTCTTGCCATTTACTTTTTCCAATTGTTCGTATGCTTGCCATACGCGGAATGGGGCTAGATGGGGCTTCTGTGCTTTGAGTATGTCCAACACTTCTTTGAGCATCTTGAATGTTAGCTCTCTTCTTCTATAGGGCTGATTATAAAAAATGCGCAGAGCTGTTATTTCATCCTTGTTCTCTTCTAGGAAGGTCTTGAATTCAGATATTGTATTCTCGGCCTTTTCTTTGGATTGCGTATCCCATCCTGCAAATTTCAGTTTATCTATGTTTATCCGGTCAATGACCTGCTCGTGTATCCTTCTTACGTTTTCGATGTATTCATTCAGCTCTCCTGTAAAGGTGCTGGCTGCCTTTTTTATTAGCCTTTCCTGGGCTTCTTTGAGTTGTTCATCAGATGGAGTGTCATCTGGGCCAATCTGAAAATCTGCTTTTGCCCTGGATTCAATTTGGTCAGGGTCAAAGGCATTAAGCAACTCATGAATTACCTGATTGATAGTTTTGCCCTTTGCCTTTTCTTTGAATTCCTCCTTCTCTTTTTCTGTAATTTGCTTTTCTAATCTGGCTAGACGGTTGGCAAGAGATAACATGACATCTTCATTCTGGCCTGTGCCCATCATGACCGCGGTGAGCAGATCTTTTAGAGGCACTGATTTTTTTCGCTCCAATGGCCGGCTATCTGTTTTCAGGCTCTTGGTGACCCCCACTGCGTCAACGATCACGAAATGGGTCTTGGATGACTTGGCCGATGGGCTCACTTTTTTAAGGTCATCATAATCTAGAGTGCGGGTGCCTCGGCCTTTCATTTGCTGAAAATAATTTCGGCTTTTGACATCACGCATGAAAAGTAGGCACTCAAGGGGCTTTACGTCAGTACCCGTTGCTACCATATCAACAGTGACGGCTATCCTTGGGTAATAGTCGTTTCTGAATTGGGCGAGCACCGATTTAGGGTCTTCCTTGGCGTTGTAAGTAATCTTTTTACAGAATTCATTCCCCTCCCCAAACTCTTCACGGACAATCTGGATAATGTCATCTGCGTGGCTGTCTGTTTTGGCGAAAATGAGCGTTTTGGGGACCTCGTTTCTGTCTGGGAATATTTCGCGGAGCTTTTCTCTGAAGGCCTTGATAATATTTCTTATCTGGCTAGGGTTTACTACATCTTTGTCGAGTTGCCTGGAAGAGTACTCAAAGTCTTCGTCCAGTTGCTCCCAGCGCTTTTTGCGGCTGAGCCTTTCGCGTTTTTCCACATACTCTTTGGCTTTGATGCGTGCCCCATGCTTGGTGATTTCCGTTTCAATGATATAGACGTCATACCCTACGTTTACTCCATCTGCCACAGCGGCTTCGTGGGAGTATTCACTGACAACGTTTTCATCGAAAAAGCCAAAGGTGCGCTTGTCAGGCGTGGCTGTGAGCCCTATGAGGAAGGCATCGAAATAATCAAGCACCTGTTTCCATAAGTTATAAATAGATCTATGGCATTCATCAATGACGATAAAGTCAAAAAATTCTATGGGAATTTTTTCATTATAAACGACTGGAACAGGTTCTTTTGGCTGCCAGGTTTCATAAGGATGAGGGTCTTCCGCTGCCTCATCCAGTTCTTCTCCTTTTAGGATGGAATAAAGCCTTTGGATGGTACTGATACATACCTGGGTAACTGTTGCTATGTAATTGGATTTTAGACGCTGGACATTGTAAAGTTCTACGAATTTTCTGTTGTCGTCGCTCGGGATGTAAGACATGAATTCCTGCTCGGCTTGTATGCCAAGGTTCCTGGTATCCACAAGGAACAAGATTCGTTCGGCATGGGCAAATTTGAGCAATCTATACACAGAGGTGATAGCAGTGTAAGTTTTTCCAGCGCCAGTTGCCATCTGAACCAATGCACGGGGGCGGTTTTCTTTAAAAGAGCGCTCTAGATTGTTGATGGCCCTTATCTGGCATTCACGTAAGCCTGCAGTATCAAGCTCTGGTAAATCCAGCAATCTGGCGCGGAGTGATTTGCCTTGTGTTAGCCATCTTTGTAATGTTTCTGGCCGATGAAAACTGAATACAGGCCTAAATCTTGGCTTGGGGTCGCGCCTGTCAGTGAATCGAGTCAACTCCCCAGTGCTTTCATAAACGAAGGGAAGATCTTCAGTATTCGTGAATTTAAGCTTACTTTTAGCGTAATACTCTGCCTGGTCTTCATGCACGGTGAGGCGGTGGCCTTCCTCTTCTCGCTTTGCTTCGATTATGCCTACTGGCTTTCGGTCTACGAATAATACATAGTCTGCTGGTCCAACTTCTGTAGGGTATTCCCTCACAGCTATTCCAAGGGAAGCGCTAAAATCGATTTTGTCCTTGTTCTGGACAGCCCAGCCAGAAAGCTCCAGCATCTTGTCGATATTTTTTCTGGCTTTTTGCTCAGGGGTGAGATGATCTTGGGAATTATTCATTTAGACAAGCCCTTGGCTGAGGGTTTAGGGCCCCGGGTTTTTCACACCTAAATGAAACTTTTAATAATCACAGATAATTGGAAACCATTTTATTGGTAGTGGCCTATTTTGTCAAATCAGTATTTTTCTCATATTTTATTTATGCTTAATGGAAATTCTGTTGCTTGGTATATCGGAAGTGCAAGCAGCTTTTGATAATAGAAGTTATCTACTTCGTTTCATCAAGAAGTCGGCGTTCATGAGATTTCACATCATTGGATTCCAGAAACGACACAGATTGCTTTTTCGCACTTCAAGCTTTCTCTTCAACAAAAGCTGCTGATTGAAGATTCACCAAGGAGAGGCTGTACTTGACCCTGAGATGCGCATTTCCAGTCATTGAAAGAGCTTTACCAAAAGTGACAAATATAGAGGATTTTTGGACTATTTATTTTGGCATATTTATGGTGGTGTGAAGAGAATGAGACAAAAATGAGCATATTTAACTATGTGTAATCACTATATTATTACATTTGTTCTCGCCTCTGTACAACTTCGGCGGGAATCCGCTTGGGACCAGATTACACACACTTTCTGTGAAAACAGATTGATTCGCTGTACACACTTGAAGATGTCCTTATTGGCGAGGCCTAAAAGGCCTATCTCTGATAATGCTGATACTGCTCCCAGATTTGTCTTCGTTGCCCCATGACCTGATAATTGTGGCGGGTAGGAATGCCTCAGGCTGGTACACTTTTGGTACACTTTTTTTCCAAATTGACTGAAAAAATCGCATTTATTTTGTGTATTGAAGATATTGAAGGTGGGGCTTAGTTATTGAAATTAGCGGAAAAGCCCGAGATGTCCATAAGTTAAGTGTTTTAGGGTACGCCAGATTCGATTCCCGCCCCAGGCACCATGCGTCGGCACACCTCGAGTTTTTGACTAGAAAACATCTAAGTGGTTATCTTCATCCCTTGCGGTCCAGCTCTTGCCTCACTGCACGGGCAATATTTTGCATGAGGTAGGGTTTCTTGATATAAGCTCCTGCCCCGAGGTTTTGAGCTTCTTTGACTCGCTTTGACTGTGAGTAGCCGCTGACGATTAGTGCTTTCTGCCCCGGTTTGATCTCAAGGATTTTCCTGTAGGTATCAAGTCCATCCATACCCGGGTCCATCACCATATCCAATATTACAAGGTCAATGTGGTTATCCTTAATAGCTCTTAGCGCTTCCTCTCCGCTTGAGACAGAGTAGGCCTTGTAACCCAGTTGCTTGAGAATCGAAATAGCTATTTCCCGCTGGTCAGCAACGTCATCTACTACAAGGATGGTTTCTCCCTTGCCGCGGTACTTGTCAGCGGATGTTCTTTCTTCCTTTTTTTCAATGGTATCCCTGGTGGCCGGGAAGTATACGGTAAAGGTGGTACCCCGACCCACCTTACTTTTTACGTCAATGTAGCCATCATGATCCTTGACTGTTCCCCAAACCACCGCCATTCCAAGGCCGGTACCGCTTCGGCCCATTTCCTTCTTTGTGTAAAAAGGCTCGAAAATTCTGTCGATGTCCTTCTGCTCTATACCCACCCCTGTGTCGGTTACCTCAAGGAGCACGTAATCACCTTCTTTTATGTTTAGGTATTTGCTTCTCGCCTGGTCAATATAGGTATTCTCTGTGGATATGGTGACAATGCCACCCTCCGGCATGGCCTCCAGCGCATTTGTAACCAGGTTCATTACGGTCTTGGAAAGGTGGACCGGGGACCCGATTAGGTTGAGCAAGTCGCCTTGGAGGTTCGTTTCTATTTTAACCCCTGGGTGCTCAGCGTAGCGGTCCTGGAACTCCGGGCTTTGCAGGTACTCCCGGATCACCTTGTTGAGGTTTGTTACCTCCTTCTTTGCGATGCCGCGCCTGGACAGGGTGAGAAGATCCTGGACGATTCTAGCGGCCTTTTCCCCGGACTTCTGAATTGTCATAATAGGTTTTCGCATGGGACTGTCTTCGGGAAGCTGCGCCAGCAGAAGATCAGGATAACTTACCAGGCCGGACAGTATGTTATTGAGGTCATGAGCCACACCGCCAGCGAGCGTTCCGACCGCTTCCATCTTTTTCGCTCGCTCAAGCCGGGCAGAAAGCTCTTTTTTTGCTATTTCAGAGGCCTTGAGTTCTGTCACATCGTTTCCAATACACAGTATTTCCTGAAACTTACCTCCCTTGTCAAAGATGGGGCGAAATGTCCAGGTGACCCATATCTCCTTGCCTTCCTTGGATTGACACCTCCCCTCTCTGACAAAATGGCCGTACAGCTTTTTAGGCACTTCTTCGAGAACCTCTTCGACCTCGGATTTGATTTTGGGATTGTCCGGGAAGAGGGCCATTACGTGCTTACCCAGCAGCTCATTTTCACTGTAACCAAACAGGTTGATTCCAAACCTATTGCAAAATGTGATTACTCCATCCTTGTTAACCCTCAATATTACGCTATTTGCGCTCTCGATCAGCTCTCTGTATTTCTTCTCGCTTTTTCTTATGTCCTCGAACGCCTTCGCGTTCATGATACTGACCCCAATCTGTGAGGCGACTGCTACAAGGAGGTTCAAGTCACTTTGGGTCAGCGGGAGCTCGGAATAAAGGTTGTCAACACAAAGGACGCCCAGGGATTGATTTTCGTAGACTATCGGGACACAAATAAGAGACTTGGCATGCATGACCTTGGCTAGCAGCAGGCTTCTCGGGGATATTTGTTCCTGGTGTTTTTCGACGTTTTCGATCAGGATGGGTTTCTTTTTCCTGAACGCTGCGACAAAAGGGCCGCGAGACTCTTTCTTGGTGAGATGAAACGGAGTATTGCGTAACAACTCCTCTTTTTCTTTTCCATAGCCGTACCCTATCCTGTATTCCAAAAGGGTGTCGTCATCGTTGGCAAGCCAGATGGCGCCCCTGTCAAAACCCAACCTCTCCTCCATGATAGCAGAGATCCTTGGCAGCAACTGATTGAGATTTCTTATACTCGAAACGGCCTGGCCGATCTCCTGCACGAGCACGGTGCTGTCATAGCGTTTCCGGATCTCCTTGATGTGTTCGGCTGCCGTGTCACCTTGCTGTTCTAGGAGGTGTTCGAGGGTTTCTACCTTCTTCGCGGACGCTACAGCCGCCAGCACCGCACAGAGCAGCGCCTCTGCCATGTAAAGCGGGAGAAAGAAATTCGGTGCCAAGAAATAATAAGCCAGTGGCGCTGAAGCAATAGAGGCCCCTAGAGCGAAATTTCTGAGCCTCTGCCATAGGGCATAAGGAGGATTCTCCCAGGTGACCACGTACCTGCAGCAGCTCCCTCCTTTATGTATGCACTCTGGGTGCTCGACTTTTGAGAAGCTCTTGGTGAAAAGCTTACCTATTGATTCGAATGTGCCAATGCGGTTGTTGCACTGGTAGGGCTTTTCCTGTACGCCCGGGGCGGGCTTGGCAATGATCTCTACCTTTCTTCTGCCGATTTTCTGGGAAGTAACGCTTGCTCCACGGCTCATCATGCCGTAGAGTTTTCCTATCAAGCTGTAGGTGAGAGGCAAGCTGGTAAACCCAATGGCATATTCCCGTATTGCACCCAATCCTTCGGAAGAGGTGGCGAATCTGCCAGCGTGCCTGGCTATGTCGGGATTGTTAGTGAATTTCTCGGCAGCCGCTTCGAATGCGTCAACTTGGCTTTGGGTTAACCAACAGCCTGAGTCTTCGATTTGGGCTCTGCTAAGACCAGCTTGGCCCAGGATCCTGTTGATGTTCACTTCAGGGTAGGCATGTTCGAGATACTGGACATAAATTTTCAAGATTCTACTATTATAGATTAAGTCAAGGTCCTTCAAGAATATCTCCTAAGATTACGGTTGGCGCACAGGAAAAGCTCGACTTATTCCCCTAATTACCTTTTTTCCATTTTATATAGTTAATTTATTGGAAAAAATCAAATCCTTTGATAAGTTCAGTTATTCGATTCGAGCTGAAGGGAGGAAACAATGCTAGACAGACCTGACTATTTGATGGAAAGCCCCGAGGAAGAAATCCGTCTTGAGTTAAAAACAGACCCGCAAGCTGTGCGAGAACAGGCCATTTGGTGCGGGATAAAACCAGGCATGAAAATCCTTCATGCAGGATGCGGACCAGGGCTTGTAAGTTCACTTCTGTATGAGCTGAGTCAGCCTGGAGGATTTGTAATGGGAGTCGATTATTCCCAGAGCCGAATTTCGTATGCTAGGCAGCATTATGAGAGGACTGACAAAATACAGTTCCAATTGTGTGATCTAAGGGAGCTCCTTCCTTTTGGAGAGACCTTTGATCTGGCGTGGGTTCGGTTTGTGCTTGAGTACAACAAATCAGATTTGGAGATCATAGTCAAGAATCTCGATAAGGCCCTGAAGCCGAACGGTTTGTTGTGTCTTTTGGACTTAGATAACAACTGCCTGAGCCATCACCCCTTGCCTGAGCGTTTGAAAGTAGCTCTCGACAGGATTACGGAGGCTTTGGAAGAGCGGCATGGCTTTGATCCCTATGTAGGAAGGAAGCTCTATGGTTTGCTGTATGACCTTGGCTACCAAAATATCCAGGTAGCTGTTAGAGCTCACCACTTGATTTACGGAAAGCTGAGGCATCAGGACTTCTTTAACTGGATGAAAAAGATTGAAATGATCATCAGGAAAGAACCTTCTCTTGTGAAAGCGTACCTTGGAGGCGTTAATGAGTTTATCAAGGAGTTCAAAGAGTTTTTTTTAAATCCACGCCGGTTCACATATACACCGCTGATCATGTGCAAAGGGGTAAAGCCATCTAGAGCTTGAATTTTTCATTCATGTAAACCATGAACTCGTCTCCATAAGCCACATTGAGGGCCCAGTAAGCGTACCGCTTGTTCGAAGGGCAAACTCTAGCTGGAAAGTACAGAACGGGGACAGGTGCCTGCGGATATCTGGTACAGGCAATGGAAATGGCGGTTCTCACAGCTTCAGGTGTTATCACATCGGCCGCGTCTGGCAGGGCTATGAAATGGATGGAGTTCAGCAGGTCCGAAAAATTGAGACCTGGGTCGGAACGATTAATTAGGACAATTCCTGCTATTTGATCTTCGTAACACAAAATCTGCCTGGTTATTGTACGAATCAAACCGTGTTTTGCATAGGCCCCCTCAAGGGCCATGGTGGCCTCAGGGGAGGATCCCATTCCCATCGAATCAAGCAAGAGTCTTAAAGCCGAATCCGAGTATCTAGCGTAAATGTAGTTGATATGATTCTCTTTCATGGGAGTTACCCACCAGCCGTCGGGGAAGCAGACGACGTGAGTTTTTTTATCCCAAAGAGTGTAGGCGAACTCATATAAAGAACAACCTCCGGGTTCATTAAGGTGTTCTGCGAAGCCCCCAAATGCATATCTAGGAAAGCGGTTCTGTGGTCTGAAGTAACAGATGGCATATTTCATGGCGGCAGACGGGTACCTGTAAATGTCGTTGAGAAAGTACATGGCATGCCTTAAGACCAGCAGACCGCTCAGTCTTCCATCGGCTGGTCTTGCTGAGTGGTGGTGAAGCAGCCAGGACTGCTCGTATGCCCTCACCAGGCCTATGTGGGCATAAATCGTATTGCCCTTTTGGTAAACGAAAGACTTGGCTACGTCAGGATCACCCGCCGTGACCTTTTCATGGGTGTTTCTAAAGGCTTCCCTGTTGGCCTGCACAAGGGCATACTTGTCGGGGTAAAGGAAATCGGTGTCGAAGAAAAGCTCCCAGAGTCCCTGCGAGCTAAATTCCGGGGAAATACGAATGCAGGGTTCGAATGTCCGCTGCAAGATCCGCATAAGCCTGGTGTAACCCTCGATGCTGATGTCGAGGATCGCAAAGCCAAAGCGGTGCTTCTGTCTATCGCCTAGGGGACAGTCTGTTCTATGAACGACCTGTGCGGAGCAGGCTATAGGTGGGACGCCAGGAAAGGACAGCTCTACCCTGTCTATGACCAGACCTGGAATCAAGACCGTCTCGTCTGGTGAGCCGGCTACCGAAAAACCTGAAGAGCCAATTTCAGCGGCTTCTATCTCTACCTGGTTACCGGACAATGGATGTGTGAACCGAATGACGGGAGGAGGCGTCAGTGAGATCCTTGGATTTCTAATCTTTCTCTTGTTGAAGACGGGTATGGCGTCTTCCAGGGCTTCTACAACTAATCCCTGCCTCTCAGCGTCCCTCCAAAACCGCAAGATACGGCATCGGGCCTGGAGTGTGGAGGTTCCCTTTTCTGCACACAGGGTAATAACTACGTTGTTACGGGGCTCTGCCGGATCATGGAATGCAATTCCCTCGAGGTCCGCTCCTTCAAGCTCAATGCGCCACGCTGCAGAACTGAACTCTACCAGATGGCCTTTGAGTTCCTCATCGGAAATTCTTACTGTGGCCGCTATTTGCCTGGCTGTATAACGGGCGGCTTTCCTCCTAATTACCCGGTAAGGCGTGTAGTTGACTGGTATGGCAACGCTCAGGCCCTGTCGGACGGGAATACGGCCAGTTGGGAGGACTGTTATGGACTTTCCATCGTCGATAGCGATGTGGGCAAGGAAGAGATTTCCGTCGAAGCTGGAAAGCCGCGCCTCAGGCACTTGGCACCGTACCTGGTTTTGCGAACTTGGGTGAGGTTGTGCGGCGAGAAGGATGTCGGTATCATGGCCGCCGACCAGGTGAAGAAGCACCCTGCGGTTGTTGAAATGGCAGTAGTTAATGAGATTGAGAAAGGTTTTTCTCTTTATCGTTTGGTGGGAAGCGAAAGAACGGATTTTCGCATCTGAGCTACCTGGGATCCAAAAAATGTCGGAATTACCCTTGCTGCAAGCCGGACCTGGGCCGACTTGATTGGGAGTACTCGAAGTACGGGGATCCTCTTTCATGGCGTTAGGATACGTATTACTGGAGGCTATGTCAATGCACAAAAAAAGGCTATATCCGAGTCTACCGCGGAGGTTTTCAAAGCGCTAATCTGTTACGTTATTTCAAACCTTGTACAATGCATCTAAGTAACGCTCCAGGAGATCTCCCACAACGGTCCTGATAGGAATGGTAGCTGCAAGCCCATAGACAGGGGCCAGGGTTCCCTTTTCCTGTGGGTGTTGCTTTACATGGTCGACCGCGCTCTGCAAGTCAGAAATGAATCGTTCGGCGACGCCGGGCTGGGTGTGGCGAAGGGTGATGCAAAGATGAACACATGAGGGCTTGTGCAAGCCGTTTAAACTCCAATTCTTCTTCCCCATGCATTCCATCACCCTGTAAATATCCAAAGTCCTTGATCCAAAGGCGATCACCCACAAGGGATCTCCCAGGATAAAAAGGTCAGGCATTTCCTTTATTGCCTTTTTTATTTTTTCTGCTGTTTCCAGAATCTTTCTTGTGGACTCCATGTAACCCTCCTCACCGATTGACAGCATGGCTGCCCAACAAGCAGCGCTCAATGCCCCTGGCCGGCTACCCGCAAACGTGGGGGAAAAATAAAGCCCCCCTGGCCAGTCTGTAGCCTTGAAGTATTGATAACGCCTTAACTCCGGATTGCGGTAGAGAATGACAGATGTGCCCTTGGCGGCATAGCCATACTTGTGGGTGTCAGCGGAGATGGAAGTCACTCCGGGCAGCCTGAAATCAAAAAGTGGTACGTGGTACCCCAGTTTCTCTGCCCAGGGTAACACAAACCCCCCCAGGCAAGCATCCGTATGGAAACCAATACCTCGTTCTCTTGCAAGCTCGGAGAGCTCCTCTATTGGATCTATCATGCCGTGGGCGAAGGATGGTGCAGATCCCACCAGCACAATGGTATTTCTAGTAATGGCCTTGGCAGCAGCAGCTAAATCAGCACGGTAGTTTTCGTCAACAGGGATGTGTCTTATTTTGATCTTGAAATATTGTGCTGCCTTATCAAAGGCTGCGTGGGCGGTGACAGGCACAACCATCTCGGGCCGAGTTATACCTTTTTTGTCCCTGGCCCAGTCACGGTATGTTTTCATAGCCAACAGGATGCTTTCTGTACCACCAGACGATACTACACCACAAACCTTATCGGCCACTTCCCCGTTTATTGTCTTCTTGCCAGCGCCAAGCATCTTGGCGGTCATGGATACTATCTCGCCCTCGTATTTCGGGATGCTTGGCCAAATGTCTGAGTGAAGCGGATTTGTCTGTGAATTGAGTGCATAGACCTCATTGAGGAAACGTATGTGCTCTTCATCACCGTGGTAGACGGCCCCTGAGGCAAAGCCGTTTTTCCACCTAGATTCCTCCCTTTCCTTCAATGCCTTCATTTCTTTGAGGATCTGTGCTCTGCCTATACCTTTCTCTGGCAGCTTCGCGTAGGAGGGAAACTCTCCCCTGTAAGGCTTGACCTGTTGCTCAATGTCTTTGAGCAGTGAGTCAAATTCCTTCTCGATCCTTTTTCTTACCGCAGGTATTGCCCTTAGGTGGTTGAAGGCCCAGGAAAGGAATCGAGGGTTGAGTTTCCCCAAAAAACTGTTAGAGATTTTTTCTATATCCATAGCTTTTCTCCGTAGGTTAAGGGCGGTTTAGGCGGGCGAAGATGCGCCTGTTTTTCTTGTAGATGTGCAGGAACTCTGTGAAGAGTTCATCATAAATTTTCCTGTTTTCTGGGTTGGGTTCATAAGTGTTTATGATCTGGATATACCTTGGAATATCATCGAAGCTGCAAAAACCAAGGGCAACAGCGCCTAGGAAGCCCGCACCACGGAGATTGGCCAGGATCGGGTCCTTAACCTGTCTTATGGTACGGTTGAAGACATCTGCATGAATCTGGCACCACACCGCTGAATTGGCCCCGCCTCCTATCATGTTGATTGGCTCAAGGCGCCTTCGGATGAATTTTTCCACATAGCCAAGCAGCCAGCGACCATTGTAGGCAACCCCTTCCAGGATAGCTCGAATGAGATGCTCCCGCGTAGTATTTAAGGATTGGTTGAATATAACTGACCTTACAGTATGGTCTTCTATGGGGGTTCGTTCGCCATAGAGCCAAGGTGTAAAGATTACCTTCCCACTTCCGGCAGGCACGTTCTCCGCAATGCGGTCAAATATCTTGTAAACATCGGGCATGCCTTCCTCTTGTA
>Ga0190359_1002039_pt1 | contig 12298 bp, 7 predicted proteins | sample 48721823_MG_FD_161269 | JGI IMG/M metagenome (GOLD analysis project Ga0190359, IMG submission 161269) | Hydrothermal vent microbial mat bacterial communities from Southern Trench, Guaymas Basin, Mexico - 4872-18-2-3_MG | ecosystem: Environmental > Aquatic > Marine > Hydrothermal vents > Microbial...
TTGTATGTGTTATGATCAATACCACAAACGATTGTTTTTACTTTATTTCCCGGAATTCCTCTTCTTATCACATCGTCTCTCGTGCTGTCCGAAATCACTTCAAAAAATGAATTTTTGTAAACTCTCTTAATGGGTATTTCGGAAAAATAGACATATGTGGCTGAAATAGGGTCAACCTCGTTGTAAATGGTTTTACCGAAGATATGCGGAATAACAGCAAGGACAGGCGTTTTTACATATAAAGGAGAGAAAAAAGGGATTTTATTGATGTCATCTATTACAATATCATACCTGTTTTTGGCAAGTTCCTTTTTAACAAGAAAATAAAGTGCATAGTTAAAATACAGTTCTCCTCCGCCTCTTATTACCCTTATTCCATCGATAAAGTCTTCACTTGCTCCTCCCGGAAACATTGTTGAAATTTGTGTTACAAGATGTCCCTGTTTGGCTATATATTTAAGGATCTCATGCAGATGTACTTCAGCTCCTCCTGCAAGTGGATTCTTTATATCCCTCCAATTAAGGGCAAGTATTTTCATTTATTATCTCCTTTGTAAAGTATTCGGCAACACTATCCAGATCGTCATCTATCTTTATAACATTCTTGCCTGAGTAATAAACCTCTCCTCTGTTTATTATAACCTTGTATGTTTCTTCCCTTGCATAACCGGGTAAAATATTAGCAGGGCTTATACTTAGACTTGTCCCAAGTATAAAGAGAAGGTCGCATTTTTGAATTTCCTCAATTGCTTCCTTTATATATTGTACCGGTTCACCGAAAAATACAATATCAGGTTTAATTAAACCGTTACAATCCGGGCATTTGAGCATCCCCGTTTTTAGTAACATACTTTCCATCTCTTCAAAACGGAATCTTCTATTGCAATTTAAGCAATAACCGGATTTTATTGAACCGTGTAAGTTTAGCACATTTTTGCTTCCAGCTTTTTCGTGTAACATATCGATATTTTGTGTAATGATTGTCACTTTTTTGCCGATTGTCTCCAAACCGGTCAAATATCTGTGCATTTTAGTAGGCTTTGCCTCTTTCAGTAATTCCAAAAAAGATTTTGCAAAACGGAAAAAATGTGATGGGTCAATTTTATAATAATCTATATCGAAGGTCTTATAAGGGTCATATTCTCCTGAAGTATAAATTCCATTCTTTCCTCGAAAATCGGGGATTCCAGCGTTGGTCGAAATGCCAGCTCCTGTCAATGCCACTATATTTTTTGCATTTTTAATAATATCAACTATCTTCTTGCTCATATGATGAATATAGCAAAGAGATTGTAATAAGTCAAAACATAATTAGTACAAAAGAAGAATTTTTTTGTATAATTCGATCCTAGCACTGTCCAATTTGGCAATGTGTTTTACATAATTTAGGTAATTATTAATATGTGTTTTGTTATTGTTCTCTGTGAATAAAGGAGTTCTCCCGTTTATTACTTCATTGTTAAGACGCATTATCCTTTCCAAATAACTCCTTATCTTTCTATTTTTAGACATACCGGAATAATAGAGAAAGGCGTTTTCGCTTTGCCTGTTTAACTTAAGATTTTTCCAGAATAGCTCATAGGTCGACTCATTTAACATATATTGACTGAATTTGTTTAGGTTGTCAATGCCTTCCAATTCTTCGTATGCTTTAAATCCGGTTCTCCAGAAGGGAGAATTTTGATTGCCGCTATACAGAGCAATAATTTGTTTTATGATATGGATATTGATTGAGTCAAGTGGTAATATAGTTCCTGTATACTTCACAGAATAGGCGCTGAAAGGAGGATAAACAATAGGAGATCGCACTCCTCCGCAACCAACGGTATATCCTAGTAGAGTATCATTTCTTACTGAATCAATTATTCCCCAATTCCAAAACAACGGGAATCCGAATCCACCGTGAACAAGAATAATTCCTCGATTTTGAATTAATTCTTTCATATAATCCAGGTATTTTGTGTAAAGCAATTTCAATGAATCTGTGTTGTTAAAACAATTTGATGAAGTATATATTTGTGTGAACTTTAGACCAATTGCTTTGCTTATGAACTCAATATTCTGTTTTGCATAAATATTTTCTCCCTCTTCCATACATTTTTTTTCATTAATAAAAGGAGAAAATATATCCCCGGCAATTGCTGCGGCATACTCGTAAGGTAGTTTTCTATTGATTGCATTTGCAATGTCATAGAGGGCAAAACCGAGAGTGGAAGGATAGTTTTGCTCTTGAAAAGAAATTCCTGATAATCCATTCCTGAGAGTTACTTTAAAAGTGGTGAAATTTCTCTTGCATGTAATATCAACAACACCGGTTTTTGTAAGGTTGTCGCTTTCTTCGTATATATCGGCAGTTCGATCGATTTTTTTACCATTAATGTAAATGATTCTGTCCCCGGGCCTCAAACCGTTGATATATGCATTGGAATTTTTCTCCACATTGGCGATATAAGGGGTTGCAATTTTAATATACATTTTACCTGTGTTCGTTTTTAAATCAGTTGAGCAACCTGTACTTGATAAAATCAAAACAATCAAGTACAACAGATATTTTTTCATAATTTAAAATCCGTTCGTTATCGGGTATCGCCTGTCTTTACCGAATGATCGTTCTGTTATTTTAATGCCAATCGGGGATTGTCTTCTCTTATATTCGTTTTTTCTTACCATTCTTGCAACTCTTTTGACCTCGTTTTCCTTAAATCCCGAATTGATAATATCAGATATACTGTAATCTTGTTCAATGTACATTTTAAGAATCGGGTCAAGAATACCGTATTCGGGGAGTGAGTCGGTATCCTTTTGATTAGGGCGCAACTCCGCCGTGGGTGGGCGAAGCAGTATGTTCTCTGGTATGAGATGCCATTTTTTGTTTATCCATTCGGAGATATTGTAAACCATCGTCTTCGGGACATCTTTTATAACTGCAAAACCACCAGCCATATCCCCATATAATGTTGCATAGCCGACGCTCATTTCGCTCTTATTACCGGTTGTAAGTACAAGCCAACCGAATTTATTGGAAAGAGCCATAACGATATTGCCCCTTATTCGAGCTTGGAGATTTTCTTCTGCCACACCGAATTTTGTTCCCTTGAAGATATTTTTTAAAATGTCCATATATGAATCGTATAGTGGTTTAATAGGTAATTTTATGAGTTCAATGCCAAGGTTTTTCGCCAACATAGTTGCATCTCTTTCGCTTTCAGAAGCAGTAAATTGAGACGGAAGAAATAAACCTGTTATATTCCCTACCCCAATGGCTTTCGAGGCTATTACAGAAACAAGCGCCGAATCAATTCCACCACTTATAGCAATTATAACCTTCTTAAATCCATTTTTTTTAACATAGTCCCTTGTCCCGCATACGAGAGCATCGAAAACTTCCTCTTCAGTGTTTGTATATTGTCTTTTTATCAAGAAATTCATTTTGTTTTTTTTCTTGCCTATACTTGACGTGGCTTTTATATCATATGAAACAAAACTGTATGGTGTTGCAATCTCAGAAGCTCTCAACTCTCTTATCCGGATATCTTTCAATCTCTTTTTAAGTGTATCTTTAACGTTTAAATCTCCTATTCCCAGTTCTTCCGAAAAGGATGAAAGTTTAGCTATTGTATTTCCTTCTTCGTTCACAATCATGCTATTTCCATCAAAGACAAGTTCATCCTGTCCTCCGACAAGGTTGCAATATACAACAGTTGTTACATTATCTCTGCAGCGTGTTTTTATCATCTCCTGTCTCTTGGAATCTTTACCAATTGTATATGGAGAAGCGCTGATATTAACGATTAGCTCCGCATTCTTGATAATTGTTTCATAATACGCCGGTCCTCCCGGATACCATATATCTTCGCATATTGTTATTCCGAGTTTGATACCCTTGTAATTAATAATGGAGAGCCTTTTTCCGGATTGAAAGTATCGTTTCTCATCAAATACTCCGTAATTCGGAAGAAAAATCTTATGATATATGTTTATGATTTGCCCATTGTAAATTGAAGCGGCAGCATTATAAATATCGGTATCCAAATCGACAAACCCCAGGATCACCAGTATATCCTTGCCTTTGCTATATTTTGCTATTTTATTTAGAGCAGTAAGATTTTCCTCTATAAAATCATGTCTATATAGAAGATCTTCGGGAGGGTATCCTGTTATTGTAAGTTCTGGAAAAACGACAATATCAGCATGATTATCATGTGCTTTTTTTATATTCCGTTTAATTTTTTTGGAATTCCCTTTAATATCACCAACGATTGTATTAATTTGAGCAATAGCAACTCTTATATTATCCATAATATCTCCATTGTTAATATGATATATTTTAACCTGTGAAAGGTCAAGTATATAAACTTATTTATAGACAGTAAAGAGCTCCTTATTATCATAAAGCTCTTCTATGTTTATGTTTGCCAGGCTTTTGTAAAGGTCATCGATATTTCCGGAAAATCTTGTCCTTATAACATTCTTTCTGCCTGAAAAATCGAAAGCGACGTTTTCCCTGTTAAGTATTTCGGCAAGCTTTGTAAGGTCAATATTTTCCCAATTCTCTAATGAAATAGGGTTTATCCCTATCAAAATGGATAATTCGTCATTATCAAGGTATGTTATTCTTCCTATTAACGGTTGTTTAAACAATCCGAAATAAACGCGCGGGAGTAAATGTTCATTGTCCGGTGTTCTTATATAGCCTATTATTTTGCTTTCAGGAGCTTCGGTAATTATACATTTTTCTGCAATTAATCGAATTTCTTTGTATACCTCTTCTCGCGGGAATTCAAGTATGTGTAAAGGTATTTTCCCTCTTTTGATAAGTGTTTTAACCTTTTCGATTTGTTTGGCAAAAATTTGGTTTTGTTCCCTGACTGCTGTTTTTTCTCTGTAAGAAAGTCCTATATTGATCTGTAATTCCTGTCTTATATATAGATCGAGAAGTTCTCCAATACGGTTTATTTCATCATCGAATTTATCGAATCCCAGGTTGTAATCACACCAAAAGCAACTGCTGTATAGGATTTTGAATATATTTGTATTCAATAATTCTTTATTTATTGATTTAAGTTCTCCCGAGAGTAGCATATCGATTATTGCTGCGCTGATTATAGAATCCGTGTCGAGTGCGGATGTTATAACCCTTTCAGGGGGATTGATAAATTTTATATCATTATGAAATGCTCTGTAAATCGAATCAATATTTGTCATACAATTATCTACATGGTGATCAATCCTAACACATTCGATGTTTCCAGAAAAAGTAGAGTCCACAACGATATCATTGGAACGTATCTCATTGGTATTTTGAGTAACTATATAGTCCATAATGATCTCCGCAATCAGTATAATCCAAAATACAAAAAAAATCAAGATTTGTTCCAATTTCCTATTGACGTTTAAGAAGTATTTAATTATTATTAGTCTATGAAAAATAATACGAATATCGTAATAAATGGATTTAAAAAAATATCGGAAAAACCGGACCTTCTAAACGGGGCATTGTGGAAAGTGTTGCTACAGTTGTCAACTCCCATTATCATTGCCAATCTTTTTCAAACATTTTATAATCTTACCGATGCATTTTGGCTGGGCAAATTGGGAAAATCCGCTCTTGCGGCTCCGACAATTACGTTTAATATCGTATTTACAATAATTGCGATTGCCGGAGGGCTCGGGGCAGGAGGAATGACTGTGCTTGCGCAGTATAAAGGGGCAGGCAATACGGAGAAAGTGAATGAAACGGCGTCAAATACGTTTGTTCTTCTTATTATTATATCCACAACATTGGCGATATTAGGTTATATTTTAACACCACAGATATTGACGCTTATGCAGACACCTTCTGATGCTTACCTTTTAACATTGAATTATATGAGAATTATTTTTATTGGTATTCCATTTGTTTTTGGCTTTTATATATACCAGGGATTAATGCAAGGATATGGGGATACATTTAATCCCATGAAGATCAGTGCGCTAACGGTTACACTGAATATTATACTCGATCCTGTTCTTATTTTCGGTTTGGGACCTTTCCCGCGGATGGGAGTTTCAGGTGCAGCTATAGCAACTATATTTTCACAATTTATATCGAGTGTCATTGGTATATCACAGATGATGTCAGGCAAATATGGATTGAAATTAAGTTTTTCAGGTTTTAGATTTAACAGAGAAATTGTTACGGCAATACTGAAAGTGGGGATACCGATATCTATAAGTCAAACCGGAACTTCGTTCGGATTTACTGTCCTAATGGGTATTGTAAACACTTTTGGATCCGGTGTAATAAGTGCTTTCGGTGTGGGAAACAGAATTATATCGCTACTTACAACCCCTGCAATGGGACTTGCAATGGGAACAAGCACTGTTGTTGCACAAAATATTGGTGCCGACAGAACGGACAGAGCCGAGCACTCCGTTTGGGTGGCAGCATTAATGAATGGAGTATTGCTCTTTGTCCTCACGACACTGCTCTTCTTTTTCGGAGCCAGTGTTGTGAGATTTTTCATCAATGATCCGGAGGTTATTGAAATCGGTAAAAGTATGTTTAAGATCACTTCGTATTCTGTACTTTTCTTTTCGATTATGATGATTTTTAACGCCTCTTTCAGGGGATCGGGACATACAATGCCTACGTTAATAATGCAACTGTCGCGATTGTGGCTTTTGAGAATTCCATTTGCCTGGTTACTTGCTAAAACAATGGGGTATGGTGCCAATGGCATATTCTGGGCAATGTTCATAAGTAATACAGTAACGGCAATTGTGTCATTTATTTGGTTTAAATCAGGTAGTTGGAAAAGAAAAATCCTACCAATTGCTAAAGAAAACATAATTACAGAGGAAATCCAAGCGTTAAAGTGAAAGAGGACGGATTGAACCGCCCTCTTTATTCTCTCGGTTTGAGTTGTTATTTAATTAGAACAAGTCTTCCCGTAAATTGTTTTTTACCTATGAGCAATTTATAGAAATAGACCCCGTTTTCAACTTTATCACCGTATTCATCCGTTCCATTCCATGACACTTTATGTATGCCTGATTTTACGGTGTTGCTATTTATCAATGTTTTAACAACTCTTCCGGACAAACTAAAAATTTGCATTGAAACTCTGGTTTTTTCCATTATTGAGTATTTGATTTCGACTTTACTATTGAAGGGATTGCCGCTTATACTCATTATACCGTTGTTTGTTATGCTTTGTTTGTTCTTATTGATACCGTATGCAAGTTTTGTCATCTTATAGCAAGTGGCCGAAGCTGTCCATGAGCCGGTAGTGTCACTACCGAATATGTATATAGACTTCGAACCCTTTTTATATGAAGCAAAATTATTTCTTGTAAGTATTGTCGGAGCATTTGATACATGTCTCCATTGAGATTTCGCACCGGGGTCGTATTCCCAAACTTCGTTACTCGCAACGTCATTTAGGAAACCTCCGATCATGTAGTATTTCCCATCGTATACGGCTCCACCGTTGTTTATATTTGGTGAAGGCATATCTGCTCCGTATTCCCATGAGATATTTGTTGGATCCACGGGATTTATTGTGCCAATCATTATTTTATCAATGTTTGCCGTCCCGTTATTCCCTCCAACAATATGGATCTTATTGCCTATGAGCTCTGCCGAAAGCATATATACTCCTTCCGGCATATCTGTTCCGTTAACCCATGAATCACTCTCAGTGTCATATATGTAAACATCTTTGTTTGGGGTTGCTAAATCGGATTCAATGCCTCCGAATAAGATTAAATATTTTCCGTAAGCAACTAATCCGTGTGCTATTGTGCCTTCCGGAGGAGTACTACCCGTATTCCACGAATCGGACGATACATCGTAAATAGAAAGAACGTTGATGATGTTTGTTCCATCGTAACCGTTAACAATATAAATTTTTCCATTAACGTAAGTTCCTTTTATCCAATCAAGAGCATAAGGCATGGGAGAAAGTGTTTTCCAGGAATCAGAAGAAACATCGTATTCGAAACATGTATTACTGTTTGTGCTACCATCAGCTGTACCACCGATAATGTAGAATTTATTATTGTCGTAATCGTAAACCGTTGCATGTGCTAATCGAGGTTGTGGCATTGGGGCTATGGTTTCCCATAGCCATTCGGATGCCATTGAACTGATCATTATCGTGTCATTTTGTGGATTTTCGTCAGAACTGCTGGAAATGTATGCATAAATATCAAATGTACCCCCCTCAGCAGGTACGTGCCAATCCGATAGAGTTGCCGTATCAACGGAATCTGCGGCAAATGATGCGTATGTTTTCGAATCGTTATATACGGGAATTCCTTTATTCGTGATTAAAATATTCAGGGTGAAATCTATTGGTTGCGTCCCTACATTTTTTACCTCAACAGATGGTGTATAATCGTTATTTGCAATAACTGACGAAGGAGGAGAAATAATAGCACTTACTTTAGCATCGTAGTTAAATACAGGGGCGTTTAGTCTAAAGAATGACATTATTGCTTTTGCTAAATCGCTCTTTGTATATTCTCCATCATCCAAACCGGCGAACTCGAAAGAGGTCCCTACTGTACGTCCTTCCGCTATACGTCCTTTTGCTGTAAGGACATTTGAAACACCACAATTATAAGTCGGATTAGAATTCGTAAAAATAACGGTACCCGCACCTGTTGGATCTATATGGTCAATCCAATTGTTTTCACCGGAATATGTAAAATGCATGCTATCGGTAATCGTTCCGGAAGTTCCCATAACGGTCGCAAGGTCTGAACCCCCATCATCGGTTGCGTTAATTCCAAATGTGGGTCCGAAATCATGTCCACCTGAGTATTGCGGGTCATAATACCAAACATCGCCACCCTCAAGATACATATTTCCACCGCCTGATAAGTAGGACTCGAGTGCAATAGCTTCCTGGGAAGTGTCGAGAATAGTGTAATTTGAACTATATATGCCGACAGAAACCCATATTGAGGAATAATTATGGAGATAGGATAGATATGGGGTAAGATCGGTACAGTAATCTCCATTAAATCCCAGATTTTGCAGTTGATTGTAAATAACCGGACCTGATGATTGATCCGCTGTTGGATCCCATACGAGAAAATCTCCTCCCGGTAGCCCGCATGTAAATGAGGTCTTCAGCGTATCATCCGAATGTATCATATCACCGGTTAAATTTGTGTAAACCGTTATATTAAATTGTTCTCCCTGGGTTCCTGTTGTCCAATCATCGAATTGCACATTTGCCGTGTCATTAGGAGATAGAGATGAAACCGTTTTATACGAAAGGTACTTCAGAACGCCCTCCGAATCAATAATGCAAACAACATCAAAAGTAGCACTGCTATCACCGGTATTTTGTACTGTTGCTGAAGGAGAAATCGTTGCAAATGTATCGACGAATGATGTAGGTGTGTTGATTTTTAATGTTTTGGCATTTATGATATTCGAAGCAAAGAAGAGAGCTTCGGTTGTGTTTGTGGCAGCTGTACCATCATACCCTCCTGTCATAAATGCCACACTGTCAATTCCTATTAGATTGTCAGAGTTATCTGCGATTGTAGGTTTATCTGCAATTCTCACCCATGATGTATCACCGGGATTGTATGTGTATGTGTAATTGTGATGAGGAGATGGTGTGTCGCCACTATTTCCGGTAGATGTAATAACGTAGTGTGTACCACTGGCAGGATCTGTAACGGAAGCCCCGTTCGTCCTCGAATCCGAGATAGGCAAATTGGGTCCGGAGCCCCATGAAATAGTCGTTAAATCTCCTGTACTTATAACTCCTTTCTGAAAATCATATACCCAGTTGCCATTCCAGCCTCCCCAAACATATAGAGTATCCCCTATAATTGCACTTCCATGACTTCTTGTTGATATGGGGAGAGCGGTTGCGGTTTTAATCGTATCATTTACAACATCATACATATAAACGGTATTTAGGAAAGATGAACCCGACTGTCCCCCAATTATGTAAATTACAGAGTCATTGTATGTTTCTGCCGTTGTAAAATAAACGGTTTGAGGTAGTGTAGCGGATTTAAGCGTCCATGGGTTACCTCCGGTAGTATCTGCTGATGGGTCATATTCGTAGATTGTATTATAGCTTGAAGAGCCATCATATCCTCCGAAGACATACACTTTATTTTTACAAACGGCTGAGGAATGCCAGAAAAGTGCGGTCGGCATATTACTTCCGACACTCCATGAGTCGGTTGTAAAATCGTATAGATAAGTATTGTTCAAAGGAGTTGAAAAATCCTGTGATCCACCTGTAACTACAATTATTTCGTCTCCCGTTAAAACAGGTCCGGCCACCGAATGTCCCACAAGAGAATTCGGCATGGGAGATAAGGTTATCCAACCTAACAATCCCCGTTGAGAGGCCTCTCTTTGTGTGATGTGTTTTTTAGGTGTTTTTAGTACTGGTCTATCTTCCGCAATTGAGTTTTTAGTAATTGAACCAATCCGAATTGTTGTTTGTTTCTCATATTTGATAGAACCTTGTTTGCCTTTAACAAGGCTTCTGTTATTACCAAATACGGGAATAGATAAAATTGATAAGATGAGGATTAATAGAATAGTTTTTCTCATGTAACCTCCTTTTTATTATAATTCTATCACAAAATTAAATTTCAATAAAGATGAAATGGTTATTTTTGCAGATAAATAGAATAGTATTAATTGTTTTTGTGAAGAATTATTATATCTTGATTTTCATAAAAGAAGAAAGATGTTGTAATTCTCTTTCTTTTCCATGTTGTTTACCTGTCGTATTCAAGATCGATATATCCACCTTTTCCCATTCCTTTAATACTATAATGGGAACCGGCCGCATCCGTCCATAAAAGCACTTCTCCGATTTCTGCGGGATCGCTGGTTGTAAGCCAATGCGGGCTGTTGTCATAAGGGTTCTTGATATTCTTGAATAGATATTCGCCAAGACCGGTTGTATCGGAATTTCTCGGATAATTACCCCCATTATCCGTAGCGTAAAGTTCTATCGAAATTTCAAGTGAATGCATATTTGCTTTTAATGAGACAATCTTAGCCTTATCAATTATTTTATTATATTGAAACAATGCAATGGATGCAAGAATACCGATTATAACAACAACCACCATTATTTCGATTATCGTAAAACCTCTTCTCATATAAAAAATCTATTAAATAATTTGAATATTGTCAAGCAGTAATGGAATATAGTTGGTAGATAGGCCCACCTGCACTAAAGTTCCGGCGGACAGGTATAGACATATTCACAGGTAAGAAGTGAGATTCCGAAACTAGTCCAGCGTGACGAATTTTTTGAAATTATTTTTTGTTTTTAAAACAAAAATAATAACTATTTTTCAACTACTAGTAGGTATATCTCTACGAATTCGCTTATTTAACAGTTTGCTTAAGAAATCTTTCAAGATTTTGCATATCCTCGGGAGGAGGTGCGTTAAATTCTATGTAATAGCCTTTTGTGGGATGTATAAAACCAAGTTTAGTAGCGTGAAGTGCCTGTCTTTTTATAATGCCCATTATATTGTTAAAAAGATTGATATTTCCTTTAAGACTCTTCCCCGCAACCTGCAGTAATCGGCCTCCATAAACGGGATCTCCTACTACCGGGTGCCGTATGTGTTGCATATGGACTCTTATTTGATGTGTCCTTCCCGTATGGAGTTTAAGCCGCAATTTTGTGATTATTTTGTAGCGCTTATCAACAAAGTAATTGGTAAGAGCATTTCTCGAATGTATGTTTGTAACGGACATTCTTAACCTGTTTTTAGGATCTCTGCCTATGGGAGCATCCACTCTACCGGCATTAAATTCCATATCTCCCCACACAAAAGCTATGTATTCTCTATGCATACTTCTCTTTTCAATTTGTCTTGCAAGACCGAGATGCCCTTCCTCGGTTTTGGCAAATACAAGAATCCCGGATGTCTCTTTATCCAATCTGTGAATTACTCCCGGACGGGTTTTCTCGTTGGGCTTGCTCAATTCCTTTTGATTGCCTATGAGTGCATTGATAAGAGTACCTGTCAGATTTCCTGCCGCCGGATGAACGACCATTCCGGATGTCTTGTTAATTACGATAATATCACCATCTTCATACAGAATGTTAATAGGAATATCTTCTCCTTTGATTTCAAAAGGTTTTGGTTTTGTGTAAACGATTTTTATTTCATCTCCCTTCTTTAATTGATAGTGTGGTTTTACACAGTTCCCATTAACTGTGACTTTGCACTCGAGAATTAATTCTTTAATCTTAGAGCGAGAAAGATTGACGTCAAGAGAAGCGATGTACTTATCAAGTCG
>Ga0190359_1002042_pt1 | contig 12293 bp, 13 predicted proteins | sample 48721823_MG_FD_161269 | JGI IMG/M metagenome (GOLD analysis project Ga0190359, IMG submission 161269) | Hydrothermal vent microbial mat bacterial communities from Southern Trench, Guaymas Basin, Mexico - 4872-18-2-3_MG | ecosystem: Environmental > Aquatic > Marine > Hydrothermal vents >...
GTTACTGCATTGTTCCCCCATAACAGATGGGGCTGCTGCGGTTGTTTTGGCTTCGGAGGAGAAGGCCAGGGAGCTAACAGATAATCCTGTGTGGATTTCCGCTTCTTCCTGCTCGACCGATACGATAGCCTTACATGATAGGGACTCTATCTCCCAGATGGATGCGGCTGTCAGGGCGGGTAATGAAGCATACCGGAAAGCGGGTGTTAAGCCATCGGATATTGATTTCGCTGAGGTGCATGATTGTTTCGCAATAGCCGAGATAATGGCTATTGAGGCTCTTGGTTTCTGCAAACTGGGTGGTGGAGGCCGGCTGACCGAGGACGATGAGACCTCTCTATCAGGGCGTATCCCAATAAACACCAGCGGAGGATTGAAAGGCAAGGGACACCCGGTTGGCGCAACAGGCATAGCCCAGGTCGTTGAGGCAGTAAGCCAGCTTAGAGGCGAAGCAGGTAAAAGACAGGTGGATGATGCGCGTTTGGGTTTAACCCATAACGTGGGGGGTTCCGGCGGAACCTGCGTAGTCCATATATTAAGCAATGAATGAGGTAATAAAATGAAGGGTATTGCAACACACTGGAGGCTTATTCCCCAAAGGTATAATCTGGTGGGCTCGATGTGCGTAAGCTGCGGTCGAAAGTTTTTCCCACCAAGGGACATATGTCCTGACTGCAGGAGAGCCGGCAATATAGAGGAATTCAGGTTCAGCGGCGACGGCGAGGTTTATTCTCACACGGTGATACACACCCCCCCCGAGGGTTTTGAGTTCCAGAAACCCTATATTCTGGGAATAATCAAGCTGGATGAAGGACCTCTTCTATTATCCCAGATAGTGGACTGCAGGCCTGATGAAGTTAAAATAGGCAGGAAGGTTAAAAAGGTTTTCCGCAAGGTTATAGCAGACGGCAGCGATGGAATCATAAGATACGGCTACAAGTTCAAGCTCGTCTAATATGCTGTGAAATCGCCTCCTACTAACAGTCCTATTATCCTAGTGATGTTTTAATGCGTTTTAGTTTTCGGCTTTGGCCGAAATAAAACAAGCCTGATTTATAGTATCGGGTTGAATAATTCATTAGGTTGCTGTAAATGAAAATCGACAACAGGATAATAGCGGGACTAATAGCTGTGTTAATAATCTCTTTTGTTTTAAGCTCTAACCTTCTTAACAAGCAGGTTTTGGTGGAATCGAAGGCTAAGGAGTTGGAGGTTACAGTGTATAATCAGAATCTGGGTGTGGTTAAAGAATACCGTGATACTTTTTTGCATCGTGGGTTGAATGATGTGTTGTATCGGGATGTGGCCTCAAGCATCGACACCACAAGCGTGAAGCTTAGCTCGGTTGATGGAGATATCAATGTCTTGGAGCAGAACTACCAGTATGATTTGGTTTCTTTGCAGAAGATTCTTGATAAGTATGTGGATAAGCAGATTACGGCTTATCAGATTTATGGGGATAAAAAAGAGCTTGTTGAGGGTACTTTGTTGAGTTATTCGGGGAACCAGATTATTTTAAAGGACGCGGATGGCAATATTAAGACGTTGTCTTCGAATAATTTTGTTTTGCCTGAGTTGCCTGAGGGTTTGATTACCAAGCCGACTCTGCAGTGGTTGATTGAAACAGAGGATGAGAGGAATCATACTTTGGAGTTGTCTTATATGACTTTTGGTATGAACTGGCGTGCTGATTATGTTTTGGTGTCTAATGAGGATGATACGTTGCTTGACCTGAATGGGTGGGTTACGATAAACAACAATGCGGGCACGACCTTTGAGGATGCTTCGCTGAAGCTTGTCGCAGGGGATGTGCACAGAGCCCAAACATATGATTATGAGAACATGCCATCGTACGTCTTAAAGGACAGTATTGCTATAGGTGGCTCCCAGTTTGTTGAGGAAGGCCTTTTCGAGTATCACATGTATGATTTGCAGAGGAAAACGACCCTTAAAAACAACGAGCAGAAACAGGTTTCTCTTCTGGAGTCAGCCGGTATCGGCGTAAAAAAGGAGTACGTTTATGATGATATGAGTGGTTGGTGGTGGTATGGCAGCGATTACTCGGGGGCCGAAAAGAACATCGACGTCTACCTGAAGTTCAAAAACAGCGAATCCAATAATTTGGGATTGCCTTTGCCTGCTGGAATAATCCGGGTTTTCAAAGAAGACAGCGAGGGTATGCTTCAGTTTATCGGTGAGGACAGCATAGACCACACCCCGAAAGACGAGACCCTTGAGATTGAGATGGGTGAGGCTTTTGATGTGGTGGGTGAGCGCAAGCAGATGGATTATAACACTCTTGGGAACTGGTATGAGTATGAGTGGGAGGTTGAGCTACGCAATCATAAGGATGAGGATATTACTGTGACTGTGGTTGAGAGAACCGGTGGGGACTGGAATATCGTAGAAGAAAACCACAATCATGTAAAGGAGTCCAATAACGTGATAAAGTGGTATGTCCCGGTTGGAGCCAACACCAACTCAACCCTAAGCTACACGATAAGATATAAGAGGTACTGAGCATGAGATGCTCTATCCCTCTATTTCTTTTGTTTTTCCTTTTTATCGGGTGCGTTGAGCAACCGGCTGAAACCAGCACCTCAACCACGGCAACAGCTCTAAACTCATCAACCACTTCAACCTCGCTTCCAGCGGGAGGATTCAGGCTGCATGAGTGGGGTGTTTTAGCAGGCTGCCCCGAGAGCGAATCTTTTTTTTTGACGAGCAGGCCCAAGCAGCTTTACTTGGTCGAGCAGCCTGTAATATACGTTCACGCAGATGACAATCTCAGCTTTGATTTAACCGTGGTATTTAATGCTGGTAAACCCACCGACACGTACCCTGTAGTCCCGGTGGAGGAATCAGGTGTTGTGGAGTGGAATAATGTCAGGATAGTTGATGATTGCTCTAAAGTTAGAGAAGTGAAAGATGTTGGTTTCATCCCCCTTGAGGATATCCTCGATACCTTAGCTGACGTGGATTCTGCTTGTCTTGAAGTCAACGGGGTGCGTGAGCGTTTTCTTTTTTACGAGGGCGAGATAGAGTATGTCAACAAGATAAGCGCAATATATGATTTATCTACGGGGACCGCAACCTTAACAAACAACGGCGAATATCCCGTCTACAATCTTATGCTTATAGTCTCATCCGTGGGTGAAGCCCCCTTCAGCCCCCAGGTCCACAGCGCGTTAATAGACGAGCTTAAAGCGGGGGAGCAAGCTCAGCTCATCTTATCGGATAAAACAATTGATTCATCTGTTCTTGAAGGTGATATGATGTCTTTGGGTTTCACGCAAAAGGAGGCGGATTCTTTTGCCAGCTTATGGGCTGACAGCTTTTTCAGGCCAACTAATCAGCCAGGGTATGTGAACCTCATATACCGCATATCTGAGCAAGAATATGATAGATTGATTTCTCTTAAGGTCAGCCCACGACCCAGGCAGATGATACGCTCACTTTACGTGCTTGTGGATTTGTCTGATCAATCAGATGGTTAGGTTTAAACCGAAGAAAAACAGCTGGTGTTTATTGGGGATACTACTTTATTACTATTGTAATGGATTCGCGGGTTCTTATTGCCGGGATATTGTTTGTTATCCTGGTATTCGGGTTTAGCTCACCAGATAACCTTATGAAAAATACCTTAGGTGTTTATGTGATTATGTTGTCCCCGGCTGTGTTCATGTTTATTGGCCTGCGACCTAAATAAATTCAGTTGAATCATTTATATTTTAAGAATGGATGAGAAAATCACCCTCGACAGGGAAACATTCAAGGCTTTGGCTGTTGACACCAGGATACAGATACTTAAAAGTCTGGGGGAAGAATACCAACTGACGTTAACTGATTTATCCAAGAGAATGAATATGGCTCCTTCAACCATATCAGAGCATCTTGAGAGGCTGGTGGAGGTTGGTCTTATCAATCAGGTCGAGGGGGACACTAAATGGAAGTATTACAGGTTAACCGATAAAGGCAAGAAACTACTTAACCCCTACGAGAAAAGAGTCTGGATTATCCTATCCACAACGCTTTTGTTGTTGTTTGCCTCCCTTTACAGGCTTATCAGCAGGATGCAGCAGTCTTTTGAGGGCGGGCTCATCCACCCGGATGAATTAAATACTGCTGTAAGGGGGGGTGGAGCAGGTAATATCTCTGTTTTAGGAGAGCATGAGGCCCAGAAGCTGGCTTATGATGCCTCGACGGTTAGCTCAACCCTGCCCAAGGCATTACATCATGCTATTGATTTACCTTACACTGAACTGGCTTTGACGCTTTTGCTCGCTGTATTAGCGGGATTATGCGCGGGTTATTTAATTAAGCGTAAGCGAAATATCTAACTAATATGAATATTGGCATATTCACTGATTCCTATTTTCCCCAGGTCAATGGGGTGGTTTATACAATAGCTGAATGGAAAAAGAGGCTGCAGAAGCACCATAACATCTACGTGTACTATCCTGGGGCTGAAGGCTATTCACCCGGTGAGCGCGAGTATCCATTCCGCTCCTATGAGTTCAAATTCTATAAGGGATATCATGTGGCTTTCCCAACCGATATCACCGAGAAATCCCGGAAACTGGATGTAGTGCACATACATGGGCTGTTTACGATGGCAATAGCCGGATATTATGCTTCAAAGAAACACAAGATACCCCGGATTCTAACCTATCACACCCCGGCAGACGACTACATCAACTATATCACCCGCAAGGAACCTTTGCGCAGCACCCTTATGAAGTCCTATAATTTCTGGGAGAAAAAACTGCTTAACTCATGCGATTATGTTACCGCCCCCTCCAAGACCATAAGAGATAGGCTGTTAAGTAAAGGAGTTAATGATGTGACTGTTTTATCAAACGGCGTTGACTTGGATTTCTTCCATTATATGGATCCCACAGGGTTTAAGGAAAAGTATAACATTAAATCAGAGAAGGTAATAGGTTTCTGCGGCCGATTCGGTTATGAGAAACATCTCGAGGATATTATTTCTTTCGCAAACGATTTTGACGGTGAAATCATCATGGCCGGCAAAGGCCCCGCCGAAGAGCACTATAAAAAGCTTGCAGCTGGCAGGGATAACGTGAAAATACTTGGTTTCCTCTCAAGGGAGGATCTGCGCGAGTTTTACTCTGCTCTTGATTTGTTTGTTTTTCCTTCGACAGCGGAGACCCAGGGTCTTGTGGCTCTTGAGTCGATGGCTTGTGGTGTTCCTGTTGTGGGGGCGAACGCTATGGCACTGAAAGACACGATAGGGGATGGGGTAACCGGTTACCTGTACGAGCAGGGGGATATAGCTCAGCTGAAGGAGATGATAGATAAATGTTATGTTAACCGGGATAAGCTAGCCAGAAACTGCGCAAGTGAGGTGAAAAAGCATTCCATGGATAATACGATAAAAAAGCTTTTGGAGATTTATTCCCAACTGACCGAAGACTAGTATTCGCAGGCTATTTTAATCCTCACCTGATATTCTCTTATACATCCTTCTTTTACTGAACCCCTTTGTTCCACCACCTCGAAGAAATGGGGTTTCTCTCCTCATAAAACAAGCTTATCCACTGCATCAGAAAAAATATTTTTTTGCTTTTAGGAGGGGCTTCTGAGCTCTAAGCCAAGGGTTTTCCTCAGAATAGACCTTATCTCATCGGGCGAGTAACCTAATCTTATGAATCTGGTGGTGCCCCGGGTCCCCTTCCCTGATATTCTCATTGTTATCAGGCCAAGCATCTCCAGTTCGTTTAGGTATTCACTGAACTGTCTTATGGTCCTGGCTTTGCGCTCAAGCAGGTTACAGTATCTCTCGTAGGCTTCATAGACTTCCCCGGTGAACAGGTCACCCCCTCCAAGCCCGGATAGTCTCTTGTACATGCCTCCCTCGGATGTAAGCGATGCGATGGAGTATATGACAAGCTGCTGGTGCTCTGGCAGGGAGCTTATAGCCTCGATTATTATATCGCTTTCAACAGCCTCCTTGGCCTTTTCAACATGTTCGTTTAATACGTTTGGGGCACTCTCGTCTCTTGCTATCTCACCTGATTTGCTTAAAAGTTTAAGGGCATAGCGGGCATCACCGTCTTGCGCAGCGAAGGCGGCAATCAAGGCGGTAACAGATGATTCAACAACGTCCTCTTGAAAGCCTTGTTCTATTCTCTGCTGTAGTATTGTTTTAAGCTGAACGGCATTATAGGGTTTAAACACCCTCTCCTCCTGGCACAGCGTGCTCCTGCTTCGTGGGTCCATCCGCCTTAAGGCTTTCATATCGTTTGTGAGCCCTATTATGGAGACGGTTCCATGCTTTAGTTCATCGTTGATTCTGGTTAAAATATATATCAGGTCATCAAAGCCTTTTTTTATCATATCGATTTCATCTAATACAACAATAAGGTTGATTTTGTTGGAATCCACCACGTTAAAGAGCCTGTCGTATAGGTCACCGGGGTCCATCCCTTTAAGGCTTTTATGTGGTCTGTCCAGCAGGGGGGTGTTTTCTAGCTCTGAGTCGTTGAGTTTCTCATCTTCGAGTATCTTCAACAAAACCTTGTATTTCGTGTCCCTGACCTTGCAGTTCATATATACTGTTTTAACGACAGTGCCTTTGGGGTTTTTCTCCTGGTTGCCTGCGAATTCCTTAAGCTTTCGCATCACGTATTTCACGGCGCAGGTTTTGCCTGTCCCTGTTTTCCCGTAGATGAAAAGATTGCTTGGTTTCTCGTTTCTCAGCACAGGAGCTATGCTTCGGGTGATGTTACGTATCTCGGCCTCTCGGTGCGGGAGTTCATCGGGTACGTAATGCGGCGAAAGAATGGAGGTGTCTTTAAATATTCTCCTCCGATTCATCTCTTCCTCGAATATATCTTCCACCATTTTTTAATAAGCTAATTTAATGTATTAATCAGTTTATATTGGATAGTATCCAAATATTAGTATAAAATCAATAAAAAACAAAGTCATTGGTGTATAATAAAATGGTGTTTAAAAGGTTTCTACAAAAGCCGGAAGAAAAAGAAGAGGATATCAATATTGAGGCTTATTTAAGTGAGCTGGATATCCGCGAGGGCAAGATTATCGAAAGAGAGGATGTTGTCTACATCAAGCCTGTTGATATCAAGGGAGACGAGAGTGTTGAGGAAGTGAGAGCAGAACTTGATAAAAACAACATAGTGGTTGCGAACGTGAAAAGCATTATCTCGGATAAGCTTCTCTTGCGCGAGATGGTTGAGAAATTAAAGAAGGCTGCCATGGATGTTGGAGGGGATCTGGGTAGGGTCTCGGATAAAAAGATTTTGGTTGTCCCACCTGGCATGAAGATAGTGCATCGAAGCAGCTGAATTAGGGTTATTTTTTATCCCTGTTTTTTCTTATATGCTCTATTATCTGTCTGCTGCTGTAGAGTTCTCCTTCAAGGTATTTTTTTATCCGAATCACCTTAGCGTCTATGTTCCTTTGTTTCAGGGCGGCTTTTAGTTTTATCTCGTCGAATTTTTGGTCTCTGCCTAATGCAATAATATCTGGTTTTATTTCTATTATTGGCTTATAGATGTCGTTTTCATCCCCGAGCACTGCCTTATCCACCATATCCAGTCTGGAGATGACATCAAGCCTTTGTTTTTCGGGTATGTATCCCCTCCCCTTGTTTAATCCCACGGTCTTGTCTCTTGCCACTATTACAATCAGCTCATCCCCTAATTTGCTTGCCTCATTAAGGAAGAGGACATGCCCTGGATGTATTAGGCTGAACACCCCGGTTGCCACAACCCTAGTCATCTTTATTTAATATTAAATCACATAGTATATGTATTCAATCGATAAAATGCGTGTTAACATGGAGTACACCCAACTTAGGGCAAGCCGTTTCAGCCGGCCTTCGGGCAAGGTTAACGTAGCCAACAACTCCAACATATCAAGTATCTCACGGGAGGGTGATGTGGTGAACGTGTCTTTTAGCTTCACCTCCACATATAATCCCTCTATCGGTGAAATAAAAATCGATGGTAACATGATGTTGTCTGATTTAAACGATGGAACCGAAAGGGATTTATTGGACTGGGAGGTGGGCAAAGGAAAGGATTTACCCCCCGCTCTGGCTACAAGGATGCATAACACGATAATATCCAATTGCATCGTTGAGGCGACTCTTCTCTCGCGGGAGATTATGCTTCCGCCCCCGACTCCCATACCGAAAATAAAAATCCAGGAAAAAAAAGTTGATCACGATAATAAGCTAGATAGCAGATACAGTGATATGCCAGATTACATTAGATGAAAATGGATGAGAGACTTTATACTATACCGCTTCGGGATGCCTTCAATGCTCCGAAAACGAAAAGAACGAAGAAGGCGGTCAAGGTTGTAAAAGACTATTTGAAAAAACACACCAAGGTTGATGATGTTAAACTAGACACTAAGCTTAATGAACTCCTGTGGGAGAAGGGAATTAGAAAGCCCCCCAGGAGGGTGAAGGTGAAGGTGGTTGAAGAGGATGGAGGGGTTTTCGCGTATCTGGTGGATTAGCTTTTTCTGGTAAAATGCATTTAGGGCAGATTTCGGTTGACGGCGAGGATTTTATCGGCTTGATGGGTTTCTCAACAGACGGTTATGCTATTACCTCGCCCAAGCTTGATGATGTGGATGTCTTGGGTGTGCCATCAGTTAGCTCAAAGCTTTATGGCACTAATTTTGTTGGATTGTTTTGTGCGGGCAACAGCAGGGGTTTACTGTTGCCTCATTTCGTTTGTGATGCGACTATTTCGTTGCTGAAGGATTTTTTTTCTGAGAAAAACCTTGATGTTGAGGTTGGTGTTTTATCGGATAAATACACTGCTGTTGGGAACCTGATAGCATGCAATGATAATGCGGCGCTGATAAGTCCCTTGATTGATTCGGTCAAGAGGATAGAGGATGTTTTAGGGGTTGAGGTTCACAGTTTTAAGGTGGGGGATCATCTGGAGGTTGGCTCATGTTGTGTTGTGACGAACAGGGGTTTTCTGGCTCACCCTGATGCAGCAGATGAATTGCATGAATTATCTGATTTGTTTAAGGTATCAGGTAATGTGGGCAGCGTAAACTTTGGGATACCTTATATAAAATCCGGCATCATAGCCAACAGCCGCGGTTATCTGGTGGGCTCTAAGACAACCGGCATAGAAATCGGGCGTATTGATGAGGCGCTGGGTTTCCTAGACGAGGATTAGGGTTATTTTTCTTTTGCACTCATTAGGTTCTTATTTCTGAGTACCTCAAAATTATTTGATGGAAAAAACCGGTTTGGTTAATTTACCTCTCCATGGAGGCCGTGCTCCCAGGTGGCTTTTTAACAGGATGGTAAGGCTTGCTGGGGCCTTAACCGCGGCTGTTGTGGCAGAATACGGTGTGGGGGAGTATATGAAACGAATCAGCAACCCATACTGGTTTCAGGCTTTCTCATGTGTTTTAGGCTTTGACTGGCATTCAAGCGGGACCACCACAACCACCTGCGGCGCCCTCAAGGTTGCTTTAAGCTCGCAGGAGCATGGTATTTGTGTTTGCGGCGGGAAGGGTGCATCCAGCCGAAAAACCCCACGGCAGATACTTGAAGGGGGTGAGCGGTTTAACCTGAAAACCAATAAGGTTGAGGAGATGATATACTGCAGCAAAATGGCGGCGAAGGTGGATAACTCATGCATACAGGACGGCTTTCAGTTGTATCATCATACCTTCTTTTTTACCGAGAGAGGTGAATGGGCTATAGTGCAGCAGGGTATGGGTGGTAAGTATGCGAGAAGATATCATTGGCTTTCCGGTGTAACCCGGGATTTTTTTATGGAACCTCATAGCGGAATCTGCTGTGATAATGTTGTTAAGCAAGCACTGGATATGTCTTCTGAGGCCAGCCGGGAGGCGAGAGAGATATCCGTTGATTTGGTAAACGATGGCCCCCAGCATATCAATAAATATTTTTCCTGTAGGGGGGGGCAGAAAAGGATTACCCAGTATACGATGCCGTCTCATCATCCTGTGCTGGATATGGACCTTGGCCCGGGCGGTTTTAATGTTTTGCAGAAGGCGTATGAGCTTCAGCCTGATAATTATGAGGAGCTGGTTTCGCTTGCTGGTATGGGGCCAAAGAAAATCAGGGCTCTTGCCTTGATTTCTGATTTAGTTTATGGTGCTGAGCCCTCATGGAAAGACCCGGTTAAGTATTCCTTCACCCACGGGGGCAAGGACGGGTTTCCATATCCCGTTAACCGACGGGTCTATGATAATTCAATCCAAACCCTAAGGGATGCTCTTGACCAGGCTAGGGTTGATGAAAAAGATAGGCTTTACGCCGTCAAGAGACTGCATGAGTTTATCCAGAATTAATGTTTTTACTCCATGAATTCATCCAGCATCATAAACAGGGAATCCCGAAACCGCTTAATCCTTTGATGCCCTTCCTCTGTTAGCTTATAGACCTTCTTCGGAGGGTAGCTGCTTTCCTCTTTTTTCATTGAAATAAACCCTTCGTTGTTTAAGGTGTTAAGCAGTGGATAAACCCTGCTGTATGATAGGTTACAGCCGTATTTTTCTTTCACGTGTTTGCATATGTCATATCCTGAGGAATCGGGGTTCGCCCTGATGTAAAGGAGGGCGTAAAAACCCGCAAAACTCTTAACCCAACCCCCACCTATGCTTGTTCTTTTACATTCCTCATCATACATTTCAGTGACCCTCTATTTTTTTTTTATTCCCCTCTGCCTTTAAATCTAGTAATATATATTATGGAGGAAACCAGAAATAAAATTATTACCCCTGCTATCATGCACAAATCCATGAAAGCCTGTTGGCCGTCTGCTACGTTTATTCGAACCGTGTCAGTGAAGGTCAAAACATCATCATCGCGGGTGCAGCGTATCTCTAGGGGCAGGATGTATTCGTTTATTTTAGCTCCTGCCTCAACGCTATAACCTAAAACGGCTTTACCGCTTTCGCCTTCATCCAGGTCTCCGATAAACTGGCTCTTGTCCTCGAAATCAAACGGCTGCTCGCTTTTTTTCAAAGCCCACACTGTGACCGATTCGCATTTGCTTCCTGTGTTCACTACTACCAGCCTCATCTCGTTGAGCATGGATATTGTTGCATTAACCGTTGATGTTTCGACCTTCAGGTGAGGGTACTCTAATACCTCTATCGGTATCCTAAAAGAATGGGATTGAATGGTGTTGTCGATTTCATATTCGACATTAAATACCTGCTCGCTTATTGTGGGTTTCGCATCCTCATCCACGTTGGCGTAGAAAGTCGTCTGGTCTTTGTTCGATGACTTAAGCGTCCCAAGGTCTTTGGTTTGCACATAGCTTTTGGAGTTTTTGAAGGGATAGCCGGGTTCAAAGGTTAATTTCACGTTTTTCAGGCTTTCCGTTCCTGTGTTATCCACCTCTAAAGTAATTTTCACATCCTTGTCTCCTGCATGTATCTCATCCGGGTCGGTTTCGCTTATTACGGCATTAATCCCGGTCTCCCCGCTTATAAGTATTCCAGCGAACAATACCTCCCCCAGGGTTTGTCTGCTGTTATCCTCATAACCCACGAGAAAGGGCACTGAATATGCCTTAGGCTTAAGGTCATCATCTAGGTGTATTATGAAATCCACCTGTTTTGTTTCACCCGGGCTTAAATCCCCGATAAACTGTTTTTCTCCTCCTAAAACATTAATGCCCTCTATGGGATTAATTGATGTTGAAGCCTGCTGCAATAACTCAGATGAAGCGAGAGCCATCGTACTTAAATCCATGCTTGGGGGGAAAAGCATTACCTCCGTGTTTTTTGCATTAGCTATGCCGTCGTTTCTTAAACCAAGGCTTACGGTTAACGTATCCCCTGGCTCGGGTTTAAGCTCGCTTGTTTGGATGGATTCAATGACAAATAAGGTGTTTCCCTCAACCTTAATATTATATTCATAGTTTACTCTTTTGTTATTGTCTGGTCTGCCTTCTTTATCAAATCCGTCGTAGCTGATATATACCGGTATAGTATGGGTTCCAACCGAGGCGTTTATGCCGACAGTAAATGTAGTCGAGAAACCATAGCTATCCCCTGCGGCCAGGGTGCCTATATACCATTTTTTTGCGACGCGTATGGCTCCCGCACCCGGTATCTGTACCTCGACTCTTTCGGCGTTGAGTTCCCCGATGTTTTCTATGACGAGATTCATTATTCCCTTATCTCCAGGATAAACCCTCCCTTCTACTTCGCTTAGCTCGTAGTTTAAGACAACCTTTGTCGGTTCATAGTTTTCACTGTAAACCACGTTACATATCAGGCTCAAAAAT
>Ga0190359_1002043_pt1 | contig 12287 bp, 11 predicted proteins | sample 48721823_MG_FD_161269 | JGI IMG/M metagenome (GOLD analysis project Ga0190359, IMG submission 161269) | Hydrothermal vent microbial mat bacterial communities from Southern Trench, Guaymas Basin, Mexico - 4872-18-2-3_MG | ecosystem: Environmental > Aquatic > Marine > Hydrothermal vents >...
CTTTTGTTTGAGGATCATCAATGATTGCTCTCTCGTCCGGGTGAACTCGTAAGCTCCTCACGTCAATTATACTACAAAGCATAGCTTCGAGGCCCAGGCACACCTAAACCGTCAATCAGTAATTCAGTGTGCGGGCTTTTGTTTGAGGATCATCAATGATTGCTCTCTCAAACAAAAGTATAGAGAGCAAGGGGTTAAGAAGAGAGGATTGAATGCGTAATTAACAAAACTATCTCCCTGCTCTCTATCGGGCTGAAGCTCGATGCGTACATCGTGCAAAAAATATATGCACTTATTTCTATTTTAATCTTGCCGATATTATAAAACAAGTGAATAAATGCGTTATTTATCAGGAAATTGTCGGGAGATGTCATTTCTCCCATCAATTGAACGCAAGTATTCAAGAATATACGATCACGAATATCTGGCCGGTGCTGACGGCCAACGAAAATATCGGACGTATTCCGCCGATTCAAAATATAGAAGGGATGGGTCTTCGAAGGGCCCATCCCGATCCAAACATTCAGGAACCCTCTTCCTTCATGATCAATCATTCACGGGAAAGATGGGGAGTATAGTCTTCCCGAGCTGTCCGTTTATGACCTCCGCCATCGCAAGATAGAAGGCGGAAGCACCACAGATGATTCCCTCATAACCCAGGAAATGGGTGAACGAATCCACCGTCCCGGAAGCCACTCCGTTGAAGACCATCCATTCCTTGATGGCCAGCAGGAAGAACAGAACGGCAAGGGATGCGAACACGAACTGAAGGATCCTGTTGGATTTCAGTGTCCCGATGAACATGAGAGCGGTGAACGCCCCCCATGAGAAGAAATACCATCCCATCGCAAGGGCATGGCTCTTCGCGTTGATCGGGTCCCATATGCCTACCTTGGGAAACACAAGCAGTGCCACAAGGCTGATCCAGAACAACCCGTATGACGTGAAGGCCGTGACGCCGAAGGTGTTCTTCTTGTTGTATTCCATTATTCCTGCTATCACCTGGGCAAGGCCTCCGTAGAATATGCCCATCGCAAGTATCATGGAACCGAGTCCGTAGTGACCTGCATTGTGAATATTGAGCAGTATGGTCGTCATTCCGAATCCCATCAGCCCCAGAGGAGCCGGATTTGCCAGGAAGTCTCCCGGATTCTTGCTGGATTTCGTCATCCTAAATACCCCTGTACCTTGTGGCGGGGAAAGGGCATCCGATCGGGTGTACCCCACCCCACTAAGGTCCATCCCGAGATTACGATGTCCGATATAAGAATTACCCTATGTAACAGGAGAAAGACCACCTTAGAATGAAGATTCGGTGAAATACAACGAATCTTCACTCTTTTGTTGTGAGCATCGATCATGAGATTTTCTTTATTATATGGGGAATTCGGAGCATCCAGTCGTTTGTCTCTTTAATACACCTTGATTCCTCTTATCGACCATACCTCGGGGGGTGGGGGCTTGGAGTTCGGATACGAATGTATTATCATTCGTGCCCGATTTTTTATCATGCCGCCCCCCGTTACAGGAAACATGCGAAAAAGTTATTTTCACCCTGCTAGTCAAAAGTATTAATTGTAAGACACACCAATAATAGCACCATGATTTATGGTTTCGTGATGGTGCAGTGTAATACTGGTCTTGAAAGGAACGTCTACGAGAGGCTCAAGACCTTCGATTGGGTGGAGGAACTACATCCTCTTTTTGGCGAATTCGATTTCATCCTCCGGGTAAAGGCCGACAACCCCAACCATCTGGCAAAACATATAATCGAGGAGATCAGGTCGATAGATGGAATAAACCATACAAAGACATTCCTGGAAGCATCCTTCGGACCCGACTCCCTTGAAACGAAAGGATGAGGCTCCGGCCCTGAAGCTCGAGTTGATTCCCCGGATGGGTGTGGGATGCATCCGGTTCCGTTCATTATCCTGTTTATCTCGGATCATGACCGAAGTATCCATTATTCAGCGGGAATTGCCGGATGCGCCCGGGGAGGGGATTCACTCCAGTTCCGGTGCGTGATGGTAGCCCCGCTTCTTCATGAGCTCTATCGGATCCCCCTCATGGTAGTACTCGACGGGCACCATCGTTCCGCAGCCGGTACACGACCTGACGAGCTTTCCGTAAGAAACGTTGGGAGTCAGGCATCTGGGGCAGAGCTCCCTTCTCTCGACCTCGTAGGATGAAAAGAGCATGTGCTTTCTCCTGCATCTCCAGGGCTGAAATCCGATGAATACCTGCATGGGAGCCCTGAGATCGCCCATTGGCCCCTTTCCGCACACTTCACCGTAAACGGTGAACTCGAGGACCTCGGCCGGGAGTATCTCCACCTCCTCTCCACATATCGGACAGGTTCTCCCGAGGACGGGATGGAAGGGGCCCTGAACTGTCTCGGACTTTCTCTTCAGGCTCTCCTCGTAGGTTCTCTTCCGATCGAGCTCCCTTTCGAGATCGACCCCGCATTTCGGGCATTTCTCAAGATCACGATTCCTCAGATAGGCGGAACAGAGCGGGCAGAATTGGACCTTCACCATCGTCCGGGATAACATCATCGAGGTTAATAACAGATATCATCGAAAAGCGGCAGAACCCGTCCCGAACCTTTCATCATTACCCGGTAAGCGGACTGTCGACCCTGGTCCGGTTCCAGACGGCGGCAAGCTGACCGCAGTTGGAACCCACCTCGTTCTCCCTGAGGTCCCCAACGGACAATATCACATCGTAGCCATGCAGCCTGAGTTCCTCTATCTGGGGCAGCTCCTCCTCGAGAACGTTGATCCTTGCAATGGAGTTCCTGACAGCGTTCTCGGTGGGGTTAACCGGGGTTATCTTTATCGTGAACAGGCCGCTCGAGAACAGGGATCGGATTACATCCACATCCATTTCATTTTCCCTTGCCATGGCAAAGTTCAGGGTTACCTTCCTTCCCCCGCAGTAGAAGCGGCGACCGTAATCTGCGATATCCTCAAGGCTCCATTTCTCCACGGGAATTATCCTGTTCCTCTGCTCCTCCGAGGTGGAATGGAGGGAGAACTGGAGCTGGAACCGCCCCTTGAAGATATCGTGATTGAGAGCGGCAAGACCATCGAAGAACTCCCCGGTCCCTGCCGGGGCAATGGTGGAGATGCAAGGCATGAGGCCCGGGGCGCTTATGACATTCCTTATCATGATGATGGCATCTATCACATTCGGATTCAGGGCGGGTTCCCCCATCCTGGCGAACTGCACCTTGAACTTCCCGGAAGGAACCTCGAGACGGCCGAACCTCCTTTTCACCATGTATTCCACCTGGGAGAAGAGCTCCTCCGTTGTGGGATTTCCCCTGTAATATCCGTTCGTATCACACATCAGGCATCCCACGGGACACCCGAACTGGGACGAGACCACGGTGACCCATTTCTCCCCCACCCCGGTGCTGCCGGAAAGGGAATCGACGAATTCGAGGATGAGGTCATCCCTGCCCCTGAAAGATGCGGCATAAACCGTTGCAAGCCCGGGCATTCCCTTCTCAAGGACCACCTTCATCTTCCCTCACCTTTCTCGCAATGTCCATCGCGGCCGACAGACCGGACGACATCGCATATGCCGTCTGAGAACTCTCGATCGAAGCTGCATCACCGATCACATATAACCCCTTAACGGATGTCTCGTGTGAGGGCATGAATACCTCCACGGGACCCATATGGTCTATCAGGGACCTGTCGGGAACCCTTCCCGTGAAAACGGCGGCATTGTCAAATACGCCCTCACCCTCCAGATGATATCCGTCCCTGCCCGGGGAAACCATTCCCACATCACCCTTCACCAGACGTATTCCCGCCTCCCTGACCTCGTTCACGAGGGAGTGATTGGCCTTCGGTGCTGACCTGTGAAGTATGCATACATCGATACCCCAGCCGAATACCCTCAGGGCATTATCAAAAGCGAGGTCCCCCCCACCGATAATGAGCAGGGATCCCCCTTTCAGGTCCCCGGGTCCGTCAATGCGGTACATCGCATCGGGGAGATCGAGCCTCTTCGGTCGGGACCCCGTGGCCAGGATTAGGTTACTGAAATCCCTGTTCCCCTTTCCCGATTCGAGATGGAAGGACCCTTCATGAACGTTGATGCTTTTCACGGGAGCTGCCTCGATCACGACCCCCATATCCCTGGCATGTTCGAGAAAGCTCTCGCAGAGGGAGAGGCCGCTCATACCCTTCATGCCCAGTAGGTTGTCCACCCGGTTAGCGGTTCTGAGGAGCCCTCCGGGCAATTCCTTCTCGAAGATCGTAAACGATATGCCCTCCTTGACAAGCTGAACGGCTGCGGAGAGCCCCGCCGGTCCGGCTCCTACAATCGCAGCATTAGCTCTTCCGATGTTAGCACCTCCCCGAATGCCCTTGAAATCACCTTGAGGCTTGCCAGATGGGCCTCTTCGGATATCGTTCCCGTGCAATCGGCCAGAAGGATCGGCTTGAAGCCTCTCATGAAGGCATCCCTGACCGTGGATTCGCAGCAGAGGTCCGTCATCACACCGGAGACGGCAACCGTCTCGATACCCATCCCGGAAAGCATCTCCTCCAAACCCGTCCCCCGGAAGGCGCTGTAATGCTCCTTCCTCAACACAGGCATCCCCCTTGTATCGATGTCCGGATGGAGCCGGGACATATCACCGTTTACCACTCCCCTCCACCAGACGGACATCAGGTTCTTCCCGCCCGCATCATTCTCATGCCTGGTGAAGATCACAGGTCCGGGGAAACGTTTCAACAGTTGCTGAACTTTCACAAGGACGGTCGACGAGGAGGGAATGAATGCATGACTCCCTGGATCCAGGAAGAAGTTCTGCATATCGATGACCAGAAGTGCGCATTTACCCGTGACCCCTTTCCAGCGTCTCTTCCTGTCGAGTCCCTTCACCCATTCCGAAGCCTTCCGTTCGGAACTTTCCAGGGGATAGTAGTCCTCCACCTTCATCCCGGAAAGATACGAGGCTGTGTATAATAATATTGCCGGAACCCGATGACCGTGGAATGAGAAAGGTTCTGAAATGAGTGAATGACATGGTGGGGCCGTCGAAATTTGAATTCGAGTCGATGCCACCCCAAGGCACCAGGATGGTCCAAGCTACCCTACGGCCCCGAAGGGTCTGATGATGAGGTGAAAGGAATGAACCCTATAAATGTTGCCGTGCTGTCTGGACAGGATGTCTCCCGAAGGAGGATCGATGATCATGTGAAGGGGATGACCTCGTCGATGAGTTCCACATGGGTGAGGAACATGCGCCTGCAGCAGTACCTGTCAAGACCCAGGGAGTCAAGGACATCCTTGGGATGCTCGCCGGCTGCCACCCTCTGGGCATACTCCTCGTAGAGATGTCCCACTACCTTGCCGCATGTGAAGCACCTTACGGGAATTATCATGATAACGCCTTCCGAACTTGGCACTCTATATTCATTTGGTTTATAAAGCTTCCTAATCTCGATACGGCACATTCATCAGATATCCCTCATGCGGGAAGAGGTAATTATTTCTACAAGATGACCCTAGGAGACAGGAGGGAGCAATGTGAAGATAAGGTTTGCCGGGGGAACCGATCATGTGGGCAGCCTGGGCATGGTCGTTGAAACACCCGAGAACCGGGTGCTGTTCGATTACGGATTGACACCGTCAAAACCCCCGAAGTATCCAATGAAGGTCCCCCGGGTGGACGCTCTCTTTCTCACCCATTCCCACCTTGACCATGTCGGGATGTCACCCTACGTCTGCGGGGAGTACGGTTCCACCATATGGGGGTCCGAGGTGACCCTCGAGGTTACGGTGGTCCTTCTGCAGGATTCACTGAAGATAGCGAAATACGAGGGATGGTCCATACCTTACGATATCCACGATGTGCGGCGGTTCACCGAGGAATCGACGATCATACGCTACGGAGACAGGGCTCACCTGGGGCCCCTTTCGGTGAAGGCCTTGGATGCGGGCCACATTCCCGGCTCGACAATGTACCGCATCCGGGAGAACGACGGGAGGGAGATTGTCTTCACCGGGGACATAAACACCGTCAGGACCAGGCTGCTGGAAGGCGCCGAGCCGCCCGTCTGCGATGTGCTCGTGATGGAATCCACATACGCGGGAAGACCCCATCCTCCGAGAAAGGAGGTGGAGAGAGCGTTCCTTGAAAAGATTGAGGAAGTGCTCGACAGGGGCGGGAGGGTGATCATCCCCGCTTTTGCGGTCGGGAGAACACAGGAACTCGTCCAGGTACTCTCCGGTATCGACGAGGAGAAATGGCTGGACGGAATGGGAAAGAGGGTTTCCCAGATATACCTGAGGAACTCCGACTGTCTGCGAAGCCCCGGGGAGCTCAGATCGGCCCTCAAACAGTTCAGGTTCGTAAGGACTCCCTATCAGAGGAACGACGCGGCCAAGGCGCCCATGGTCCTCACGACGTCCGGGATGCTGGACGGAGGGCCCGTTCTCGAGTACATCAGAAGGGCAAAGGACGATCCCAAGAGTGCGATCCTTCTCACGGGGTATCAGGTGGAGGACACGAACGGAAGAATGCTCATTGATACGGGATCCATGGAGATAGAGGGGCAGGTCCAGAAGGTCCGCTGCGAGGTCCAGCATTACGATTTCTCCGCCCATGCCGGACATGACGAACTGGTGAGATTCGCGGAGATGTCGAAGGCAGAGGACATCGTTCTCGTGCACGGGGACAACAGGAAGGAGCTGGCCCAAGATCTGGAATCCTTTTCCAGGGTGCATCTCCCCTCCGGGGATGACGAATATACATTCTGATATCCCAGGACATGTGCAGCCCAGTTTGCAAAACACTTAAATAAACATCTGATGGTTGGCTCGAAATATCACCCAATGGAGTGGTAAAATGCGCTCGTTCCGTTTCACCCTGGTGGTCGCTTTAGCACTGTCCATGCTGTTCCCTATGGGTCCCGTTATGAAAGGGGACAGCGGAATGAATGACGCCTCCGGGACATTCGTTTATGGAAACTTCGGATCAAGACTGGTCACGGAGGATTCATGGCCGATGTACATGGGCGAACCCATGCACAACGGATACACATCCTCTCCCATACCCATGGAGAACAATACGGATATACTGTGGGGCACAAGGGTGGACAATCTCCTTGGTACGGTTTCTCCGGTTGTGTCCGATGGTGTGGTTTACATAGGCTCGGGAAACGGCCACATGCTTGGGTTCGATATCGATACGGGAGAGAAGGTATGGGACGTGCACATAGGGAACTACAGGATACGTTCCTCTGCCGCGATAGATTCCGGGAGGATCTACTTCGGGGCCGATAACGGTCATCTCTACGTGTTCGATATCACAACAAGAGCGAAGCTCCTGGATGTTGACCTTGACGGGGCCGAGATAGAGAGCTCACCCCTGATAATCGGGAACAGGGCCTACATCGGAGTGAACGGGCCGTTCCTGAGGAACAATCGGTTCCATTCGGTGGACCTCGACAACGGAACTATCAACTGGACCGTTGACATGGGAGATCTGGAGAATTTCTACGGTTTCAGGGAAACGGCCGCCTACTACAACGGCTACATCTACATCGGTGACGGGAACGGAACATTCTACTGCCTTGACAAGGACGGCTTCTGGGACGGCAACGACGGTCCCTTCACCTCCGAGGCGAACACCTCGCTCTCGTCACCGGACATAGTGTGGGTCAGAAAGGGACAGTATTCCATTTCCACGGATGCAATGATCGCCGAGGGAAGGGTCTATTACGGAACGATAGTAGGGAAACTCTACTGTGTCGATGCTTCCACGGGAGACGAGATATGGAACCGAACGGTGGGTCTGGGGGATCGCGCCTATCAATCCTGTCCCACTTTCCGAAACGGCAGGGTCTTCGTGACGGCAAGGAACTCGGTGGGGGCCTTCGACGGAGCTTCCGTTTACTGCCTGAATGCGGATGACGGGAAGCAGATATGGAGGTTCAACATCTCGGCCCAGATCATAACGGAATCCTCCCCCATACTGGTAGACGGAGGTGTCGTGTTCGGGGCCAGGAACCACAAGGTCTACTGTCTCTCCACGGTGGAAGAGAACATAGCTGACGAGGACAGGATACTGTGGATGGTGAACACCGGCTCCCCCATCACCTCCACCCCCGCCATCTCGAACGGCAGAATATTCGTTGCAAACGAACCATACGGGATGTTCGGGAAGCTGTTCGCGATAGGAGCACCGGACCCGTCCATAGAGGAGGTATGGATGTCGGACCCGTCCCCCTTCATCGGCGAGAGGGTCGGCGTGTTCTCCGAGATACTGAACAATGCCACGGTGGACTGCCGTGTCACCCTGGAGTTCAGGGCCTCGACGATCAACAATTCCAGACAGGAGATCATGGGCATACTGGAAGACATCCCTGTCCCTCACGGCGAAGCCACAACCGTGCATATCGACTGGAACGTCAAGAGCGGCTTCGATTTCATAGCACTCCTCATCAAGGAGGTCACACCCGAGGACAGGAACCCCGACAACAACCTGGGAACAATTGACCTGTACCAGAAGACACCTCTGACGGATTCATGGACATCATCCGGCTCCGGACCGGAAATGGACGGTGGGGGCGGAGAGGCTCTGGAGAGCAACAGGAGCTTCTGGGAGATTGATCTCGGGAGCCCGTGGAGCGGACCGCCCGGTTCGATGTGGTACGATACCTTCGATGCGAACGGCACACTATCCACGACGGGGGCAGGGGTCTACCTCTGCGACCCTTCGGGAAATCTTGTCGCCTACAGCACAACCCCCTCCGAAGACGGTTCCGTGGAGCTGTTGTGGAAATACTCCAACTCCTCCGTCGATCTCGTTGGAAGGCCTCTGCTTCTGGTGGACAGCGAGATGTTCCTTGGCGGGCCGAATCGAGCCTACGCCTACGGGGATGACGGAGCCCTCTGGGCATTTGACTGGATGGGATTCCTGGACGGAAAGAACGACGGACCGTTCACGCAGGAAACGGGTACCGGGGCAAAGGACGGTGACGTGGTTTGGAGAACCCCTCTCCCCTCACCCCCGGCAAGACCGCTCATCGCTGCCGGCGGCAACATCATTGCTGCCTGCGAGGACGGATCGATAAGAGGGGTGGATGACGATTCGGGAACCCTGCTGTGGAGCATACCCTACGATATCGGGGGGTCGCTGCTCGCAGCGGACATGACCACCCTGTTCCTGTCCCGGGGAAACATGATCAGGGCCCTTGATCCCAACACCGGTGAGACACTGCGGACCATGAACGTTTCATCGATGGGGGAGGATGTCAACATCACCTCCATGGCGGTCACCGATCGGGGGCTTCTGTTGACAAGCGGGAACCAAACGGTACTCATGGACGCCGACCCCTCCGATGGAGTTGATGAGGGAATGATTGACGGTTCCCCCGATTCGGATATCATATGGACAAGGACATGGAACGGGGAGATCACCGGACCCGTGACGGTTTCGGGGACGGGGATAACCTTCTCCATCATGACCGGGTCCAGGTTGACGTTCTCCTACCTGGAGAACGGCACGGAGATGGCCAATCTCTCCATTCCCGAACCCGCCAGTTACAGGGTCGTGTCCGGAGGGGATTCATACTACGTGGTCACCGGCTCCTCGCCATGGATCCTCAGGGCCTTTTCCCCCACCGATGTGGGTTCGATGGAACCCACATGGACCCTCCGGTTGAGCTCTTCCCCCAGGGGTGAACTGGTGGTGGCGGGAGATCACATGTTCATCACACTCTCCGAGGGAAGGGTGATATCCCTTGGCAAGGGCAACAACCGACCGGTCGCGGTCGTGGCCTCTCCCCTCGACGGGATCCTTCTGTTCCCGGGCGAGAACGTGACACTTGATGCTTCCGGGTCCATGGACGCCGATGGTGACCCGCTCACATACGTATGGACACTTGAGGGAGAGGAGGACCCCATCTACGAAGGAGCATCGGCCGTTGTGGAAGCATCCCTGCAGGGTATCGGAAAGAGACGGCTCGTCCTCAGGGTCTATGACGACATGAGGGCCTTCGGGGAGGCGAGCGTCAATATCACTCTGCTCAGGAGAATAACCTACCCCCCCTTCGAGGATGTTCTCTACGATCTGAGGATCGATATGTCCTACGGGATCTCGGAACCCTCGGGCAGGGGGCTTGTGAACGTTTCCATTCCTCAAGGCATACCGGATGCGCCCGGTTCCGTGTTTTCCTGCAGCATCGAGTTCATCCCGCTTCCCGTCTATGCGTCCTACCGTTTCGAATGGGCGAACATCTCCATCGGGTTCAGGGACAAGGAGTTTCCAGTTGGAATGAATCCGGAGAAGATGGGGGTCTTCTTCTATGATGAAACGAATGGTGTATGGGTGAGAGCACCCCATACGGGCCTGATCGATGATCAGCAGAGGGTATGGGGGAATTTTTCCTCCATTCGACCCGGATTCTATGCACTGGGAATACTGGATAACTCCATTCCCGAACTGAGGCACAGTGAATCCAGGGATTACAGGTACCGGATGATCGACTCCACCGAGTACATCTTCAGGGTGGAGTATCGGGATGCCGACAATGACATTCCGGTAAGGATCAACCTTGTGATGGACAACAGGACAAGTTACGATCTTCTCGACGAGGGATTCGCCACCACCGTCACCAGATGGACATTCTTTTCGGTTTCGGACGTGCCCCTGTCACCGGGAACGCATTCGTACTACTTCGAGGCCGATGATTCCAACTTCAACATCCGATCCCCGTACTATCAGGTGATCGTGGGCAACAATCCACCCGTTCCCAGGATAGTCGGACCCACATCCATCGTAAGAACGGGTGAGACCGTTCTGTTCGACGGTTCCGGTAGCTACGACCCCGATGGTGATGAGATCACCTTCTCCTGGGATTTCGATGCCAGGGACGGCATTCAGAGGGACAAGGTCGACCCGAAGGTGGATCATGTCTATTATGATGAGGGGAACTACATAGTGACCCTTACCGTTTCCGACGGAGTGGACACGGTGTCCAGGACCCTTTCCATCACGGTGGTGGGTTCGGGGAGCTCTACGGGAACCGGAAACATTCCCATCGAGCTGTGGATAGGGATAATGATCGTCATGGGGGTCCTCATCATCGCGATAATGCTCTTCATAATAATATCCCGCAGAGGACACGAGGAGCAGAGCGACCTCCAGAGAAGGTTCGAGGGACGATGGACATGTCCGGAATGCGGGGCCAGAAATCCCAACGGTGTCGAGGAATGCTCCAACTGCGATTACATATACGATCCCATGGATTTCGAGGAGGAGGAAGAGTAAGGAGGAGGCTGCTGAGGGGATGACATCCTGACGAGAGAGAAGTAAATTATATATTCAATTCAAAAGAATATCGTTACCATTACTGCCATACACTCAAATTTCCTCGTATGGTAGGAATAGTTGATTCACTTGAATGGAAGAGGAGAGATCCATGACAAGAACGCTGCAATTGACAATCATCATCTTGTTATTGACAATCATCTGTCAATCCGAACCCTTATTGGCGATAAATGATGGAGAACCTGAACCGTTGTTCGATGATGGATCCGGAGTCCTTATAGAAGCCGAACCTGATCAAAATAAGTATTATTCGTTTTCTGTTGACAAGATGTCATCAGCAACTATTTCATTCACGTTGGAAGAGCCCGCTTCGGGAGATCATGTTATAATAGATATATACGATGAAAATGGATTTCTAAATAATGATTCCTTGTTGTCATGTGAATTGAATACATCCACATGCGAAGACGTGGAATATATCACAAATATGAATGAGGAAGAAGCGAGATATTATCTTGCAATAAGGGGTAATGCGAACATACATATTAGGAAAAACGAAGAAAAATTTGAGGGTATTGATCCATCAACCAACAAAGAATCCATTCCACTCTTTCTTCCAATTGTGATAATTACGGGATTTATATTGATGATTGCATTTATTGCAATTATTGCCTTCATTATCCTACATCTAAGGAAAAGGAAATAATATCGGCTTTTATATCAAACAGACCGACTCATGAATGATAACAACCCTCATCTCCGATATCAAGAGAAAGATGGGGATTGGGCACGAGTAATTAAGGTCCGGAATCAGAATCGAGAGATATTGTTCATGGTGATGGTCTGCGATATTTAAAGAGGTATGAATTATCCTTCATTCACTCTGATAGGAGTTATATAAAGCCCGTCCTTCCCAAGATATAAATAAGAGAACTTCAATCGGACCTCCCGCGAGGTGGAGCCATGGGAAACATCAGACCGACCTTCA
>Ga0190359_1002044_pt1 | contig 12279 bp, 11 predicted proteins | sample 48721823_MG_FD_161269 | JGI IMG/M metagenome (GOLD analysis project Ga0190359, IMG submission 161269) | Hydrothermal vent microbial mat bacterial communities from Southern Trench, Guaymas Basin, Mexico - 4872-18-2-3_MG | ecosystem: Environmental > Aquatic > Marine > Hydrothermal vents >...
GCTTGGCAGAAAGAGCCACAACCTTATCCAGTTGCGTTTTATTTATACCACTAACATCAAAAAGCTCTTCAATTTCTGATCTGATTTCTGATACTTCATCGTTGTCTACCTTGTAGTTGAAAATAGTGTCCAGCTCGTAATGATCCAGCAATATGCCGACTTCCCTGTAGGTGCTTAGTTCATCAATATCAAGATTGAAAAAACCTTGAGCACGATAACCAAGAATTCCTATGTGGCTACTGTTAAGAGCTTTTTTTATCCTTATAGCATCTATCCAGTTTTTGTCAACTTCATTACCAATGACAACATGATAGGATTTTTCACCAGACTTGTATAAGTTTGATGCATTTAGATTGACACCACATACAGAGTTGAGTCTTATTTTACCGCCGTTATATGGAAGCTCATCTAATCCCCATAATAGAAGCGGCTTTCTCAATTCCTTGTGAATTTCAAGAATCAAATGGCCAAGATGAAATGTTCCACTGATAACTATTAAACCGTCGATATTTGAAGATGCAAGACTCTTAGCCGCCTTTTTTGCCTCTTCTACTTCAAATATCAGATTATCGATGAAATTCCATTCAACGTTGTCTGTCTTTCTAAGATCATTTTTGATCTTTTCATAGAGTTCCTTGGCTGCTTGATAATCAAATGTTTTCCTCGCAAGGCATAAAACTCCTAAATTTATACTTTGCATAAATAAGCCTCCCGATTTAAATATTGTTTTTATTGAAAATTGCCTCCCTTTCATAAAACAATCGCTCAAGCACTAAAGAAAGTCCACCAATCACTTTATTCTTGCTATCGAGATTACTAATCTCAACTTTTGAAGAAGCCTTTGTGTTTGAAGTGAGTTCCTCGATTTTTTTTAATAGGGACTTCATCACTTTATCGCTTTTAAACATTATTCCATACAGAATAACCTTCTCAGGATCGAATATTTTCATGACATTTGTGATTCCTAACACCAGATAGTCAAGAACTTTTTCGACAACAGCTTGAACACCCATATCGCTTTTTTCATAAGCCTGAATAATATCCTCGAATTTCAAATCATCCAATGTTCTATTTGAAAACAACCAGGGGGTTTCATCTTTACCGAATTTTTTTGATACTTCTGAGATGATTTTGTCTGTTGATATAAGGGCTTCAAGACATCCTTTTTGACCACATCGGCAAACTGGTCCATCTTTTTCTATCACCATGTGCCCTATTTCACCAGCATTGTTAGTGGAACCATAAAATAGATGTCTGTTTACAATTACTGCCGACCCAAGCCCCGGACCATGTTTCACAAAAATCAGATTGTTCACATTCGAGTATCTTCGTAAATTAAACTCAGAAATCGCGAGCGCCCTAACGTTGTTTTCAACCACAACTCTGACCCCAAGTTGCTTTTGGAGAATTTCACGTATATTTACAGATTCATTCCAGATACCATAAGAAAAATTACTCTTTCCACTTTCAGGATCGACACTACCAACAATACCGACACCAGCTCCGATTACATTTTCTTTGACAATATTAAGTTCCCAAAGCATTCGCAAAACTCTATTTCCAAGGCTCATTAAAAGTTTTTCTGGATGCTCTCTATCGCTAATCTCTATCTCTTCATAATCCAAAAGGTTCATGTCCATATCTGAAACGCCCAATGCGATTTTTTTGGTACCGATGTTTATCCCAATAATAAATTTTTGAGATTTGTCAATATCCACCAGTATTCGACGTCTTCCAGGTTTTCCATTTCCTGAGACATGACCTGTTTCCTTTAAAAGCTTCTGATTGATCATTTCATTCACAATATTAGTTACAGCCGCTGGTGTTAAGCCTGAATACACTGCCATATCTTTTCTGGATAATGGCCCTTTATCCCTGAGAAGCTTAAGTATGAGAGATCTATTATTCTGTTTTATTGCAGATACATTTAGACCAAAACTATTCATCTTATTCATAAATTCCCGACATCTCCTTTGATATTTGGTATATTGAGGAACAGGGATTTTTTATTAATAAAAGCTGTTAATTAATATGGCTATGTACATTATATCACCGGTGAATATTAAGGCGCAACTTTTATACCATGCTTCATTAATTTAAGTATCTTATAAAGATGTAAATTATCTAAATCTAAATTATTCTCATTATATCTGTTTTACAGCGTTTATTCCTATTGAGCTGGATATATCTATTTCATACTCACTGAGAAAAGACGTTACAATAATTAACTCCTTTAATTATATCTTGATATTGACTTCTCATTTGTTATAAAATAAAGCGTAACTATGCAACACATATCTTTTGTCCTCAGTCCTTATAAAACTAAAAAGGGGGAGGTTATTTTATGAAAAAGCTTTTGGCAGTTATTTTCATCGCCTTGCTTGTTGTGACGGCTCTTGGCGCAACAAAAATTCGGGTGCTTGCATGGGATGATGCACACACCCAAGCATGGGTTCAAAATCTTAAAGCCTTTGAAAAAGCAACCGGTATTAAAGTTGATCTTGAACTCATTCCTTCAGGTTCCATGCTTCAAAAAACTGCACTGAACATCACTGAAAACAAAGCAAACTACGATCTAGTAGCAATAGACGAAGGAAACGTAGCGAAATTTGGGAATCTTTTGATTCCATACTCACAGTGGCCAGAAGGAAAAGTTTTCAAGAAGATAAGCACCTCTGAAATCCCGCAAGCTATTTTTGCCGCGGCACTTTGGAATGGCAAGATTCAGGGAATACCAATTAACGGAAATGTCTACGTATGGATGACAAGAAAAGATCTCATTGAAAATCCTCAATACAAGAAAGAGTTCATGGAGAAATTTGGCTATGAATTGAAAGTTCCTGAAACGCTCGATCAGCTCGCCAATATGGCTGAGTTCTTTGCGAGCAAGGGTATTTATGGCTTTGCGCCCTTTACAAAGAACACAGAAGGCTCAACATGTGAAGCAATAATGTTCTTTGAAGCATTTGGAACGCATTTTATGGAACAAGTGAATGGGAAATATGTTATAACCCTTGACAAAGAAAAAGCTATCGAAGCAATTCTCTTCTACAAAAGATTGATGCAGTATGCACCTCCAGGAGCGAATGATATGGGTCATAGTGAAAGAATTGCCGCATTTAGTGATGGGAAGGTTTTCTCCATGTTCCAATGGCCTGGAATAATCCCAACTCATGAAAATGAAGACGAATCACTCGTAGCGGGAAAAATCATTTACACTGCTCCTCCTGCTGGTCCTGCCAGAAGGGCTGCTGTGAGAGGTTGTTGGATTCTTGGAATACCAAAAGCCTCCAAAAACGTTGAAGCAGCAGCTGAATTTGCTTACTGGTTAAATTCCCATGATGCGGGAAAAAAGCTTGCTGAAGACGGTATGACCCCTGTTAGAACAGATCTGTTAACAGATCCAGAGCTCCTGGCGAAAAGCCCCTGGTACCAAGGAATGGCTGAATCAGGGCTCTTTGCTGTAAGCAGACCTAACAGAGTAACTTATTATCCTGAAATCTCCGAAAAAATTAAAGTCAATTGGCTTGCAGCTGTTACTGGTGCTGTTGATCCAGAAACTGCTGTTGATAACATGATATCACAGGTACAGGAGTTGCTAGACAAGTATGAGAAATAGATCTGAGACTCTTAGAAGGGACTCCCGCAAGGGAGTTCCTTCTTATCTTTACTTTGTTTTACCAGCAATTATATTGGTGGGGATTATTCTTCTTTTCCCCATAATTTATTCTATGGTCATTTCATTCTTCAATTGGCCACAAGTGGATAGTGGAAATAGGTTTTTCATGTGGGGCAAAAATTACCTTGATCTAATAAACGATCATGAATTCTGGCATTCACTTTTTTTACAGCTAGGATTTATATTCATTGCTATCCCAATTGAGCTTGTAATAGGCTTTCTAGTTGCTTTACTATTTAACAGGGAATTTCCAATATCAGGAGTTCTAAGAACATTACTGCTCTTGCCTGTTTTTACTCTTCCGGTTTTATCTGGTCTAACATGGAGACTTATGCTTCAACCTGGTTATGGAGCAATCACCTATTTACTTAGTTTGGTTGGGTTTGATTTTCCTCAAGGAATCCTTTCTGATAAAAGCCTTGCATATTCCGCTGTAATTGTTCAGGATATTTGGAGAATGTGGCCATTTATGTTCGTGATTCTGTATGCAGGTCTTGTGGGATTGCCAAAAGATATCATGGAAGCTGCGGAATTGGATGGCGCAGGTTTTTTCAGAAAAACATTCACAATAACAATTCCCATGCTAAGACCGACCATTACTACGGCAATTCTTCTGAGAATTATAGATGCCTTGAGAATATTTTCTGAGGTTTTTGTCATGACAAATGGTGGTCCCGGTGGGAACGGAACAATGCTTTATTCTCTATATATTCACAAGCAAGCTTTTGAATTCGGTAAACTTGGATATGCGTCCTCGATGGCAGTTATACTCATAGTAGTCAGTGTTCTTTTTGCATTTAGTCTGGTAAGAAAAAATATGGATATCGACACTATGTAGGTTTGGTGAAGCTCATGGCGAATATAAGGAAGAAAAAAACAATAATAAAATGGGTTACGTTTACGGTTGCCATTATTATAGTTGCTATTGAACTTTTTCCCATATTTATAATAATGAGTAATGGCTTTAAAAGAGACCTTGATATAAGAAATAGCAACCCATTCAGTTTTAAGCCTACTCTTTATAGCTACAAAAAGGTGTTTCAAAAAAGCGATTTTTTACCTTCTATAAAGAATAGTCTTATAGTGGGTATATCTTCCACTGCAATTTCTCTTTTGGTTGGTTCGATGGCTTCTTATGGAATATCGAGATTCAGATTTAAAGGTCGGAAGGTTCTTTCATATTCTTTTCTTGTGTCTCGAATGATACCGCAAATAGCATTAGCGGTTCCATTATTCATGGTTTTTGACTCACTTTCTATGACTGATTCTTATATTTCTCTCATATTAGCGCATACGAGTTTCAATATACCTTATGTGATTTGGTTATTATTGCCATTCTTCAGTTCAATTTCGATTTCTTTCGAAGAGGCAGCACGTGTTGATGGGTGTAATAGAAAGCAGATTTTCTGGAAGATCTTTTTGCCGCTCACAGCACCTGGTTTGGTAGTTGCAGCCGTATTTGCATTTATCATGTCCTGGAATGAATATATATATGCCCTTGTGCTAACAGGCAATACGACAAAAACTGCTCCAATTTCCGTGAATGGTTTCATGGGACAATATGCTCCAAAATGGGGGCAACTTGCTGCTGCCGGAACCATAATACTCATCCCGGTGATTATATTTACACTCACCCTTCAGAAATATATTATCGGTGGATTAACCGCTGGTGGCGTAAAAGAGTAAATACAATTGGAAATGCTATTTATAATATAGAAGTGTCACAAAAAAGGTGAGCCTCCAAAATTTCAACGGTGGTAACATTGAGATAACCTAAACCAAGAAAGTTGGCTGTTATTGTTAGCTGTTACTGATTTTTGGGACACCCTATTATAAATAGATAACACAAGAATTATGGTAATAACGCCCAAAAAGTTTTAAATATCAATATTTTTACCCGTGTATAAAATGTAGCTACGTTAGTTCTTACTTATAATTAGCAAACCTTCCGCCAAGCATAGCTACTGTAAGAATCATTTTAAGAACATCAGGATAATTTGTAGAAACATATCTGACCGTTCTGCCGCTGATTCTTTTTAACCCTGGGATCACTGAAACTGCATCGGCAATTACCGTGGTGCAGAGATCTATTTCAAGCACGGTTTCAGGAGCTGGTTTTAAAGCTTTTAGGTCTGGCAGTTTATCAAGCAACTCTTTAAATGCTTTTGAGTAGTTCTCTTTTACTATATCCGGGTGATAAACTTTTGCTGAAAACCTGCCTATTCCTTCTTTGGTCTGTACATAAGGTACATCCAAGAAGCCTTTTAGCTGATGGCGCAGGATATCATCTCCTGAGACAAGCCCAACAGGAACACCATGCCATCCCGCGAAATAAGTGTTTATTTCAACTTCACCCACTTCAGTTCCATTTAGTCTTATGTTGTAAATTGCAGATGATGAATAGGAATGGTCCATAACTCCGTGCCAGGAACCTATTCTGGCATGATATCCAATAAACATCACAAGATTAAAGGAGCTATCAAGCCCTTCCATCATGTAAAAGGGCCGGGGATAGCCCCTTATCCAGCTGATTCTTTTGTCATTAATCACTCCATAACGCAGGTTTTCGCCCCTTGCGTGAGAATCGCAAATGACTATTTCTTCTATCTGGTTGTTTAATGGAGAGTTTTGAATTTCTTGTATCAACCAGTTGAGCTCCGTATCTTGCATCGCAGTCCATTCTCTTCCTGTGGGCGGTTCCATCTCGTTCCAGGAAACAACTCCGGCGACGCCTTCCATATCAGTCGATATGTATATTTTCATTGCTCTTCCCCCTCTCATTAAAAGGACTAAATAAGCTACTGAAATTAATTTAGTGGATCAAGAAATATTTTTATCAGTCATATGCTTTCATAATTGCTTTGTCTTCATCCATAAGATGTTTTGCAATTGAATACATCTTAGCTTCATCCCAGAAAGACAGTTTTTTGTGCGCGGTGTAGTATTTCAAAGGTATGGGATGCGTTCCGATTACTACCGGGATTTCGTAATGGCTTTCTATGAATTCTTTGAAATGGGTAATCCATGGACAAGGTGGATATCCTACAACAAGCCCTGTTGCCAGATGAATCACTTCAGCACCGTTGTTTATCATCTCCTGAGGCACGTACTCGACATTTCCTCCAGGGCAACCTCCACAAGTCGAATATCCCACAATTTGGAGTTCCTCATCTTTTGGATATATTGTAAAACCGCCTACATGTTCTCTCATTGCCTTGAAGCATTTTCCACCACCACAATTCTGATAGCGTGCGCAAATGATGATACCGATTTTCTTCATTTTGCTTCCTCCCTTTTCAAGCTTTTAAACACCACTATAATCATAGCACCCTCTATATAACAAAAAGCAGGCGGATTTTTCCGCCTGTTTTTTTGATTATTTCAAACTAAGGTTATTAAGTCTTCTAATTCTTCTGTTACACCTTTTAACGGCGATTTTCGAGACTTCGCTTCGATTATTGCCTTCATCAAATCGTATATCATCCACCATAACCAACGATCAGTGAATACGAAAAGCTTTTGTACGAATTATCGCATGGTATTCGTAGACAAGTTTGCACTTAAACCGACAAGTATTGAAATAGTTTAGCTAATTAGACTAATCGCCGTCTTGAATTGGTATAATTATTTTTAGATGATTAAAGGTCAAAAAGCGTAACAAATGGATTTTTCTCTGCAGCTTTACTCAGACATCACAGACTTTTTGAATACGCAATAATGAAAAGGAAGGTGGGGGATATTATGATCGGACTGGTGGTTGACTCCGGATGCGATTTACCAGGTGAATATGCCGAAAAGGAGTTTGTTGAAGTTGTACCCTTGAAAATAATACTAGATGGAAAAGAGTACAAAGACAATGAAGGTTTATCAACAGAAGCTCTGCTTTCTTACATGGAAAACGCACTACCAAAAACTTCTTTACCCTCTTTTGATGATGTGAATTCTTGTTTTGAAAGCTTGTATGAAAGGGGATACAAAGAGATAATTGTAGTGAATATCTCCAGCGGCCTAAGCGGCACTCATAATTTCTTCAGGGTTGTTGCCGATGAGTTTATGAAAAAACACGATGATGCTAAAGTCGAACTCATAGATACAAAGAACATTTCTATTGGAGCAGGGTTTATTGCCATAAAGAGTATAAACATGATAGAAAAGGGTGCTAAATTCGATGATATTGTTAAAGCATTAAAAGCTTCTGTAAAGAAGTCAAAGGTCTTTTTCTGTGTACCCACGTTGAAATATTTGAAAGCTGGCGGAAGAATAGGCAAAGTCAGCGCCACAATTGGCGATATCTTAAACCTGAAGCCAGTTATAACGGTAAATGAAGACGGTATATACCATAGCATTGCAAAGGCTCGAGGCATGCAACGGGCTATCAAAGAGCTTTATAAAAAACTGAAAGAATTTGTTGATGCTTCAGAGGTAGAGCTCGCGGCTATTTATACCTCAGACAGTAGCGAAGAAACCAAAAAGCATGTGGCATTCTTGAACAAAAGCTTTTCTGCCGATGGTATCAAGGATATTATTTATGGGAGCGTTACCCAATCACTGGTTTGTCATACTGGTGTGGGGCTTGTGGGTATTGGGGCTTTGTTGAAAGGTTAAAATTCTTATCACGAAAGCCATAACAGCACCTGGAATGGAGAGTATTTAAGAAAGCAGCAGCTTTTGAAGAAAAGCGAAATTACTTTGAGATTACCAGATGTACCCCTTTTCAAACTTCGATTTTACTATCTTCAGCTTTCTGGGGATATCGATGTTATACGGGCAGCGCTGAGAACACACTCCGCATTCTGTACATTCGCTAACGCCTGGTGAAAGGGTCTGATATTCTAACCTCGCCTGTTTTTCACTTTGAAACCAATGGGCAAGCCTATCCCTTAATGCATAATCTTGGACATCTTCATATTCACCATTGAGCATCTGGCGGTCAAAACGCCCTTCTGCAAGAAAAAACGCAGGTATGTTTATTCCTTCAGGGCAGGGAAGGCATTCAAGGCAGAGTCTGCACACGTAGTTGCCGAGTTCCGGGGCAAGCCTTTGAAGCTCTGCAAGTTCGAGCTCATCATACACGGGTAAGTCAAGAACCTCGATATCCCTTTTCAACTGATCCAAAGAGTTGATGCCGCTTACGATACAGGAAACCGGCAAGGTCTTTACATATCTGAAGGCTCTTTCAACACTTCTGAAAAGGAAGCCATCAGCAAGGGGTTTCATGGCAATGATTCCAATGTTGTTTGAAAGGGCAAAAGGAAGCACTTTTGTCTCAATTTCGGGAAAGTTAAAGCGGTCATAATAGTTGAATTGGGTCATGAAAAGGTCAAAGGGATATTCCTTTAAGGCACGCAATAATGTACCACCATAACCGTGGCTTGTTATGCCAACAAACCTAACCAGGCCTTCAACTTTTGCCCACTCAAGAGCTTCAATCGCACCACCTGAGGATATTATTCTATCCCAATCTTTATCGTCTGTAACCGCATGTAAGAAGAGAATGTCCACATGCTTTCTGTTGAGGTTCTTCAGACTTTTAAGAAGCTCTCGTTTGGCTTCTTCAGCTGTTCGTTTTCCCGTTTTGGTAGCAATAACCACCCCTGAAGAAGGAAGGACCTTTGACAGCTTCCTTTCGGATTCGCCATTCCCATAAGCATGGGCAGTTTCAAAGTAGTTTCCGCCGGCATCAAGGTAAGTTTTCACCAATCCTCTTATTTTCTCAAGGGATATTTCCAGAAGATGAAATCCTCCAAGCCCCAGGAGCGATATTTCAAGACCGGTTTTACCTAATTTTCTGTACTCCATTATCTATCCCCTCTTATTATGTTCCATAATTCCCATTTGAAAATCTCTGAATGTTTTATATGGGGAAGAAAGTATGTAGCATAGATAAAGAAAGCTCCTAATACGATTACCGCGATTTTTGGAAAAGGTAAATCCCTTTAGTGGGGTTCATTTTCAGGGTTGTGTTATAACAATGCGCATCACAAAAATGAAAGCGCTTTTCACGTCACCACCCTAAAGCGCAAGTATCATTCCTTTCATTCCCGCATAAGTCGCCATAACAGGCCCCATAGAATTTACAATAACTTCTGATCCAAAACGTTTTAAGGCTTCACTAATGAAAAGCGCGTCTTCTAAATTGTCCACATGCGTAATCCCAAATATTCTCCCCGGTTCAGGATTTAGATTGTTTATTATTTCGAGTATCGCTTCTCTGAACCTCTTCGTTCCACGGACTTTTTTCAACATTTTAACTTCACCCTCAACACCGTGGAGAATGACTTTTATATTCAATAGCTTTGCAACTGTTCCTTGAACCCTGCTCAATCTACCGCCTTTTACAATGTTCTCCAGTGTATTGAGGGGTATTATTATCTTCACTGATTTTCTGTATCTTTCAAGCTCTTTGAGAATTTCATTCATTTTTTTCCCAGCTTGTGATAGTCTCGCAGCCATGAGCACCTGAATCCCGTGAGACAGAGAACCAGCGAGAGAATCAAACACAACAGCTTTGTTGCCACTTATGTCGTTTCCAACCAATGCTGACTGATATGTTCCACTCAGTTTCGAGGATATGGTAATACACAAAGGTTCATTGCCTTCGTCTATGATTTTTTTGAAGACATCAGCAAACATAGCAGGAGGTGGTTGCGAAGTCTTGGGAAGCGTTTTGGCCTTTTGCATCTTTTGCCAGTACTCTTCGGGCGTTATATCCTTACCCTCAATATATCGTTTGCCATCAATCTCAACGCTGAGAGGAACAACTTCAATACCATATTCTCTCACTATCTCCTTGGGAAGGTCACAAGAACTATCCGTGATTATCTTTATCAAACTGATCATCCTCCAATATAGAATGAATTTCAATTTAATTATATCGCATCGAAGAATGATAACAAAGTTTTGCAGTGGTATTGCGAAAAAGGAAGCCAATGAAAGTTATTGCTTTTTATGATTGAATTTCTTCTTTGAAATAAGGCCAATCTGAATGCACTTTTCAAAAACGCTTATCAGGTGGGAATCATATTTTATGCCGGATAGTGATTTTAACTCCCTGAGAGCATCTTCCCAGCTCATAGCATCTCTGTATGGGCGCTTTGAGGTCATAGCATCGAAACTATCTACAATCCCAATAATCTGTGCTTCCAGGAGTATCTCATTTCCCTTTAAACCCTGTGGATATCCAGAGCCGTCTATACGCTCATGATGTTGAAGTATGATATCCAAAATATATTCAAGCGAAGTCCCCTTTACCATTTGCGCACCTTTTTCCGGATGCTGCTTTATATATTCAAATTCTTCAGAAGTCAGTTTTCCAGGTTTTTTTAAGATCTCCTCAGGCACATGGACTTTTCCAATATCATGAAAGAAAGCCCCCATGAGCAGTTTTTCCATCTGCTCTTCGGAGAGCTTCAGCATTTTCCCAACAGCATAAGCAAAATCTCTTACCCTTTTGCCATGTCCATGTGTATAGTTATCTTTCTCTTCAACATGCACAACTATTTCCTTCAATTCTTTTATTTCCTTGCTCAAGGAGGAAAATATAGGTTTTGAAGTAACATAAAGAAGTACGGTATCTTCAAATGTCCTTAGCTCAACGTTTTCCTTTAGGTTGTAAGCGTAAAAATAATCGCCTGTTTCCAAAATAATTTCTTCGTTATTTCTTTTGCACATTAATTTTCCTTCAACAACGAAGAAAAATTCAAGCAATTCACCGCCGCTAAAAGGTTCAATATAACTTATAACATCCCCTTTTATAACCTGTTTGAGCACTTCTATACCATCACCATGGGCAAGCAAAGCAAGAGAAGAGTTTTTCATAGCAACTTCCTCAATATGCTGATCTAAATTTCTCGCGGTGAAATCTTTCATATTTTCCTCCATTTTTAATGGCACTTCAATTTACATATTACCACGACTTTATTTTTTGAAATTACTACCATATGAAACAATTAAAAAACAAAACCCCGCACATGGCGGGGCTCTTCATGCTGTTATTATCTCAGTCATCTATCACCCTAATGGGGTCAATTATAAATGTTTGGCCACCAAGGACAATTTCAACGTCATAACACACAGCTGTAACCCCTTGCTTTTCAGCCAGTTCAATCACAGCTTGCGATATCTTGGATGTTTTCATCACAAGTGCCTCTCCAATTGCTTTGACAGCCCTATCATAACCCCTTGCATTTTCATCTAAATTCGATACTGTTTGTATTGCCTGTGATACCATAGATTCAATAAGAGCGTTTGCTCTTTCGACAGCGGAAATGATATCACCGGTGACAGCAGAAAACGATATCTGGCTTATAAGCAGAAATGCCATTAAAAAGAATGCAACGGTAATTTTCGACTTCATAATCACACCTCCACATTTGTTTTATACTTATGACTAAAACAATTATATCATACATATAATAGATTTCCAAAGGAAAGGCGTTAAATTTTCTTTACAGAGCGCAAAGCGCAATAAAGGATTTCTAATCATCTATGTGCTTTGTTTTTTGGTGTAGTACCTTTTTTATTCGTATCAATTTAAGTGATAAAATCTTTATTGGAGTATAAGTACACATTAAATTGGCGAATGGGGGAATTGTTTATGA
>Ga0190359_1002045_pt1 | contig 12260 bp, 10 predicted proteins | sample 48721823_MG_FD_161269 | JGI IMG/M metagenome (GOLD analysis project Ga0190359, IMG submission 161269) | Hydrothermal vent microbial mat bacterial communities from Southern Trench, Guaymas Basin, Mexico - 4872-18-2-3_MG | ecosystem: Environmental > Aquatic > Marine > Hydrothermal vents >...
ACTGCAACGGAACTGTCCGTGCGGCAACCTTCCGATCGCCTTTTACATCCTGGATATCTTTAATGATTTCCCGGATCAGAGTGAACCCGAAAGCCAGGAAAAAGGGTGGTATTCCCCGGCCAATGTCCCCAAAAACTGCTCCGGCAAACAGGAACGCCATTCCCAGAACCAAGGCTACCGTCAGATTCCCCCAAAAGGGTCTGACTTTCAGGTACAGACTATAGATAATCATTAAAATGATCGCCAAACCTACGATAACCAGCAATTCGGCAGAAATAATCGGAATAACCAGAATAATGCCGGTTAAAAACAGAGCGACGGAAAATACCAGCGCGGCCTTCGGGGTAATCAGCCCCCGGGGAATGGGACGTCCCGGACGATTGACCCGGTCGATTTCCGCATCACAATAATCATTCAGCGCATTCCCGGCGCCGGTCAGCGCCCAGACGATTCCCAGGGCAAACAGCACCAATTGCCACTCCGGAAAATCCTTCATCAGCGTCCCCGTTACCAAAACGGCAATTCCCCCCTGAAAAAGATTCAGGGGCCGCATCAAGCGAATGTATGCAAATAGTTTTTTCATGGACAGTGTTTCCCCAATACGATCCGGCTTTCGCCGGAATAGTCTCTGATTATCTCAATATCTCTTAAACCGGATTCATGAAAAATTCGGTGAACCTCTTGTTCCTGGTAAGTACCGCCAATCTCGGTTATCAGATAGCCGGCATCCGTAAGGTGGGTTTGTGCGAGACGGGTCAAACGCCGGTAAAAAATCAGGCCGTCTTTACCGGGATAAAGAGCAATCCGGGGTTCATTGTTTTTCACCAAATCCGTCAAATTGTTCCAGTATTCACCGGCAACATAGGGCGGATTTGATGCAATAATATTAAACGGTTTTTCAGCAGGCCTATCATTAAGAATGTCCATTTTCTGAAACAGGATTCTGTCAGCAACCCCATTGTCAACGGCATTCTGCCGTGCAACCGCCAGGGCCTCGGGGCTGATATCAATCGCACTTATGCGACAATTCCGACATGCAATCGCCATTGAAACCGCAATACATCCGGAGCCGGTGCCGACATCAAGCGCAGTAAGCGATTGCTGTTTGATATTTTCAATAATTTCTACAACCTTTTCCACCAGCAACTCCGTTTCCGGCCGGGGAATGAGTACTGCGGGGTTTACCTTGAACCGATGTCCCATGAATTCCGTATAGCCCAGCAAATATTGAATGGGGATTCCCCGACTCCGTTGGATCAGAAGGGATTTGAAATCCGCAAGTTCGGTGGCAGTCAGCGGGCGCTCATGATTTAAATAGATTTCGAGCCGGGACAGATTGAGAACATGGCGTAACATCCACTCGGCCTCAATCTGCGGTGATTCAACCCCTTTCTCGGAAAGATAGTTTCTCGACCATTTTAAAAGATCAATAATGCGCCATATTTTGCCATCAGAATTCTTCATAATGATACCGAAATTTAACAGCGTTTAATCCCTTTTCAAGGAATAATATTGCTTTTATTTAAGACTGGCAGAAAATTAGCGGTGATTAATCACCAAAAGAGGATTGCTGTAGCATCTCCATATTACGAGCTATTTTCACGGCATTGATCAGCTCGTCGAGATCGCCCTCCATTACCGCATCCAGTTTGTACAGTGTCAGTGAAATGCGATGATCCGTGACTCTTCCCTGGGGGAAATTATAGGTTTTTATCTTGGCGCTGCGATCACCGGTGCTGACCATTGAGCGGCGCTGAGCGGCAATTTTTGCTTCCTGCTCTGCCTGTTTTTCGGCGAGAAGACGGCTGCGCAGAATTTTCAGCGCTTTGGCTTTATTTTTATGCTGGGACTTTTCATCCTGACAGGTAACCACCAAGCCCGTCGGTATGTGGGTTATCCGGATTGCCGATTCCACTTTATTGACATGCTGCCCGCCGGCCCCGCTGGCCCGGTACGTATCGATTCGCAATTCCGCCGGATCAATTTCCACATCAACATCTTCGGCCTCCGGCAGTACGGCAACAGTAGCGGCCGAGGTGTGAATCCGGCCCTGAGTCTCAGTTACCGGAACTCTTTGAACCCGATGAACTCCGGATTCATATTTCAGATTTCCGTAAACATCCGAACCGCTGATTAAAAATATCACCTCTTTAATGCCTCCGATTCCGATAGTATTGCTGGAAAGTTCTTCCACGCGCCATCCTTTGCGTTCGGCATACTTGATGTACATCCGGTAAAGATCACCGGCAAAAATGGCGGCCTCATCGCCGCCTGTTCCGGCGCGAATTTCGACAATGGCATTTTTGTCGTCGTTGGGGTCTTTGGGAATCAAAAGCATCTTCAGCTCTTCCTGGAGGGCGGCTTCACGGGCTTTCAGATCGTCAATCTCTTCGTTGACCAACTCCTTTAATTCCGTATCCGAGCCTTGCAGGATTTCCAGATATTCTTCAAGATTTTTCAGAACAGCGAGATACTCTTTGGATTTTTCAACAATCGGCTGAAGGTCCTTGTGCTCTTTGGCTAAAACTTTATAACGATCCTGATCTGAAAACACATCCGGTTTGGCTAATTCTGCCGATAATTCATCATAGCGAGCCTGAATTTCCCGGAGTTTTTCTTTCATTGCAATACCCCTTATTCAACCGCTTCGGCAATAAATTCCTGACCTGCATAATCTGCAAGGGAATCACCAAATGCCGTCTTCAGGGCAACGATAGCCACTTCAATCTGATCGTCGTCGGGAGGCCTGGTTGTAATCCGCTGCAACCACAGTCCGGGCGCTGAAAGACTACGTCCCCACCAGGTATGCTGATATTTGGCTGTCAATTTCAAGAACTCATACCCAACGCCGGAAACCAGAGGCAGCATCAGCAAATGAAACACCAGTCGGAGCGGGAGAGTAATATTTCCCAGAACGGCAATGACTATTGTATCGATCAACGCAAACATCAAAATGGATGCCAGGAGCACAATAAAAATAAAACTTGTACCACAGCGGGGGTGAAATGTGGAGTATTCACGGGTATTTTCAACAATTAACTCTTTTCCGTGCTCAAACGTGAATACCACTTTATGTTCGGCCCCGTGGTTATGAAACAGACGCCGCACATCTTTCATTAATGAAATAATCCAGAGATAAGCCAGAAAAAACAGAATCCGCCATAAACCCGCAACGATATTGAAAGCAAAGGCCTTCTTTTCAATATCCAGCAATTCCGTTGTGATATACAGTGGCAGAAACCCAAACAGCCCGAATGCCAGTACCAGTGCAAAAAACATTGTAAGTCCGGAGAGAAATTTATTCTCTTCCTTGTGTTCTTTGCCCTGGGCTTCTTCCTCGGCCTTGATAGCGATATCCGCCGAAAACTGAAGCGTGCTCAGACCAATTTTCAACGACTCAAAAAGCGCCACCACTCCCCGAAGAACAGGACGCTTCAGAAATCTGTGTTTTTCAGTAGCTGAAGTAAAATCATGACGGTCCGTTACGATACTGCCGTCCGGTTTCCGAACAGCCGTGGCATAGGCGCCCGGCACCCGCATCATTACTCCCTCAATTACCGCCTGACCGCCAACAAGTATTTTTTTATTCATTGTAACTAATATAAAAAATAGCGACCTCTTCTCGGGAGAGAAGATATCGCTATATTTATTTTGATTGCTAACCCTTTGTCGCTTGCCGGTTATACTTGCGATTGAACTTTTCAATCCTTCCGGCCGAGTCAATCAGTTTCTGTTTTCCCGTAAAAAACGGATGACAGGCCGAACAGATTTCAACTTTCATATCCCCGGTGGTTGTCGAACGGGTCTCAAATGTATTCCCGCAGGCGCAGGTAACCACACATTTTTCATATTTCGGATGAATTTTCGGTTTCATTGGAAAATCCTTACTTAAAAATCGTCATTGACTAAAGCGTGCAAATATACAACAATGTGGTTAAAAAAATCAAGGGAATTCGGACGGCCGGTCTATACTTACTGATTCATGGATTTCAGAAATTCCCGGTTGCTTTTAGCCCGTTTCATCCGCTCCAGCAGAAATTCCATCGCTTCAACGGGATTCATTTCACTAAGTATTTTACGCAGAATCCAGATACGCGCCAGCTCGGCGGAAGATAACAACAGCTCCTCTTTTCGGGTGCCGGATCGGTTTACATCAATAGCCGGAAATACCCGCCGGTCACTGAGCCGGCGATCCAAAACGAGCTCCATATTTCCGGTACCTTTGAATTCTTCGAAAATAACATCATCCATCCGGCTGCCGGTATCAATCAGGGCGGTGGCAATGATTGTCAGGCTGCCGCCCTCTTCGATATTCCTGGCTGAACCAAAAAACCGCTTCGGTCGATGCAGCGCATTAGCGTCGATACCACCGGAAAGGATTTTACCACTGTGGGGAACAACCGCATTATGCGCCCGGGCTAACCGGGTAATACTGTCCAGCAGAATCACCACATGAAAACCCAGCTCCACCAGACGTTTTGCTTTTTCCAGAACCATATCCGCCACCTGGACATGGCGTTCCGGCGGTTCATCAAAGGTCGAGCTGACCACTTCCGCTTTAACGGAACGCTCCATATCGGTGACCTCTTCCGGCCGCTCATCAATGAGGAGCACAATCAGGATTATCTCCGGATGATTGGTGGTAATGCTGTTTGCAATCTGTTGCAGAAGAATAGTCTTTCCGGTTTTGGGTTGGGCAACAATCAGACCTCTTTGGCCCTTGCCAATCGGACAGAGTAAATCCATTACCCGCATGGACAGATTCTTACTATCCGTTTCCAGCTGTACCCGGCTTTCAGGGTATAGGGGGGTCAGGCTGTCGAACGACTTTTTCGACTTGACCTCTTCAGGGTTCATCATGTTGACCGCATCCACACGCAGCAATGCAAAAAAGCGCTCATTGTCTTTCGGCGGACGGATTTGCCCGGAAACAATATGCCCTGTGCGCAACCCAAACCGCTTTATCTGAGACGGTGAAACGTAAACATCGTCCGGTCCCGGCAGATAGCTGAAGTCTTCGGAGCGCAGAAAGCCATAGCCTTCATCCATTACCTGCAAAACACCCTGGGAAAAAATACGCCCTTCCTTTTTTGCGCTTGCTTCCAGAATTTTAAAAATCAGGTCCATTTTCTTTAAACCTGTATGTTCCGGAATTTCCAGTTTGACTGCTAAATCCGTCAGTTCCTTTATCTTCATCAGTTGAAGCGACGAAATCGTCAGTTCAGTTTCCATCATTAATCCTTCGTATTAATAAAATAAGTTCTAAAGTATTTTTTCAAAATTTGGTAGGTCCGAAAAGAAGCCTATAAGTTCTATTTTCACAAAATTTAACGACTATTCCGGTATTGTCAAACATTTATTTTGAAAAAATCGTAAATGGCCGGGGCAATATAATGACTGCCGAGAATCAGCAGATGTTCCTCTGATTTCAGGGTTTGAACAGAATGAGTCAAGGCCTTCGAAATATTCGGCTCGACAGTAATCTCGGCCTCCGATAATCCCCGGGCAAGACGATTCGCCAGCTCCCGCGCCGGGAAGGATTTTCCGTTCGGAATTTCGGAAACATAAACCCGGTCAGTCAGATCGGCCAAAATCTGACCCAACGAGTCGACCTTCTTTTTACCGCCAAGAGCAATAAGCAGACGAAATTTATCCTCCGGAAATATTTGTTGCAGCGTTCTGACAACCTGCCGGATGCCGTGTTCATTATGGCCGACGTCATAATATATCACCGGCGACCCGGATAAAAGTTCCAGCCGTCCGTGCCAGCGGGTTGCTGCAATTCCCCGGACCATCGAATCAAAATTTACCTTAAACTGTTGGATTTGCCGTAAAACCGTTATTGCCGTCTCCAGATTCACTAGCTGATGGTTACCTAACAATGCGAATTTCAATTGGTGAACCGATTCATCTTTAACGGAAATTGACAACTCCTGCCGGTCGAAACAGCGATGGTTGACCTGAATCCGACACATGTCCGGCGAATAAATAAAGGGGCAGTTTTTAGACAGCGCTTCTTTTTTCAGAATTTCCAGAACGACCGGAGCTTGTCTGGCGGAAATTACAGGAACGCCGGGTTTGATGATTCCGGCTTTTTCCAAAGCAATTTTCTCAATGGTATTTCCCAGAAACTTTTCGTGATCCTTCCCGATGGCAGTGATTACCGACACCAGCGGAGTGACCACGTTGGTCGCATCCAAACGCCCGCCCAAACCGGTTTCCAGAACGGCAATATCGACCTTTTTTCTGACAAAATAGTCGAAGGCCATGGCCGTCGTGGTTTCAAAAAAGCTTGTATCCAGTTCTTCAACTATATTGTGCTTACCGTCGAGGAAACCGGCAATTTCCGCATCACTGATTTTTTTACCGTTAACCCGGATTCGTTCATTGAAGCGGACCAGATGTGGAGATGTATAGAGCCCGACATTATATCCGGCGGCCTGAAGAACAGACGCAATTATCGCACAGGTACTGCCTTTGCCATTTGTTCCGGCCACATGAATCGCTGTTAATTTTTCATGGGGATTGCCGATCCTGTCCAAAAATGCCTGAACACGGCTCAGACCCGGTTTAATGCCTTTACCGTCAAGAGCATAGAGGTATTCCAGCTTCTGCCGGATATCACGGGAAAAGTGGTATTTTTTCATTAAAGACAATCATCCAGGGATATACGCCGGACATTTTCCAGCGGTTGACCGAGTAGACGTCTGGCGACTTCCTCGAATTTCTGGGGAAAATCACTGACATAATAACGATACTCGGGCGTCTTTTCACTATCATTTAAAAGCTGTTTATCTGATAAAAGCCGGCGGACTTCTCTGGCGCTCTGAATCGCACTGTCCACAATCGTGACGGAGAGGTCAACAGTTTTCCTGATAATATCCTTTATAATCGGATAATGAGTGCAACCAAGGATCAAGGTATCAATCCCGCTCTTCATCAGCGGTTCAAGGTAAATCCGGGCCACCATCTCGGTAACTTCGGAATCAATCCAGCCCTCTTCCACCAGGGGAACAAACAGGGGACATGCCCGGGAAAAAACGACGGTGTCAGCATCCATCGATGTCAGGACCTCCTGATACTTGCCCGCTGACACTGTGGCGGTTGTCCCGATAATGCCGATGCGCCGATTATGACTGGCAGAAAGTGCGGCATTGGCGCCCGGTTCAATCACTCCCAGAACGGGAACGGTTGCAATCTCCAGTATCTTTTCCATGGCGACGCTGGAAACGGTATTACAGGCGATCACGATAAATTTAACTCCCTGAGCCTGAAGAAACCGGGTCAGCTGTACGGCGAATTTACGAACGGTATCCGGACTCTTTGACCCGTAGGGTACCCGGGCGGTGTCACCAAAATAGATGATCGATTCCCGGGGCAATTGACGGATTAACTGATTTACAACCGTCAATCCACCCAACCCGGAATCAAAAACTCCGATCGGTTTGTTTTTCAAATCCTTATTTGGCAACGGTCTTATCACTAATCTCCTTGAACTCCATAATACTTTTATAAATTGACTCGGCTATTTTCTGGCGGTGTTTGGCACTGTTCAGCTTCCTGGCTTCTCTCTTATTGGTATTATAGCCTAATTCGCACAACAGTTTCGGCATGTCCGCACCAACCAGAACATAAAAACCGGCCTGTTTAATACCGCGGTTTTTTTGGTTGACAATAGTCGTAAAATTCCGCGACAGGATACTGGCAAAGGTTTCACTGTCTCGCATATTGGTTGAATGAACCATATTGGCCAGAATATTGGTAATATCGTCATAGCCCTGATATTTGAGTTTATCGGCATCATCTTCAAGATGAATGACCGAGTTTTCTGCCTCGGCCACCTTGATCGCCTCTTCGGAACGGCCTGGCCGTAATAAATAGAGCTCCAGGCCCTCGGCATTGGACACATTCTTAGTGGCATTTACATGCAGACTGACAAAAAGTTTACCGCCGGATTTATTGGCGATTTCCGCCCGTTTCCAGAGAGGTACAAATACGTCGGTTTTCCGGGTGTAAACCACTTTGATGTTTTTATTCCGGGACAACAGTTTTCCGACCCGCAGAGCAATATCCAGCACAATATCTTTCTCATGCATATAACCCCAGCGACCGACCGTTCCGGGGTCCTTACCGCCATGTCCGGGATCGAGAACAATCGTATCAATTATCCAGGCGGTTTTAGCCTCTTCGATTTTCCGTTTGATATCCCGGTTCAATGGCAAAAAGAGAGATACCACTATTTCACTATTGCGCAGATCAAAATGCGCATCTGCTGATTTGAACTGACGGTTCAGTTGAAATCCAAGCTGAACGGAACTGCCTGTGGGAACAGCGATGACTTTTTGAACCGAATTGGTGGGATAGACAGAGGAGAGTTGCATCGAGTCACAATCGGCACTGTAAACGGTCAGATAAAACCAACCTTTACCCTTGAAGAATGTGGAGAAGTCCGCATCGGTAAACGTACCCCGGGATTTGATCCGAATTTCCACGCCGTTGGCCTTTTCTTCGTAACGAATACCGGTCAGAAGTGTCGTACCCCCCGAGCCGGTAGTGGAACTGACCTTTTTACCGGGATAGGCTGATTGGTTTTCTACGATATATTCAGTTGCCCTGGTCTTGACAATTGTATACTGCAATTCCGGTATGGTATAATGCTTTACCAACGTTATGAAACTGATGGCTGGTACAAATACGGCATCATCAACAAGCAACGTCGGAGCCGGCATCTGGCAGACTTTGGCATCGAACATCAGGAAGGAGTTATTCACTGTCAGCTTTATTTTATTCTTATCAAAAAACAGAACAATTTTACCGCTTTCTTTGCGATAATATGTTCTAATTCCGAAGACTTTTGCAAAATCTTCGGCTGACATATAGCGGGTTCTATCAATTGTTATAACCTTAATCCCATGAGCAGAATTTTCGGGTGACGGCTCTATGATGACCATTTTTTCGGAAACCGCACCAGATAAATACAGGAAATTCAGTAATATCAATATGGAAGTTTTCAACGTTTTCATCCGGCCGGAAATTACGAACTACCGGTTCATAAATCAACCACCATCTGGAATTCAAGCAGAAAAGTTTCCACGCTCCCTGATTCGGATATCAAGCGCCTGCGTTGGTATTTGTAGGATATTGCCGTGTTGATACTGTTCTGAAATTGGTTTTCAATAACAATAAAATATCGGTATCCGGTGCCGTTCAGCGATATTAAATTGAACCGCATCGGTATGCCCGGCTCATACAAATAGACACGGGAGTCGTACATTGGAGAATAGAAGTGGGTTGTTCCCGCCCTTAAATCCAGCGACGGAGTAATTGCGGAATTTATCGCAAGACTAAATCCACTTCCCAGACGATCATTTGACTTATTGAGGGCGGTTCGCAATATTAAAGACAGATTCACTGTTAATGGATAGCTTGCCGAACCGGAAAGTTGGTATCTTACTCCATCATTACCTTTTGACTTGCGCTTCAGCCGCAGACTCAGGCGCTGTTTATTCCCACCACGATGATATAACTGAACAACGGCTTCGTTGCCAAAATCCGGTGCACTGCCTTCTTCAAAGGAACGATTCTCAGAGAAATAATCGACATAACCAGCGATCCGGTTTAGGCGGTTAATTTTCCACTGGAATCCCATCAAAAGTCCCCGCTCATTTCCCGGATTACCGGAATACTCTTTAAGCGGAGCGGCCAGGCGTGTCGCAAAGTAATCACCGAAATAGCGATACTGCAAACCGAAACTGTAGTCATCTGACTGGAAAACAAGTCCCTGGACAACTGCATATTCACGGCGATTCAGCATAGCAATTTCTCCCGACCAATGCCACCGGTTTAAATCCAGACGCTGGTAAACAGAACAACCGCTCCGGAGGGCTCTGTTATTAAAAAAGGTCACGGGGTAAGTATAGCGGGAATGAAAGAAAATGCCGCCGATATGAAAATTTCTGTGCGTATACACAACGCCGCCAAAAACCATTTTTTCTTGGAGTGTGTCTTTGCCGTCTAATTCCGATTCTGTGACGTGGAACCCGGTTTCCCGTAAAGATATGGCCAGGGAATCCCGCACGGTAGCATCCAGCCGGTGAGTCGAAAAACCCGTAAAAAAGGATATTGGTTCTATACTTCTGTAAACGTAAGCTCCATGTAAATAACGGTTTTCATCGGTGCCGGTATAGGCGCCGAAATGTGGATTGCCACAAAGCATATTCCCGCTAACCGAAGTGCTTTTAAATGCCAGATTGTTTCGGGCAAAAAGCAAGCCGTGTCCCCAACCGAATTTATAGGAAAAACCACCCAGGACTAAATCACTGCTGGAAGGTTTGAAGGTCATGGCGATATTGGCGTAATCCCACAAATCGCGCTCATCGGGGTCTCTCTCGGTAACAAAGCCGACGGATACCCGGGAGCCGGCATCTATTTTACCGCGTAAAAGCTGCCTGTAAATATCCGGTGGTTCACCGTCTTTCAGCGATGTATAATTTTGAATATTTATATGGTGATTCAATCGTTGTGCCGGCAGAGTGAAGAAAAGACGAATGACCTGAATTTCGGCCCGGTTGAACCGACCGGCATCCCGGATATCCTGCCAATTATCGGGATTCGGCAGCGTTTTTTTTAATTCAATCAGCCGTTCGATGATATCTTCATCAAGTGGCAACCGGGCAATATCTTCCGGCTTACACCGTTCCCAGCTCAGAGGATTATTGATATATTCTTCCAGATATTGTTGCAACTCGTCTTCAGCGAAATTTTCAGGAAAGAGGGCAAGATTGAATACTTCCGGCGAAACAGCCGGACAGATTATACCAAACAGGCCGTTTAGTAACAATAAAGAGGCAATGATTTTATTCATCGGAAACCGTAACCAAGTCCGTAGAAAAATGTATAGGGTAAAACCTGATGATGCAGAACGGCAATATCCAGCGACAATTTACGCCAGTAAACCGAGACACCGCCTGAAAACCGGTCCGGCTTGAACTGGACACCGCATTTTATATCCATAAAGGAAAAGGGTTTCAAAACCGAAGCTAAGCGGAGTGAAAAGGGAAACTCGGTGTCTTTGAACAGTTCGCCGTATAGCTCAAAACTGCTTTTTGGAAAATATCGCACACCAAAATAAAAACACTGCGGTAAAGGATCGGTCTGTTCACAAATCGACGGATTATTAACATTCTGATACAGAAAGGCAAGTTGTGTCTGTTTATCTAAATTCAAGACCGAACCAACATTCAGTCCGAATGCCGTAGAACTCTGGTATCCGCTGATGGCAACATTATATACATTTAAGGACAGGCCGAGAGAAAGTACATTCCGGATATCCTGACCGAATTTGAACGTTACGGTTTTCTCCTGGTAAACGGAATTTCCCAGATTCTGAAATACCAGTCCGGCACTTTTCCTTTTAATAAAACCGTAATCGATGCCGGCATGATAATAATCCAGGCCCTTGATTCCGTACAATTGGGAATAATCCGTATGGAATCTGAATGAGCGTTCCGGAGTCAGGACAGCCGGATTGAGCAGACCGGGATATAGTGACGACACGGATCCAAGGGCAATGCCGGCGGTATTCAAAGACTGGATTTCAAAGGCCGCCGGGCACAGCACCGGCAAGAGGAAAATCATGTAGACCCATTTACGCAGCGTTTTCAAGACATATCGCCACATGTGTCATTAAACCACTACATACCAATCACATCAAATAGATCAGACAAACACACTGGAATTCCAGTCTGCAATCACTTATTTTTATTTTATCCCGATTTGGCAGCGGATGTTTTAATCCGTTGTCAGTTCGTTCTAATGTCTTCTATTTCTTCTTTTTGCCTTTTTTGACCTCTTCCACTCTCCGCTCGTTGCTGGGCACAAAGGTATTCAGTTTTTCCCTGACGATCAGGGGATGATCACGGTTGTGGAGGCAGATGATACCTTCGATCATAAACTCTTTGGTCATAATCTCCTCATCGGAGCGTCGCTTCAATTTTCCACCCAGCGGTATAAAAATCAGATTTGCCAGAATCAGACCGTAGAAAGTGGTCAACAGCGCCAGTCCCATACCGCCCAGCAAATCTTTCATCTTGGCGCCCATATCAAATTCAAAGGCGCCGGCGGCCGCGCCTATATCAGTGCCAAAGCCACCGCCGGTAAAGTTCTTCATCATTACAATCAGCCCCACAATGGTACCAACCATTCCGAAGGCCGGGGCATAGGTGCCCATATAAAAGAATATTTCCTGTCCGATAGTATGG
>Ga0190359_1002046_pt1 | contig 12251 bp, 11 predicted proteins | sample 48721823_MG_FD_161269 | JGI IMG/M metagenome (GOLD analysis project Ga0190359, IMG submission 161269) | Hydrothermal vent microbial mat bacterial communities from Southern Trench, Guaymas Basin, Mexico - 4872-18-2-3_MG | ecosystem: Environmental > Aquatic > Marine > Hydrothermal vents >...
TTACCGCCTTTGGGAAGATATTCGATCCGGTATGCGACAGTATCTCACGGCAGACTATATTCTGTACCTTCATGTATGTCGGCATTATACCGCTCTGGATGTTTTTAATTTTTTTATACCGCGATGCACTTATGTCCTTTATCCGAATAATGTGTGCAATTAACGGGGGCGTTATTGCAGCAAGGCTTTCCGGAAAACTGAAAGCGGTATTTCAGGCGATCGGCACCTTTCTGGTGCTGCTGGTGATTGTACTGCATACGTATACAAAAGGTATCGTTCCTGAAATGTTGTGGGGTATGCATCCGGGATTCTGGATTATGGTTTTCCCTACGCTGTTTACCGCGTTATCCATGTTTGATTACCTTATTCCCAACTGGCGGGTAATCAAGAAAATGACGGAGCCGGACAGTAAGTGATACGGTACTATATCATACTCATATTCAATAACCTAAGGAAACTGTTATGGTAAAAAGAATTCTGGTAACCGGTGGTGCCGGTTTTCTTGGCTCGCACCTCTGCGAACGGCTGGTCAATGAAGGACACGATGTAATCTGCCTGGATAATTACTTTACCGGCAATAAAAGAAATATCGCTCATCTTATGGATCATAAAAATTTCGAGCTGCTGCGGCATGATATAACCTTTCCGGTTTTTCTCGAGGTGGATCAGATATACAATCTGGCCTGTCCTGCATCACCGATTCATTACCAGTATAACGCGGTAAAGACGATAAAAACCAGTGTAATGGGCGCGATCCATGTCCTCGGCCTGGCAAAACGGGTAAAAGCAAGAGCTCTCCAGGCATCGACTTCGGAAGTATACGGTGATCCCACGGTACACCCACAGACCGAAGAATACCGCGGCAATGTTAACTGTATCGGGATACGCTCCTGTTACGACGAAGGAAAGCGTGTTGCGGAAACGCTTTTCTTTGACTACCACCGCATGAACGATGTTGACATACGTGTTGTACGGATCTTCAATACCTACGGCCCGCGCATGCACCCGAACGATGGTCGGGTCGTTTCCAATTTTATTGTACAGGCCTTACGTAACGAAGATATCACCATCTATGGCACCGGCGATCAGACCAGGTCCTTCTGCTATGTGGATGACCTCATTGAAGGTATCATACGATTAATGAACACCGAAAACTTTATCGGCCCGGTAAATATCGGCAATCCCGGTGAATTTACTATTAAGGAGCTTGCCGAAAAAGTCCTTGCCCTTACCGGCTCCAAATCGAAATTAATATACAGGGAGCTACCCGAGGATGACCCGCAGCAGCGGCAGCCCGATATCACTCTTGCAAAAGAGAAACTCAATTGGTTACCGGCTATTAACCTCGAAGACGGTTTAAAGAAGACGATTGCGTATTTCAGGGAGATTGTGCGGGAAATCTGAATCGTGGCTTGTCAAATCGAGTGCAGTTTTATACATTAGTCAATTGTTATCGTAATAAAATTAACGCCTTGTTTTACATTTTTCGTACATTCGATTTATTCCCGGAAAATGTTTTCGCTTTACAAATTTCCATAACTCCACATCCTATTTTGTCTGTGCCAAAAACAATCTTTTACTATTCTAAATCTTTTAAATCTTTTTTTCTCTTTTGTTAATGCAAGGAAAAACTTGGGCGTTTGTCGATAGTAATAAATTTCGATTTATTAAAGTATTGCAGGTACCGGTAATGGGCTGCTAAAGATATTCGATAAGAGAGAGCATTGTTCGCAGCAGCTCTTTATCTTTAACAGCCTCTTATACGCGACTATCACCCAAAATTTACTATTCGCTCATCAACCATCGTCACCCCAAGTTCTATCTTGCCTGTGCCAAAAATTGTCTTTTTATCTTCCTACTCTTAACTCTTTATCAGTATACATGAAGCAAAACGGTCTATTCTTAACACAATCTGATTAATACTCAGTCCCATCCTCTTTGGTCATCGGCACAAACCGTACCGGTAGAACGCTTTTTCTTTTTATTTCACCTTTTTCTTTTGTTAAAAGCACCAGATCCTGACCGAGCGCAACATCAACAGGAATAATCAGTTTCCCACCTTCAGCCAACTGATCGATCAGCGGCTGTGGCACATGCGACGGGGCACAGGTAACAATGACGGCATCAAACGGTGCATGCTCTTTCCAGCCTTTATACCCGTCACCGATTTTTACCGCAACATTCGTGTATCCGCACTCTTTTAACACCTCCGCAGCCCTCTTACCGAGCACGTCTATAATCTCAATGGTGTAGACACTATCGCATATTTCCGCACAAACCGCGGCCTGGTATCCGGAGCCGGTACCTATCTCAAGTACCCGTTTTGAACTGTCAAGATCGAGTACTTCAGTCATAAATGCGACGATATAGGGCTGGGAAATGGTCTGCCCCTCACCGATAGGAAGCGGCCTGTCCTCATAGGCATGTTTGACAAAAGGTTCCGGCACAAACTTATGGCGCTCAACCTTCAGCATGGCCCGTATTACCTTCTTATCATTAATTCCCCTGGCCTCAATCTGCTTTTTCACCATCCGCTCTCTCAACTCCTGCATATTATCAGGATATCTCTCTTTTGCATCGCATCCGGATGTTATCATAATAAGAACAGCTCCACAGAAAAGTAAAATGTTCTTATCCGTCCCCATGGCAACCTTCTTTACTGATATCTCTATTCCTGTTTGACAGAAATATAAAAAATAATAGGCCGACATTACAGATCTTTATACGTTTTCCGCGGTACCAGCCATTTGAATTCATTCTCCCCGATCCAACCGGGGCAGTACTTTCAGCAGAATATCCCGGGGAGTAGTATGTACCGCAACCTCAACCGGAATTACCGGTATTCTTTTCCCCTGATAGTAGCGCACGAGCGGAAGTGTTCTTTCTTTAAAAATCTCCAGTTTTCCTGCAATATCTGTAAGAGAATCATCAGTCCTGCCACTCCGGTCGCCGCCGGAATTACACCGTATCCTTTTATAAACCACTTCGGGAGAGCAGTCCAGTAATATCACTGTTCTTACAGCAATCAGGGCATCAACAGCCTCCGCCTGACCTGCATGACGCGGCAGACCGTTAAGAACTATATTGTCCCCGACAGTAATCCTCCTCCGTTCAATAAAGGCGCGCAGTATATTCGCTGCGATGTAGAAAGTCTCATTCTCAAGCAATGCCCCCTCTTTAAGAACACGATGAATGTATGCAACATCCTTCCGGGAACAATTGAGAGGCGGCATATTGCGCTCCGCAACAGAGCGAAGCTCCCTGCCGAAATCAAAGTGAAAGCAGCGTTTATTATTAATCCCGTTCGCCTCGAAATAATTACCAAGCGGCGTTTTGCCTGAGCCGGTTGGGCCGAGTAGTAATAGTGCTGAATATTTTTTCATGCATATAAAATACAAAAAGGGGGGAAAGATATTTTACACTCAGGAATTTCCATAACATATTTTAAACCACTTTTTCACAATCCTGATTGAAATATTCCCGTTATTCATATACATTTTACGTGTTTTCATTTACTATAACCGTTTACAACCAAGGTATTTTAGAGGTATGGCAAAACGTATCACCCATTTGCGCAACATTGGTATAAGCGCCCATATCGACTCGGGGAAAACCACCCTTACCGAGCGAATTCTGTACTATACCAAAAAGATTCATACAATCCGTGAAGTACATGATAAGGATAGCACCGGCGCAACCATGGATTTTATGGAGCTGGAAAAAGAGCGGGGAATAACAATCACCTCAGCGGCGACAAATGTGGCATGGAAAAATCATACTATCAATATCATTGATACCCCCGGACATGTTGATTTCACTATCGAAGTTGAACGTGCGTTGCGGGTGCTTGACGGTGCCGTGCTGGTACTCTGTGCCGTCGGCGGCGTACAATCTCAGTCCCTTACCGTGGATCAGCAACTGAAACGATACACCATTCCAAGAATTGCATTTGTCAATAAATGCGATCGAATCGGCGCGAATCCCTTCGATGTTACCGTACAGCTGCGGGACAAACTCGGTCATAACGCGGTCCTTACACAAATACCGATTGGTCTGGAAGATACATTCCGGGGAATCGTTGATCTCATTACCATGCAGGCGCTCTATTTTGAAGGTACCCACGGTGAACAGGTCACCAGCGACAAAATTCCTCCGGATCTGGTAGAGGAAGCACGGCAGAAACGTGAAGAGATGCTTGACACACTCTCCATGTTTTCCGATGACCTGGCAGAAGCCTTTCTTGAAGGCACTGAAACGGAGGAACAGATTCATGAGGCACTTCGCAAAGCCACCCTTTCAGGCGAGTGTACTCCGGTCCTCATCGGCTCCGCATATAAAAATAAAGGCATACAACCTCTTATTGACGCGGTGGTCAACTACCTGCCGTCACCGGAAGATCGTATCAATACAGCACTCGATTTGGACAATAACGAACAGGAAGTCCCTCTTAAGTCAGATCCGGCTTTACCGCCGGTTGCGCTGGCTTTTAAACTGGAAGACGGCCATTATGGTCAGCTAACCTATGTCCGCATCTATCAGGGGACGCTGCAGAAGGGTCAGGAGCTGGTAAATATACGAACCGGTAACAAATTTAAAATCGGCCGCCTCATCTATATGCACTCCAACTCAATGGAGGATATCGTTACTGCTTCCAGCGGTGATATCGTTGCTCTGTTCGGTGTTGACTGTGCCTCCGGCGACACCTTTTGCGGCAGTACACTGCGGTATTCACTGACCGCCATGTATGTACCGGAACCTGTTATTTCACTGGCGATAAATCCCCGTGATAAAAAATCATCCGATGCCATGTCAAAGGCACTGAACAGGTTCGCCAAGGAGGATCCGACATTTAAAACCTACGTTGATCCCGAGTCACACGAAACTGTCATCAAAGGTATGGGAGAACTGCACCTCGATGTGTATATCGAGCGTATGCGCCGCGAATACGGCGTGGTTCTGGATGTCGGCATGCCGCAGGTTGCCTATCGTGAAACCATAACCAGTACAGTTTCCTTCGATTATACGCATAAAAAACAGACCGGCGGCTCGGGCCAGTATGGCCGTGTTGTCGGGACGATAGAGCCTGATTACGAAGAGGATTACACCTTTATCGACAATGTGAAGGGAGGTGTTATCCCCGCCGAGTATATTCCCTCCTGCGACAAAGGTTTTCGGGAATGCCTGTCCAAAGGGACACTGATCGGTTTTCCGATTGTGGGCATAAAAGTAATACTTACCGACGGGAATCATCACCCGGTTGATTCATCAAATATTGCTTTCATGAACGCGTCTATCGGGGCATTTCGCCAGGCATATGCAAAAGCCTCTACCCGTATACTGGAACCGATTATGAATGTTGCGGTAGAGGGTCCCGCTGAATTCCAGGGTAATGTCCTGGCAACGATTAACCAGCGTCGCGGTATTATCGTCAGTACCACCGAGAATAACCTCTTCTCCCGAGTAGAAGCTGAAGTCCCGTTGAGTGAAATGTTCGGGTATTCAACGGTGCTCCGTTCTCAGACTCAGGGTAAGGCGGAATTTACCATGTCGTTTCTGAAATACGGACCGGTGCCGACACAGATTGCGGAGAAGTTGATTAAGGAGTTTCAGGAGATGAAAAAGAAGTGATGATTTTAATCAGAGGGAAATACATCAAAAGACCAGATGCCCGCATGCACGGGAATGACATTACTAATAATGAAAGGAGTCAGTTCTCATGGTGAAACAGGAACTGATTAAACGGAGTCCCTTGAGAATTCTTGAACAATCAACCCACGGTGGATTGGGTAAAGGCAACATCGGTATTATTGCATCCCGTAAAGGAGTCGGTAAAACCGCCTGCCTGGTAAATATCGCCACGGATCATCTGTTCCAGGGAAAGCATGTGATACACGCATCATTTGCTGAAAATACCGGACATATTAATGCATGGTACGAGGATATTTTCAATGAGTTGAAGCGTCGCCATCAACTGGATAATGCACCGGTGATACATGATGACTGGGTGAAAAACCGCATTATCATGAATTTTAACTTAGACACATTCGATATTAAAGAAATTGAAAAGAGAATTCGGACACTTAATAAGACCTGCAGCTTTTATGCAGATACACTGGTTATTGACGGGTATGCCTTTGATAAAACTTCAACAGAAGATTTACACGAATTCAGAAATTTTGCCCGGGAATTGAATATTGAACTCTGGTTCAGTGCGTCCGTGCCTGATACTGATGGTTACTTTGACGGCTCTTCCGTACCGGTAATCCTGCAGCCGTTTTTACAGGAAATAGCAATTATAATCTGCCTGCAGCCTAAGGCTCTGGTGGTTCATTTGAATCTTGTAAAAGATCATGATGAAGAGGTAGCCGGGGATCCGCATCTGAAGCTTGATCCTGAAATTTTGCTTATTGCTGAGGAGTAAAGATACAGATTGAAATCGTTGGCGAGTGCAATTGAATTCTATATGATGCTGCAGGTAGTGAATATCTTACTGCATGATATTATCAATCCATCAACTTTTCAACACATTACGAGTGTCAAGAAAAACGGTATCCTTTGCCTGTGATGTCAGGTAACAGAGTTTTTCGGCTTAGGTAACGAGGAATTTATGAAGAACCCCAGGTTTTTCTAGGCCCAAAAGTTCTACATTATGTGTTCCATATTTCATTTTTAATCCAAGAGCGACCGTATTGCCTGAAGTAATTCAGCTTTCTTAATCGGTTTCTCAAAGGTGTAATCCACATAAAGGTATTCCACAATTTCCAGATGATCCCGCGCAGAAAGAATACCTCCTCCAGATATTGCAATGATTTTTACCTCAGGATTCAGATTTTTTAATTCCAGAATGGTCTCTTCGCCATCTTTTTCCGGCATTAGGATATCGGTTATAACAAGATCTATCCGGCCTTTCATTTCAGTATATATTGAAACCGCTTCGTTGCCATCAGCCGCCATAATCACTTCATACCCATAGATTTCAAGTAAATCTCGCAGATATTCTCTCATCTCAAATTTGTCATCAACAACGAGAATGGTAGCCATTTCAATTTCCTACTTTTCAACAAAAAAATTTTTATTTTTTAAAATGGTAAGTACTTTATCCAGATGAATAAGCTTCAATTGCTGCAAACACCTCTGCGAAACATTTACCAGAAACAATTCTCCATTGCAATCGGCAACACATTCTCTCAGTCGCATTAATATAGTCACAATAACGCTGTAAATATCCGTAATGGAAGACATATCTACTATTATCCTACTGCCTGTCCTGTCTATACACGCTTCAATTCGACCCTGTATATGCAGTGTGTGTTCGTGTCTAATTTGTCGAGGTAATGAAATACAGACATAACCCGATTTTTTCTCTATAAACAAGCCATTTGTCGGTTCCACTACAGGCTGCTCCTTTACTTTCTGTGTAACGTAGTGAGAAAGTGTCTGTCTGAGGGATGTGAGGATGTGCCTTTATTTAATTATCCTTACTTAAAAAAAAAATAGCAAGAATCTTGTCGGGGCAACTATATGTATATACTACATACATGCTACATATAAATTGCATGTAGTAATTACGTATTGTTTTCGATAAATTGATACCAGACTTTCAAGGTTAATGCGTTTGAATTAAGACTTTCTCATATTGTAGGCTTACCTCGGTACGCTTCGCCACCCGGTAAGCGGTAAGGTTAAATCGCTCTTCGAGCGATGCACGGAGCAGGTCGAAGTGTTGAACCAGGAGAAGTATCGAGATGAGTGATGGACTTAAATCAACAGTATTAACTTTCAAGACAGGTTGAAACAATAATGTTGCACTATCTTTATAATATTATATAAAACAACGCCTTACGTTTATTACTCACTTCATATTAGAAATCGCAAAATCATCGAAATTCGCTTAATCTAATCATTTTTTCGCATTCTATAAGTTAAATGTGCAACATCATTGGGTTGAAAATTAACTGCAGGACCTCATCAATAAAATGCAGATTTCGGATCTGAAAAGCAAATAACACTTTTTAAATTTAATGGTTATTATTTCTTTAAAATGTCATTTATCGCTTTAAGCAACACCTCTTTCTTAACCGGCTTTGAGAACGTATAATCGACATCAAGAAATTCAACAATATTGAGCGTATCATTCGCATTAAGGATACCGCCACCCGAAATGGCAATAATTTTAACCGCCGGATTACTGTTTTTCATTTCAAGGATCATTTCTTCACCATCTTTTTCCGGCATGAGAATATCAGTTATCACAATATCAACGGGATTGTTCTTATATATCGTCATTGCCTCTTTTCCATTTTCAGCAGTAAAGACCTCATAGCCCTGCATCTCCAGCAGCTCTTTAAGGTATTTCCTCACCATAGCAACATCATCGACAACAAGAATTTTCGCCATACAACCTCCTCCAATGCTCTCGTTGGAAAAGTTACTTATTCAACAATAATGAGCATTGCCTCCGACAGTGATCGCACCAACGGCGCATCACAGCCACTTAATTTCAGTTCGCTGTTATGTCCGTTACCGACAAGGATTGCATCTATCTCGAGCTCTTTTGCCACTTTATAATCATGCACCGTGTCCCCGATAAGAACGACATCATCCGGTGAAGCGCCCATTCTTTCAAGGAGTACCCTGCCTTCTTCGACCTTTCCGCATGCATAGTGGTTATTCAAACCAATAACATGAGTGAAAAAGGATCGCACCTGATAATGCTCGAGCATTATAATCAGTTCATCCTCGGCATACGCCGACAACACCGCATGATCACACCCGGAATTGCAGAATTTTTGAAGTATTGCCTTTACACCGAAATGAAGAGTACATTCAAATCGACGTTGTGTATACTCCCGTATAAAATTTTGAGCCACTGATTCATATGACTCTTCAGAGAAATCGAAACCGATCTTTTCATAAAAATCTCTGACCGGGAAATCAAAAAGCCGCTGGTATTGTTCATACGATATGGGTTCTTTACCAATTGTTATCAACTGGCTGTTCATGATTTCGAGACATAACCAGGTATCGTCAAAGAGGGTGCCGTTCCAATCCCAGATAATATGCTTGTACCTGTTCATATACTTGTAACCACATTTGTTAAGAAGTCGTTACTGTTTTTCTGCCTAATAAAATATACATTCTGTATAAAATAGTACCGAAACGAGGTGACCGGTAATTAGTGGCTACAAGAAAAATCCAAAATTTGTCATTTCGACCGGACAGGCACTTATTACGGATAATACGGTTCTACCGTCTAAAGCATTGTCATACACAACGATTTGGTATACAACCCGGTTTCAAATGTTATGATATATACACCGGACGGATACAGGCGGGTGTACCAGAACACGTGATGGATTCCGGCATCTTTTATTTCATTAACCAGCGTGTTGATTTTTTTACCGAGCGGAGTGACTATCTCTATTACTACCGATGATCTGGACGACATCGTATAGGTAAAGCAAATATTACTTTTATTACCGCAATACCTGGTACTGAAAACAGTGAAGGGTTCCTTTCTTGCTGAAGATTTCTGGATTGCCGTACCCGGTTTTTTAAAAACATAGAAATCCCTCGGTTCACCGACAACGTAGATGGTACTGTCGCTCAGGTCAACGGTAACCCCTTCCGGTTTATTCATATCGAGGGACAACTCTGAAAGCATGTTACCGGTACCGGTATAACCAAAAAGTTTATTATCCTCCTGGCTTAACAGCAGCAGGGTGCTGTCCGGCAGAGCAAACAACCCGGCGGCATCACCGGTATTATTCTCAATGTTAAACGGTTCATTTTCGGTAAAATCAATCGGAATACCGTCAGCATCCAGGGTGACTTTATACAGTCTGGGCGGTGACAGTTCCTTGACAGCATACGCGGTATTCGTAGAGGTACAATACGTAACGTCTTCAAGACCGCTGTTTCCCCAGTTTTCACCGATACTCAACACACTGCAATCGTCATAGTCTACGGTACCCGATCCCGTCTGTGGCAGCAGAGCCCTGACCACATTGGCTTCCCGCTCCTCGGTGATAAAAAAAAACATACCTGATTGATACGCGATACCCTCCGTATCGTCAAAGCCGGAGAGCGTTATTGTCCGCAACACATTTCCTGCAGTATCTATTTCATATACCTCAGTAGCGGCATCATCCACCACGTACAGGGTCTTTGCAGCCGGATGAAATGCAACGCCGGAAAAACTTGATACCGACAATCCTGAAACCGACGTGCTGAACGTTTTTGTATATTTTGCCAGGGATGATATTATTGACTGAGCAGACACGACAGTCAGGCCAACGACCGCTAGTATAAAAAATACTACCTGATTTCGGAAACAGTGCATTCTGTCATCCTTTTCTTACCAGAGGATTAAAAAGAAACAGTCGATGTTCTTGTACCGGTATCGTAGGTATAAAGATTCAACACCTCCCGCACACCGGTCATATACTTTGAAAAACTTCTCCGCTGTAACTTAAAGGTCCTGATACAATCGATCATCCAGAGTGGTACCTGGGTTGTATAGCATTTCAGCTCAAGAACAACACTGCATCCTGAGTCGAAATTGGTTGACATATCATAGGAAATCATTTTATTCATATCCGGCACAAGATTACAGGTTTCTTCAGCCATATATTTCAACTCGATATCAAAAGTAACCCGTGCATAATCTTCACATTCAGAAACATATGCTTTCCGCCGATACCTGGTCAATATCTTTGGCCCGGCGTCATACATATGTACCAGCCGCTGAAACAGACGTATATTTCGCAACTCTTTCTGGTTGTCTATCCTCCGGGGTGTATAATCCACCAGGAAGAAAGGACTTTGCCAGTCGGCATCATACACCTTTCCCCGGTATTTCCGTATCACGTTGCTGTCTTTCTGTTTAACCTCAAAGAAATAGGGCAGCTGCGGTGAATCGCCGTAGGAGCGGATACGTATGTTGAATCTCTTCTTGCAGCCCAGCATACGGTTTCTGAGGAAGAGATAGTATGGGGTATCAAAATAGAGACTGTTGACGCTGTAAAATGAATCCTCCGCCATCGCAGAATACTTGTCAAGAGAACAGTATATTGAAACGAAATCGGAAATCGGCTCAACAAGAAACATTGGTATGGTGAATTTTAATTCGTACCGCTCCAGTACAGGCGGGGTTATTATATCTCCTTCACTCACTGTTTAATCACCTCTTGCTTCAATGAGAGATAATTCCGTAACGGCTTTTTGGGCAGCATACCCGTCACATCAAGTACCCGGATATAGTTCCGAAGGATATCAAACTCGATCTGCATTTTATCCTCTTCATTTTCAAGAATACTTTCTTTAATCTCCAGCAGTATAAGAGGATCAACCCCTTCCATCTCCATGAACTTTTTAAGAGACGATTCAGCGTTCACATCATCCCCGCGCGCCTTTAAAAAATAGTACTGCGAAACCAGCACTTTAATGTCACCGACATCCTTTTGCATTCGCCTTTCCAGGTCCCGCTTCAGTTCCATATAATCTTCCTTATCGGATAAATAGCTCAGTTTCCTTCGGTTGATATCATGCCGATCTGAATTGATATAGGGGATACGGATACCTATTTCCATGCTGTATGCTTCATTGCGCTCAGGCGTTTTCTCCTCAAGTTCCTCCAGCATTCTATCATGATCGTATGAAAATTCAAAGAAACTGACATACCGCCGTCCTTCAGCTTCCTCGAGGTTCAATCTGCTCATTGACTGCTGAAAGTCAACGCGGTCATATTTCAGATACACGTTGTTGGTATCAAGAGAAAAATCAGTGTTGGTAACCCAATCACTTATAAAGTCCACGGTTATAAATCCTGTTGTATCAAAGGCGGTTAACGTATCCACGCCGAGATACAGCGCTATCTTCTTTTTCAACTGTTTGATACTCCGTTCACGCTCGATGCCTTCGAATTTCAACCGGGTAAGTCTGTCCTCCGCAGCAATAAGATCGGTGATATCAAATTTGATATTCCCGGACTTTTGCTGCAGGACCTTCAGCTTATCCTCATAGAGCACCACCAGCTCTTTATGTAACTTCAGCCGACACTCCTTCTCGAGCAATTCAACGACAAGGGAATAGCGATCATTCAGCGCCCTGGTGACAAGCAGGTCTTTCCGCTGTTGATTAAAATTAACATTTGCACGGTACAATTCTCTTCCCGCTTTTGTCTCCCCGATACCCCGCGGTTCCACTCGCAGAGAATATCGTTGCCGGTCAAAGTAAAAGCCTTCGTTACG
>Ga0190359_1002048_pt1 | contig 12239 bp, 8 predicted proteins | sample 48721823_MG_FD_161269 | JGI IMG/M metagenome (GOLD analysis project Ga0190359, IMG submission 161269) | Hydrothermal vent microbial mat bacterial communities from Southern Trench, Guaymas Basin, Mexico - 4872-18-2-3_MG | ecosystem: Environmental > Aquatic > Marine > Hydrothermal vents > Microbial...
CCTTTGCATGGCTGACAATCCGAAGCCATATATCAAAATGGATGTCAGGGAGTTCAAGCTGAAAAACGGTATGATGTTTTTAATCGTGGACCGACCTGCAACACCTAAGGTTGCCTGCCGCGTGGCGATACGTGCCGGTTCCGCGCTTGAAGATACCGGAAAGACCGGAATCGCCCATTTGCTTGAGCATATGATGTTTAAGGGCACCAAGAATTTTGGCACACTTGATCAAAAAAGGGATATGGAGCTGCAGGACAAGATTGAAGCAGCATATCAGGTGGCGCTTTCAGAGCAGAGAAAACGAAATCCAGACCAGGCATTGATCCGAAAAAAACTCACTGAGATGAACAGGCTTCGAGCCGAGGTGCAAAAAATCTACATCCCTCAGGCCTTCTCCTCTCAGTTGGGCAAGAACGGCGCTGTGGGCGTTAATGCCTTTACCACGAAAGATCAGACCCAGTATATAATGTCGGTGCCATCTGATATGCTCGAGCAGTGGTTCTCGATAGTGAGCGAACAGCTATTCGAACCTTCCTGGCGTGAGTTTTACGTTGAGAAGGAGGTCGTGCAGCGGGAGTGGGCCTTCCGATATATTAACAGCCCGGGCGGCGCTGCCTGGCTTGATCTTAACGCAACTGCCTATACCGCACACCCATACCGAAATCCAACAATCGGCTGGAAATCGGATATGGAAAAATACAACACAACTGATGCAATAGCCTTTCATAAAAAATACTATAATCCAACAAACGCCGTGTGTGTACTCGTAGGGGACGTGAGAGTGGAAGAAGCCAGAAGACTGGCAGAGATTTACTTCGAGCGGTATCCAGAGGGAAAACGGAGCCCTGAAATCGTAACCGCAGAACCTGCGCAGCACGGCCCGCGCAAAAATATTCGGTTCTTGAAAGGCGCCCGCACACCATTGGTCAGAATTGGTTTCCATGGCGCTCGAATGAAAACCAAGGACTTCTATGCGCTTGATGTTATGACTATGGCCTTAAGTCTCGGCCGTAGCGCCCGCATAACCCAAAACATCATAAATAAGGGTCTCGCTGTCGAGGCCTGGGCATATAACCCCGATAATCGTTATGGCGGAATGATCGTTTTAGGCGGCTCCCCTAATGAGCCCGATGAGGTGAAAAAGGGGAACCTTAATACAGATGAGAAACGTCAGGCTTACGTGAATGCCTGTCACACACTTGAAAATACACTCATTGCTGAAGCCGAAAAAATGAAACATGAATTAGTTTCTGAGCGCGAACTCAAAAGGATTAAGAAACTAAACCAACGCGAATTTCTGGATAGAATGCGCGAGAATGAAGAGCTGGCCAGCGCCCTGGCAACAATGGAAGTTCAAGCGGGCTGGCGCTATCTTACCGATTATCTGAAACGAATCTCAGAGGTCACACCTCAGGAGATCAGAGATGTAGCCAGAAAATATATCCGAATCGAAAACAAGACAAGCGTGTATGTGATCCCCGGTGGAAAACCTGATAGACCGGCACAGAGATACACTGAGGTTCGGTCCATTGGGATTGCCGGAGCAAGAAAAATTGTTAAACCTGCTACCTTTCATAACAACTCGATCTACCCCACGCCTGTGGGCTGGAAACACCCGCTTTCTTTCGATAGGGTTCCCAAAAAAATCGTATACCCGAAGGCCCAGACCGCCAGGATTGGAAACACACCGATTTTCTATTTAGCCGACAGCGAACTGCCACTGATCGATCTCACCATTCTCGTTAAGGCAGGCGATGTTGATATTGATGATGAAAAGACCGGTTTGGCAGATATACTCAGCAATACTATAATTCAAGGCGGCACCCAACGCTATTCTCCCTCCGAGCTTGCGCAGGTGCTGGACGAAAACGCCATCCGCGTATCAATATCCGTGGACGAGGAGGTATCAAGTATACACCTTTCGGTTATGAAAGAGGATTGGGAAAAAGGACTTGATCTGCTAAAAGAAATCCTTACCAGACCAGCCTTTGACCCTGCGGTACTGAACGTGGTCAAAGAGAAAGAAATTGTCTCCCTTAAAAGGCAGGGTGAAAATGCGCATACCGTGGCAATGCGCGAGGGCATGATCTGGCATTTCGATGGACACCCGTACGGCCGCGATCCACTGATCGGCATTAAAACCATCCCAAGTATTACGAGAGATGACCTCACTGCCTTTATGAGGAACTATTTCGTTCCATCCAACATAGTTGCCGCAGTATCAGGCGATGTGACCTTTGCGGAAGCTCAAGCAGGTCTGAAAAAGCTCCTCGAAGCTCTTCCCCAAGACCGGTCCCCTGAACGCAATCTTAACGATCCAAAGGAAACTCCATCTGTTCTGGCGCTTATTCCCAAGCCCGGACAGGTGCAATCCCAGGTTGTTTTAGTGCTGCCAGGCTTCAAGCGCACTCACCCTGCATTCTGGAAGTCCCGCCTATTAACTGATATCTTAGGCGGCAGCGATTCCCTCATGTATACTCGCCTGCGGGACGACCTGGGACTCGTGTATTCGGCCGGTTTCTTTCAGACCTATAAATGGAATGCAGGAATACTTATTGGGTACATTGGCTGTAAGGGCGATAAAACGAGCACGGCGATTATGGAGACATTGAAGATCATGGACTCCCTTCGGAAAAATGTTCCTGAAAAAGACCTGGAACTCAAGCGACTTGATGCCTTAAATAGCTTTGTATTTAACGTAGACACCCCAGCCCAACTGGTTGAGGTATACAGCCACTATTATATGAGGGGTGAACCCCTCAACACGCTTGAGAAAATTCAGGATGCCTATCGACATGCAACCAGGAAAGAGCTTCGCGAACTCGCCGCGCAATTGTTCGATCCGAGCAAGGTACAGATTTTTATCGTTGCGGATAAGATGACCCGGGTGAAAACAAGTGACGGGACTGAGCGGACGCTTCAGGAAGATCTTCAATCGCTCGCAAAACGAATTGGTTTTCCCTATCGTGAAATAGCGTTGCGATGATAACTTTGTACTGGCTGTGAGATTCGAAGAGCTGTGAAGAAAAAACTCAACACCCTTAATCCGGAAGGCTGTCCTGTCTGTGCATTACTTATAGGGCATGAGACAAAAAAGACATACCTATATGCTCCTTAATGCAGCATTTTTAAGCTGCTGCCCCAACTTATTCAGAAGAGTTGCCAATTAGAGGCGAAATTATCTTGCTTTTGAGTAAATTTCCTGATAGAAGAAACACTCTCTTGTCAGTTAAAAATTATTGTCAAATATAACCAGAGCTCACAAAATTAGATTAAGCGTGAATATAAAAGGGCAAAGCTGCGATAGACGTGGGCAAAAAGTTTCCCATTTATTATTGGTTTGATTCTATTGGAGGAGGTAGGAAATGCAGAAAAAGAGAAAACTTGGAAGAGGCGTTGCAGTAGTAGGCGCAGGGATGTCAAAATTTGGCATGTTTAAAAACAAAGACTCAAAGGACCTATTCGCTGAGGCCTTTAGGGAGATGCTTGAGTCAGTGGATAAGGGCTTTGATCCGAATGATATTGATGCCCTTTATCTGGGTAATTTTTCAAACGACTTTTTTATGCATCAGGGACATTGGGGACCGATCATCTCCGATTTGATCGGTCTTGCGCCAAAACCGGCTACAAGAACAGAAGGGGCATGTGCCTCGAGTGCTCTCGCATTCAGAGAGGGGGTGTTTGCCATTGCCTCAGGGTTTTATGATATTGTGCTGGTCGGTGGCGTAGAGGAGATGTCGAAACGTACTACTGAAGAGGTGGCTGAGGGTTTAGCATTGGCAACAGTTCCCTATGAAGGAAGAGTGGGATTCACCTTTCCAGGGGTATTCGGTGCACTTGCGACAGCGTATTTCGCAAAATACGGCGCTAATCATGATCACCTTCTGAATGTGACTATTAAAAGCCATAGTAACGCCAGGCTCAACCCTAAGGCTCAATTTCCCTATTCCATTAAAGATATGATGAACCTCAAGATCGAAAGCGCAAAAAAGAAAGGAAAACCCCTTCCACATTGGGAGGATGAAAAGGCGTTTTTACGTGATCCCGGGGTTAATCCTGTTGTTGCATGGCCCATGCTCCTTTACGACTGCTGTCCCATTAGTGACGGGGGTGCCTGTATGCTGCTGGTCGGAGAGGAGATTGCCAAAAATTTCACCGATGACCCACTCTATGTCATTGGCATAGGTCAGGGCAGTGGAAAAGGGTTGCACGCTGCGAAGGATCTCACCACTATGGAGGCCACAAAAAACGCGGCAGATGAGGCGTATGGAATGTCAGGGTTGAAGCCATCAGACATTCAGTTCTCCGAGGTTCATGACTGTTTCTCAATCGCCGAGCTTATTCATATAGAAGATCTCGGTTTTTTTAAGCCGGGCGAAGGCTACAAAGCGGTGGCAGAAGGGCTCACAAAAAGAGACGGCCCTATGCCGATTAACACCTCAGGTGGCCTGAAGTGTAAAGGACACCCGGTCGGGGCCACAGGCATAGGTCAACTGTTTGAGGTCTGGAAACAGCTGCGAGGTGAAGCAGGGGACCGGCAGGTGCCCAAGAAAGATCTCAGAATCGGAGCTGCCCACAACCTGGGAGGCACAGGTGGAACCTGCACCTTCACCATTTTTGAAAGGAGATAATGTCATGGAGGAAAGGCCTTTTAGTGATATATCATATGAGCAGTATCTTAAAGAAGAAAAACTTATGGGATCGCGGTGCAAGAAGTGTGGCGCTCTTTTTGTTCCTCCCAGATCAATATGTATAAAATGCTATAGCTCAGAGATGGAGTGGGTTGAGATGAAGGGTGATGGCCGGCTTCATGCGTTCACGTGCATAACCGTCGCACCTCCCTTTATGATTGAGCAAGGATATGACCGGAAACATCCCTATTGCTCCGGTGTGGTTGACCTGGAAGAGGGAGTAAAGGTTGATGCACGCATAGAAGGCGTAGATGCAACCAAACCTGAAGAGATAACAATTGGGATGCCCTTGAAGGTTACGTTTTTGCATTGGGGTGAAGGGGAAAACCAGGAAACATTCCTGGCATTTCAGCCCGTGTAACTATATATACAGCGAGGATTAGTTTCTTATTCGGTTCAGACACTATCCCATACTTTCTGCGCATAGCACGACTCACAGAAGGCTAAATTCCCCCAGTGTGGCTGAATCCTTCCTCGAGGATTAAAGGATACTTTTCACACAAGAGAAGAGGGTGTTGCCTGATTTTCAGTATTCACACACAATAGTGAAAAATTTTTCTTCAAGGCCATGTAACCCATGCTATATTCCAAGCCTCATAGCGTTTAAATGAACACTTATGGCCTTTTGGCCACAACGAAGGGCGAAAGTAGTTGACTGGTCAAATGGTTAAGTGGTTGGGCAGGGGAGGGCGGCTTTTGGCGCTATTTAATTATTCCATGACCAAATAATTGTTTGGATCAAGCCTTAACATGATATCCGGTATAGGCTCTATGTCGTGGTCCTTTAAAAGTTTCAGGAAGATCCCTGATTCAGTGGATGATAACTGGATAATAAGGCTGAACAGGTCGTCCAGCTTGTTACATGGAAAGGGAATCCCTCTTTCATTTTTCTCAGTAATATGCCTGTGCGAGAGGGCTGAAAACCATACCTCAAGGTCAAACTCTTGAGCTATTTTTTTAAATCCCTCAAATATATCCCTGCCAGCCTCAGCAAAATCAACACCATCAACAATGAGGGTGTTTGGTATAAAATTCACCTCATTCACCAAATTAGCAAGGCTTTTGCGAAGCCTATCAAGATCAAAGCTTTCTTTTAAATAGGCAAAGATTATCCGGTTTTTATCCAAGCGGTCGCGAGCCTCATGTTCCTTTTCCATCTCCAGGACCCCAACAAGGTCGTAGAGAATAGCATTATAATGCGCGACAACTTTTTCCGGTGCATCCTTGAGGGAAACATGCACGAGCTGTTTTCCACGAAAGAGCTTATCAAATGCAATATGGATGAGACATGAGGTTTTACCGACACCCGCCCGGGCTATAAGCACCCCTAAATTACCTTTGCCCAATTCTTTATAGGCTGAGCTCTCCAGTATCTTTAGAGGGCTGACTTTTAAAAAATCTTTCATGCTCCCTCCCCTCTCTTTGGTTTTTCGTATAAGCTAAGCTACCAAGTCACAAAGACACTAAGAAATGATAATGTATCTTATTAAAAAATGATATTCAAAGAATTATATAATAATCTTGGTGTCTTGTGGCATAACTATTACAATTTTTTATTATATCTTAATTTTAACTCCTTTTCTACTGATACAGGCACCTTGGAATATCTGGAAAATTCCATAGAAAATTCTGCCTTTCCTTGACTCATTGATCTTAAGGTCGTAGCATATCCAAACATCTCCGCCAGAGGAACCTCTGCCTCAATGGTTGTAAATACGCCATCTTCTGCCGAGCTCATAATTAATCCCCTGCGCTGATTGATTGAAGACATGATATTCCCCTGGAATTCAGATGGCCCTTCTACGGTTACCCTCATAATCGGCTCCAGAATCACAGGCCTGGCTTTAACATAGGCCTGTTTAAAGGCGCCTATGGCAGCTTGAATAAATGCCCTTTCGGAGGAATCAACTGCATGATATTGCCCATCATTAACTGTAATTTTTATTCTAAGGACTGGATATCCTATCAAAAGACCCTTTTTAAGACAGGATCTAAAGCCCTTATCAACCGCAGGAATAAATTCAGCAGGGATGACGCCTCCTTTCACCGCATTTACGAACTCATATGTGCCTTCTTTTAGAGGTTCCATAAATCCGGCAACCCGACCATATTGGCCTGCTCCACCGGTCTGCTTTTTATGAATATAATTAAATTCCACCCGCCGTGAGATGGTTTCTCTATAGGCTACCCGGGGAATCCCTGTATCCACCTCAGCCCCAAATTCTCTTTTCATTCTTTCCACATATATCTCAAGATGTAATTCTCCCATACCGGAGATAATAGTTTGGCCGGACTCCTTGTCTACCCAAGACTGAAATGTAGGATCTTCTCTGATAAATCGGTCCAGAGCCTTAGCCATATTGGTATTAGATTTATTATCTTTTGGTGACACAGTCAGGGAAATCACCGGTTCCGGAACAAAGATTGAAGTCATCGTATAGTTTAAGGTGCCATCAGTAAAGGTATCCCCCGAAAAACAGTCAACCCCGAAAAGGGCAACAATATCTCCTGCACCAGCCCTTTGGATATCCTCCATTTCATCGGCATGCATACGGATTAGCCTCCCTACTTTGATCTTTTTTCTTGTTCTCGTATTTATCAGATCATCGCCTTTGTTAAGGGAACCCTGATAGATCCTGAGATAGGTGAGTTGCCCATATGGGGTTATCTCCAATTTGAATGCCAGGCTCACTAAGGGTTCATTAGGGTCGGTAGAAATTGATACTTCTTTTTCTCCCTGGTCCATATCCAATGCACTGTTTTTTACCTCTGCCGGCGAAGGGAGGTAATTTGTAACAGCGTCGAGCAGAGGCTGAACCCCAATATTTTTATATGCTGATCCAACAAAAACAGGTGTAAGCTGTCTCGAAAGCGTGCCTTCCCTTACTGCCTTAATGATTAATTCTTCATTTACCCTATCTTCGAAGATTGCCTCCATTAAGTCATCCGAAAACATGGAAACTGCCTCCAGCAAGTCCTCTCTTCTTGAGGTGGCTTCTTCAAGGAAGGCAGATGGAATCTGTCTTATTTGAAGATTTTCACCAAATGGTCCTTCAAAATAGATAGCCTTCATGGAAACCAGATCTATCACACCACAAAAATTTCCCTCCAGCCCTATAGGTATTTGCATAAGCACAGGATTATGATTCAGCTTTTCCCTGAGCTGATCTACTACCCGATACGGGTTGGCGCCAGCCCTATCGCATTTATTGATAAAAGCCACTCTTGGCACTTTATACCTATTCATTTGACGGTCAACGGTAATGGACTGGGATTGCACACCTCCTACCCCGCACAGCACCAGTATGGAACTGTCAAGAACCCTGAGTGCACGCTCAACTTCAATGGTAAAATCAACATGCCCGGGTGTATCGATAATATTAATCTTATACCCATTCCATTCACAGTACGTAGCTGCAGAGGAAATAGTAATACCTCTCTCCTTTTCCAGCTCCATAGAATCCATTGTGGCGCCAACTCCGTCTTTCCCCTTTACCTCATGGACGGCAAATATCCTTTTTGTATAGTAAAGTATTCTTTCTGTCAGTGTTGTCTTACCTGAATCAATATGGGCGCTGATACCTATGTTTCTTAAGTATTGAATATCATCATCCATTAACAGCTCCTTTTGTAAGTAACATAGCCTTTAACTTGAGTCTAACATCTCAAGAGGATTTGCTCAAATGAAAGCCATGTTACATACTCCCAATAGAGGAATATAGCAAGGAAGAATTTCTTGAAATTGTAATAATAAAAAAAGATGTAGTAAACAAGGGTTTCACTCATCAGTTTTTATTAGATCTTAGTCTCAATAAAATCCTATCCTCCCATTGACAGCAAGGCACAAGGGTGTTATGTTATTAAAAAAATAGAAGCCTTCTTATTCAATTAAAGGAGAGGATTATGGATGAGAAAAAACAAGATCCTGAAGCTGATAAATATCAAGATTTTTTAGATGACCTCAGTCACTTTTCTGCAAAAGATGAAGAAAAATACCTTGCGGATAGCGCTGGTAAAGCTCTTTCTGAAGGTGAGATTGTTTTAAGGGTTGGTGAAACCGTTAAAGAAATTAGAGAAAAAAAAGGTTTGAGCTTGAAAGATATTTCCCAGAGAACAGGATTAGAACCTGAGGTTTTGATGGAGATAGAAAAAGGAAAGATATCTCCACCCTTGGGTTCCATTATCAAGCTGGCAAAGGCTCTTGAAATGAAAATGGGCTATTTTATATCAGGCGCTGAAGATCTTCCTTACACAATTGTACGAAAAAATGACCGGAAGCTCATATCCAGATTTGACTCTAAAAAAAGCCAGACATATGGGTATGAGTTTATTTCCCTGGCTCCCCACAAAAAAGACCGGCACATGGAACCTTTCCTCGTAACACTGGAGCCATCTGATGTTGAAGAACTTTCCTCTCATGATGGTCAGGAATTTATATTTGTTTTGGAAGGTATAATGGAGGTTCACCTGGGAGAAGAGACCCATCTTCTTGAACCAGGTGATGCTATTTATTACGATTCAACTGTTTCACATCTGGTAAAATGTCATGGTAGAGAAAAAACAAAGATATTAGCTGTACTTTACGCTGAATAAGAAAAAAGGTAATAGTTAGGCCACAAAGCCTGCCCTGGCGCGAGCGCCTTAGCAGATATTGTAATTGTTATAGTATATATTAATCTCATATAATATAGCTAAGCATTGCGTGCCAGGTCTGGGCCAGGGGCACTAAGGCATCAAGATTATTATATAATCCTTTAAATATCAGTTTTAAAAAAAGACATAATCATTTCTTCGTGGCTTTGTGGCTGAACTTATACAAAATTTTGTATTGGTGGTAAGATGATTGCATTTGACCTAAGTTGTTCAAATGGACACAGCTTTGAGGGCTGGTTCAAGGATCTCGAATCCTTTAACGAGCAAAATTCCAAGGGGATGATCACATGCCCCTTTTGTAAAAGTACAAATATAAGCAGGGTGCTCTCTCCGGTAGCCATCAAGAGTAGCCAAGGAGAAGGAAAATCGAGAGAGATTGAGCCTGATTATAAAAAACTCGCCACGGGTATAATGGAGTATATAAAAAATAATTTTGACGATGTGGGAACTGATTTTGCGAAGGAGGCCCTGAAAATACATTATGGCGTGGCAGAAAAGAGGAATATACGGGGATCTGCTACAGTAGTAGAAGAGGAAATTCTAAAAGAAGAGGGAATAAAATTTATCAAGGTCCCTACTATCAAAACCCAGGATGATGATAATTAACAGTCTACAACCTGTCAAGGGCATCTATGTTTGAAATTGGAAACCCCGGCCCAGACCCGCCTGCCGGATGGCGGGGAGGGCGGGCTTTAGCTCACTTTAGGCGCTTTATGCTATGGGCATGATTGATATAACCGGTAAGAAGATTCTGTTGAGAGAGGCGGTGGCTTCAGGCAGAGTGGTCCTCTTACATGAAACAATAAAGAAGATAAAGGGTAATCAGGTTAAAAAGGGGAACCCTCTGTTGGTTGCTGAAATAGCGGCCATGAAAGCGGCCAAAGAGACCTACCTCTTGATTCCCCATTGTCATCAGATCCCATTAAATACAGTTGAGTTGGATTTTTCTATTGGCAACGATTTTATTGAGGCCAACTGTCTGGTAAGGGCTGAGGCTATGACAGGTGTAGAAATGGAGGCCCTTGTAGGCGTCTCAATAGCGCTTAATACTATCTGGGATATGGTTAAATATCTCGAGAAAGACAAAAACGGTCAATACCCCTCGACTCGGATTTCCGATATCAGGGTCCTGAAAAAGGTTAAAAAACCTATATCCAAAGGGTGATGTTAAAAGAAAATGAAGGTTATCAGAATAAAGACAGGAACTAAAAAAACAATAGAGTACTTTAACATATACCCAAAGAAACTCGGCATGGGTGTGCCTGCTTCTTCCGCAATAGACCTCACCATAAAATTAGGCGCATTTCCAATATAGGTATTGGCCCCGAAGAAAACAGCGCCTGCAGAAATAGCCATTAGAAATACAGGGTTTTCAGCGATTAACTTAGAAACTGCTGTTGACTCGGGTACACCTGCGTAAAATTTACCCAGCGCACTCGTGAAAAAGGTTAAATAAGTGGGGGCATTATCCAGGAAACTTGAAAGGATCCCTGTAACCCAGAAATAATGATAGGGTTCTTTTACAGCGCCAATTAAAAAGCCAAGCGCTCCTTTGGTTCCTGCCAGAAGAAGAAGAAGGCATGGGGTCATTGTTATAAATATCCCGGCAAATAGATAGGCCACCTCTTGAATAGGAAACCATGTAAACTCATTGTCCTCTCGTATCTTAGAAGAGGTAAATATCAGCGAAAGAATGCCCATCAGGATAATAAAACCATCCCTTGCCCATTCTTGAATACTTCTGTGTATCCCTAAAGTATTTACCTCTCCCCAATCTACCAATCCACTGCATATTACAGATCCAATAACTCCAGCCAAAAAAATAAAATTATAGCTGCCAACTAACCTTATTGGCTCTTTTTCGCCTTCATCTATTTGGGGCTTAACACCTTCTTTCCTGTAATAATAGGTGTCAAGGACGAAATAGATAGCCAATAAGATCAAAGCAGCAAATAGCATATGAGGTAAGATGTGAAATGTCCAGAAAAAGGGAACACCATGCAGAAATCCCAGGAAAAGCGGGGGATCGCCCACTGGTGTCAGTGATCCGCCAATATTTGCCACAAGAAATATGAAAAAGACCACCATGAACGCCCTGTTTTTTCGATAATTATTGGCCCGTAAAAATGGCCTTATGAGTAACATGGCCGCTCCGGTTGTTCCCATCCATGAGGCCAGTACAGTGCCTATAATAATCATAACGGTGTTTACGATTGGTGTTCCCCTTAGACTCCCTCTAAGCAATATACCACCAGAGATAGTAAAAAGACCCCACAGGAGTATAATAAAGGGGACATAATCTGCTATCATAATATGAAGAAAACTGTGAAGGGCTGCACCTTTATAGATAATTAAAAGGGGGGCGGCAATAACAGTAGCCCAAAAGGCCGCGACCTTTCCAAAGTTGTGGTGCCAGAATTCCGGGGCAAAAAGCGGGAATAAGGCAATTGAAAGCAAAATTCCGATAAATGGAATGGCGCTATAAAGAGAGAGGATCTCGCCTAAGTTTATGTGGGCGTGAGCCCCTTGATGAGAATGTTCTGCTGCAAACACTGGAAAGGAAAAAGCAATAAAAACTATTAAAAATAAAAATAGAATCAAACTTTTATTTCTCATTTATGTCCCTCATAGATGAATTGACAATTTTCTATTTAAACAATTCCTGCTTTGTGAAATATTCTTAAATAATCCTGCTAAACAATGCTAATACATCACATGCTACTCTTTTACCTTAAGTCGGTGGAAGTATAGGCATGAGGATATCCTTAGTCAAGAAGAAATTAGCTTTTTTTCTTTATTATAAGAGGATAATTGTGAAGGTGAAAAATGGGATAGATTTCCTAATGGACTCTATGGTATAGAAGATAAAAAGTAGGAGGTATAAGGATGAAAAAA
>Ga0190359_1002049_pt1 | contig 12239 bp, 11 predicted proteins | sample 48721823_MG_FD_161269 | JGI IMG/M metagenome (GOLD analysis project Ga0190359, IMG submission 161269) | Hydrothermal vent microbial mat bacterial communities from Southern Trench, Guaymas Basin, Mexico - 4872-18-2-3_MG | ecosystem: Environmental > Aquatic > Marine > Hydrothermal vents >...
AACATTATGTCGACTTTGCCGTCATTGTCTTTCCCATCGTTTTTTCCAGCCACACACTCTTTGAGGGCGGATATGTGCTGTTCAGCCGCATCCAGAAAAATGGACAGGGGATCAATGGTTGGCAGGGGAGCCGCCTTTTTTGAGGAACTCTCCTTATCTTTTTCCAGATTGTTTTTTTTCTTTTCTATTTTCTCCGCCAAAACGTGTGCCTTTTCAGAGGGCGCGCCCGGTTCGGCCGCCATATCCCTGAGCAGGTCCAGAGCCTCGAACAGAAGATCAAGTTCATCATCCGACACCATTACCGCATCTCTTCTCCGTATAATCTCCAGCATGCTTTCCGCTGTATGAGCCAGTTTGCTGATATCGGTCAAACCAAGATAGGAAGATGTTCCCTTGATCGAGTGCATATCCCTGAATACCGCATTAATTGCCTCGATATCATTTGTTTTTTCTGAGAGCCGTATCAGTCCGCGCTCACAGGATTCCAGGCGCTCGCCCGCCTCGACCTGAAAATCTTCAAGCAGCTTCTGCGATACAGTGTACCCTGTGGAAGCCGATTGCATTGGCGCCGCTTCCGGCGGCGCCGTATTGTCTTTTTGAGGTGGCTCCTGTTCCCTGACATCTTTGTCAAGCAGACGGTCCAATTCCTTGTGGATAGCGGAGAGCTTTTCGTTATCACTTGTCGCCGCCACATCAATCTTATTGTCCATCTGCTTACTGATTTCTTCCACAAGTAATTTTAACATGTCACAGCTCTCCAACAGCAGATCCATGATTTCCTGTGAAAAATCTCTTTCTTTTTTGCGCAGCTGATCCAGCAGCGTTTCCATCCGGTGACTCAACTGATTGATATCGTCAAACTGTAAAAAACCGGAAGACCCTTTGATGGAGTGAATCGCCCGAAAGATACTGTTGATCAGATCCATATTTTCCGGATTATCTTCGTATTCCATCAACTGCCGGTCAATACCCTCGAGATGTTCCAAAGACTCGGCAACGAACTCAAGAATGATATCTGTATCAAATTCCTGATTTATTTCAGTCATTTCTATTTTCCCTCCCTGAAAGTGTAAACCTGGTTCATGCTTTGATTCCGCCGAGCAGCATATTGGCGTGAGCAATCAATGCGGCTGGTTCAGCCGGTTTGACCACATATACATTGGCTCCGGCCTCCATACCCTTCATCTTGTCCCTGGCTTCCTCCTCTGTGGAAATAATAATAATGGGCACATCTTTAAGCTCAGGCGTCCGCCTTATCCGGCGGGTCAGCTCATAGCCGTCCATGCGCGGCATGTTTATATCTGTCACCACCAGGTCCATATGTTCCTGATTCAATATTTCCAGGGCCAGAAAGCCGTTTTCTGCAACGGCGCATTCGAAACCCGCTGTCTGGAAGATGTAAGAGTGCAGATTTAAAACAATATGCGAGTCATCCACAATTAATACCTTAGCCATTTTTTCACCTCTCCTTTTTGGGTTTTCTGTAAAACAGATCGCCATCTATTTTTGTCAATTCAAAGGCCGCGGTGATTCGCCCTACGGATTCGGAAGAGCCTAGAAATAAAAAACCGCCCGGGTTAAGGGCATCGTAGAAGCTGTTCACGACTTTTTTGCGGGACAGGTCATTGAAATAGATCAGGACATTACGGCAAAAGATAAAGTCATACCCCCGCTGGCGGCGCATGGAGTGTCGGTCAATAAGGTTGAGCAGCTCAAAATCCACGGGTTCAGCAGTATGGGGCAACACACGCCAGAAATTTTCTTTCTTTTCAAAGTATTTTTCTCTGTATGGTAACGGAGTGTCCTTCATTGAGCGTTGTCCATATTCCCCTTTTCTGGCCATGCGCAGCGCCTGGCGGTCGATGTCGGAGGCGAAAATAGAGACCTTCCACTTTTCGTAATCTTCTATCATCTCCTGGACAATGATGGACAGGGTGTAGGGTTCCTCCCCGGTGGAGCAGGCCGCGGACCATACCTTCAGTGAAAAATCGTTTTTTGCTTTTTTTTCCGCAACCACGAGAGGTAAAACCTTTTCAGCAAAACCCCGGAGTTGGGGAAAATCACGGAAAAAATAGGTCTCGTTCACCGTAAGTTCCTCAATCAGGGTTTGAAGCTCATGGCTTTTGTTATTCAAAGACAATCCGTTATAGTATTCGTGAAAGGATCCGGCGCCGGCTTCTGCCATGCACCGCTCCAGTCGATCTTTCAGGGCGTAGTCCTTCTTTGTTTCGTAAAGAATGCCGGTCTCTCTGTAAATCAGCTCTCTTATCCGATCCAGCTGCACCTGGGTAATTTCTGATTTCAGCGCCATTTTATCATCTCCCGTGCCGCTTTGAGAGCATATAGGACATCCGGCTCAAGTTTTTCCGGCCTTACTTTTTCCAGCTCTTTTTTTGCTTCGGGAGAGCCGATTTCTGCCAAAGACAAAAAAATCGTGGAATCCATCCAGGCGTGCCGTCCGACATGATCCGCCAACGCCTTGACAGCGTCTTTACCGCCAATCCGACCCAGCGCTTCACAGGCTGCCTGGGCGACGTTGATATTAGGATCGTCAAGAGCGGAAACCAATGTGGAAAATCCTTCAGACTTCCTGGTTTCCTCTATTTTCCCTAAAGTATCCACAGCGATCTTGCGCAGGTCGTGAGAAGATGAAGCGTAAAGTTCTATGCATGCGGGAATGGCATGGGCCCAGAGCCGTTGAAAAACCTCGAGCGCCAGATTCCGCACCGCGGCATCGTCATCGTCAAGCAGTGGGAGTATGGCATGGCAAACCGGTTCTCCTCCGATGGCAATCAAAGCGTCGGCCGCAGCTTCCCGTACTGCCACGGAGTCGTCCCGCAAAGCTGCCGTAAGACCGGGGACTGCGTCAGAATCTCCGGTTTCTCCCAGTTCTTCAGCGGCAAAGCGGCGAATTTCCTCACCGCCGTTTACCAGTTCTTCAAGCATTTCTTCCAGGGTCGGTTCATTCATGTTTACCCTCCTTACGCAGGGCCTTTACCGCCTCACTTTTTTCGGGATATATTTGTATATTTGCTCAATCCAATAATTTTCACCGAATTTGCCGAGCCAGGTCGCAGATTGCAAAGACTGATTTCATGTTGGCCTTCCCTTGCCTGTTTGCTCAGGACCAACAGATTGCCCCGGACAAGAGAAGGACAGACGACGAACTCCTTAAAGTCAAAAATAAGGTTTCTTTGCTTTTCGTTGATCGGCTCGCGGAAAATATCGCGCGCCCGGTTTAACACCTTACGCCTCCAGGTTTACAGGTCACGACTTGCTTTGGCCACTGCAGGCCCGTCATCAACAATCAGCGCTGCTGTATGTGACACATGGAATGTCTCCTTGTTTGTCACGGGGCGCCGCATGCCACCGATAAAGCGTGCCTCTTAGTTTTTGCCCCTCGCAAGTTCAGTTATTTTTTCACCGATCCTGTAGGACGGCAGAACAAACTCGGCGCCGCCTCTGGCAATGGCTTCCTTGGGCATACCGAAAACTACGCATGTTTCCTCGGATTCGGCAATAGTGCGGCCTCCGGCACGCCGGATGGCGGCCATGGCATCGGCCCCGTCCGCTCCCATGCCGGTAAGCAGAACCGCAACGATGTTCGGTCCTCCGTACAGATCAAGCGCCGACATCATGGTAATATCAACGGAGGGCTTGTGCAGGGTGTCTTCCGGTTTTGATGAAAGCCGTGCCAATGCTCCAGGCCTGTTTTCCCCTCTTGGAGCCAGCATCAAATGAATATCACCCGGAGCCAGATATCCGTGATTCGGTTCGATGATGTCCCCCCGCTCCGCCTCCTTGAAAGGCAGAGCACAGTTGCTGTCCAGCCGCTGGGCGAATGACGGGGTGAACGAACCCGGCATGTGCTGGATGACGATAACCGGCGCGCCCAGGTCTTCCGGCAAAAAGGGAAGAATATCCATAATGGTGTTCGGGCCGCCGGTGGACTGACCGATCACTACTATCTTACCGCTTGATTTTCCAGGTGTTGTCAACTGTTTGCCGCGCTTTGCCGGTTCTGCACGGCGACGTTTAACCCTTGCCAGTCCAAGCCTCTTCCTGTTTGCTCCGGCCGCTGCTTTGATTTTATATATGATCTCTTCTCCCACCTTGCCGATATCGCGCGAGATGGTGCCGCCTGGTTTGCCGACAAAGTCTACCGCGCCAAGCTCAAGCGCCTCGTAACTGGTGAGCGCACCCTCCTGGGTAAGAGAACTGACCATCACCACCGGCCGCGGGCACTCCATCATGATATGCTGCAGCGCGGTGAGTCCGTCCATTACCGGCATATTGATGTCCAGAGCCACCACGTCCGGTTCAAACTCACGGGTTTTTTCAACTGCATCCCTCCCGTCACGAGCTGCGGCAACCACCTCAATTTGTGGATCGGTTTCCAGAATTTTCTTTATTTCCCGGCGCATCAGGGCTGAGTCATCTGCAATAACCACACTGATTTTTGCCATATGTCCGTATTTCTCCTTCTGAAATTCCTATCACATCCCGCGTATTTGCCCGTGGGCAAATATTCAATGATCAAATTTTTATCCAATAGCCCCCTGTTCAACGAGCAGCCCGGCTATCTGTTTCTTGGTCATCTTCGCATCAACGTTTATCTTGAGCTCCCTCGCTCTGGTCAGCAGATCGGCTTTTGTAAGAGACATCAATTCCCCTGTTTTTTTATCACGTTCGAATTGTGTCCCGGCAGATTCGACACTCTTTTCCGCTTTGACATTTGCCTTTGAATTCAGAGAATCATCGCCGGGCAAAGCCTCAATTTCCTCCCGCTCCAGGAGGGCGTCCGTGTTTACAAGAATAATTGTTCTTTTTCCCTCATCCATTTTACCGATCCCGTTGACATATCGGCTGGACACATTATCGCTCAGTATCTGCGGCGCCGTCTCAATACTGCTTTCCGGAATGCTTATCACCTCGCTTACCGAATCCACGATAAAGCCTGCTCTTTGGTCGCCAATATCCACGACAAGTATTCGGTTCTGCTCGGAGTGTTGACCGGTTTTACGGCCGAATCGACATCTCAGATCGATCACCGGAAGAACATCGCCGCGCAGATTAACAATGCCCGAGACATAGGACGGGGCGCCCGGCACTTCGGTTATGACGTCGATGCGAATAATTTCCCGAACCTGCATGATTTCAATCCCATATTCTTCATTCGCGATGCTGAAACAGACAAGCTGCCTTTCATCCACCAATTCCTTTTTCCGGTTCATGGAATTTTCTCCTTTTTCCTGCTGTTTTTCTGCGACATTCGTGATCATTTCCTTTTCTTCGCTGGAGAGCAGTCTGACCAGATCAAGCAACATAAGCAGCCTGCCGCCGTTGTCCAGTTTGCCGACGCCCTGTATAAACTTTGACTTTTCCGGATCGATTGTCTCCGGAGCCGGGTCCACATCTCTTTGAGATACCCTGATAACCTCGGATACGGCATTTACCATAAGTCCGGTGGTCACGCCGCCTATGTCCGCCACGAGAATGCGGCGGGCGTCCGTCTCGTTATTCTGTACTTCAATTTCTGCTTCTTCGGAGGCTGTGGTTTTGTCGTCATCCGGCGTCATTCCAAACCGTAACCGAAGATCAATTACCGGCAGCAGCTCGTTCCGAAGCGGCATGATCCCCAGAACGAAATCCGGCGCCTGCGGCACATGAACAATGTTCCCGACCCGGACGATCTCCCTAACCTCAGTAATATTGACAGCGAATTCCTCGTTGGCCAGTTTGAAAACGATCAGTAGCCTTTCATCCTCAGCTTTTAATTCCTCTTTTTTCAGAGTGGCCTTAGATGTCGTGAGTCCAGGGCCGGCTATGCCCTGCGACCGGGCATCCACACCCGGAAGAAGTTTATCTTCGGAAAGGATCATTACAACGCGCCTGCCGTCATTGAGCCTGGCAAGGCCGCGCAACCCGCTTGTCCGTGAAGACTCCAGATCGGCAGGCGGGGATTCTATCTGCTCCTTCTCCACATGCAGCACTTCGTTCACCTTGTCTACGATCATGCCGGTGTTGACTTCTCCGTGCCGGATAACAATAACCCTGGTAGTTTCGCTGTGCCGGGCATCATCAAGTTTAAGGCGTTTTCGCAGATCAATAAGCGGCAGGATGCTGCCGCGCAGGTTGATGATCCCCTTCACCGATTCAGATACTCCCGGAACAGGTGTTATTTTTGGCAGCCTGACAATTTCCTTAACCGCATTTATCGGGAAAGAGAACTCTTCATCAGCCAGGGTAAAACTGACAAGTTGATTGATATTCTCCGGCAAAACATTGTTTGCTTCCATGATTCAACCCTCCTTTCAGACGGGTTAATTTTGCAATTCATCAGCCATGGCGGAGATATCCTCGATGGCTTGGGACAGTTCCTGCATACCGCTATTTTGTTGACGGGCCGAGGCTGCTGCCTGGTTGCTGGCGCTGGCAGCCTGCTCTGCTGCTGCGGAAATCTGTTCCACGCCTTTTTGGGCCTGCTCAACCGCTGCGGCTGCGGTTTCAGCGTCATTCAAAACACCGCTTGTCCCTTGCTGAACTTCGGCCATATCTGTCTCCACCTGAATAATGTTGTTCGTGGATTTTTTTGCAATCTCCGCTTCCCGTTCAGCGGCAGCGCCTATTTCCATTACATCCCGGGCCACTGCCTGTGTCTGGTCCTGGATATTCCGGACAAGATCTTTAATCTTCTCTGCATTTTTTTCGGAATCCGCAGCCAGAGTCCGGATGTCTGAAGCAACCACGGCAAACCCTTTGCCGTATTCTCCGGCCCGCGCCGCTTCAATGCCGCCGTTTACCGCCAGCATGTTGGTCTGCATGGCCACGTTACTGATGGCATCCACGATCTTGTCGATCTGGCGCACACGCACTTCCAGGGTACTAATGTTATCAGCCGACTGCTTGTTGGCTTGAGATGACTCGCCGATACCGTCGATTAACTCATTGGCTTTTTCCTTGCTTGTGCCCAGCATTTCCTGCAGCTTGTTTACTCTTTCAAGAGCCGTGGCTGCCTTTTCTTTGAGATCATTCGTATTCCCGGCTATCTGTTTTATGGCTGCCGCGGATTCCTCAGTGGCGGAAGCCTGCTCTTCTGCACCCCTGGAGATCTGCTCTATGGCTGTCATGATCTGCTGTGAAGCTGAAGTGGCCTCGGCAATGGTGGCGGACAGCTCTTCGGCCGCTGCTGCCAGCTGTTCGCTGCTTTTGTCCATGTCCGTTGAGGTTTTCAGTTCTTCCGACATCTGCGCCAGTTCATCGGTGGTGGCCTCGATATCCCGCAGGGCTTTGGTCTGCTCCTTGACTCCGGCCGAGGCTTCTGCCGCGGCGCTGGCTGCCTCTTCAGCCGCTGAAGCGATTTGTTCGGCTCCTTTTGTAAACTGGATGTTGGCGACTTGCATTTCGGAAGTAATATTATTGATCTCCCCTGATGCCTGAGCCACCGCGTTCATTGTTGCAGCAACTTCGTCCAACAGATTATTTATTTTATCACCATTATCAGCCTGTACCTCCCCCTTTTGGGCATTGGCTCTAATATCTTCCGCAGCTTTTTTTACATCCTTCTGGATGTCCTGAACCAGGTTTCGGATATCTCTGGCCGAGTTTTCCGCGCCCTCGGCAAGGTTTCTGACTTCATCGGCAACCACTGCAAATCCCCGGCCGTGCTCTCCGGCCCGCGCCGCCTCAATAGCCGCGTTCAATGCCAGAAGATTGGTCTGGTCGGCAATACCGGCCACAGTCCTGACCACCTGACCGATTTCATCCGCCTGTTGTTCCAGTTTTCCGATCATTTCGGCAGACTCCAGGTTTTTGGAAGCAGCCACTTTCACGTTGTCCACCAGGTTCCTGATTTCATCTGCAGTGAGGCGAACCAGCTCCTGAAGACTGCTGATTTTATTTTCGCTTTGCTGCGCAGCTGCCGAACTGTTTTCGGCTCCGCGGCTCAATTCCCTGGCTGCCGCTTGGCTCTCTTCAGCCGCAGCGCTTGCCTGGGTTGCGCCTGATGAAATTTGTTCCATGGCGCTGTTGAGCTGATCCGCCGCTGCGTTGACTTCGGTAACCGAGCTGGTCATTTCCTCCACTGCCGCGGCAATGCGTTCAGCCGCCTGCTGTCGTTTGGCTGCAGTACGGCTGGCCAGACGCTGGGCGGCTCTCTGTTTTGCGAGTTTTCTTTTTTCCGCAAGATCATCCTGCTTATTTGGAACGGCGGTTCTTTTACCCACTTCGGATTTTGGAGGCGCTGCAAGCTCTGCCATTTTAATCCTCCCTTTTGTTTAAAGGTTTTATCGTTTTACAGATTGCCTGCGGCCATGAAGTGTTGCGTTTATCACCTCTGCAAACCTTTCTTCTGGAAAAGGCTTGATCAGAAGACTGATGGCCCGCACTTGCCTGACCGCAATTTCTGTCTCAATCCTTTCGTCGCTTGTCATTGCAATGGCTTTCAAGCGTCTTTTTCGATTGTCTTCGGCAATGACAATTTCCTGAATTTTTTCGAAAAGTTCCGGCCCTGACATTCCGTCCATGAAAACATCCACAACAATACAATCAAATGGAGGATTTGATTGTTGCCATTCGCGTAATGCATCATTGCCGTTGGTCACGGAAGTGACTTCATGTCCCATTTTATGAAGCCAGTCTGTTATCAGTCTGCGGTAAAAAAGGTCGTCATCCGCAACTAAAATTTTTGCCATCTGTTTTCCTCAAGTTTTTTACAATCGAATTATTAATTAACCAATTCCTGTTTCTGGCATAGCAATACTTATGCCGGCAAAACAAAGGGCGGCAGGTTTTGTTGTAACAATTTGTTTTTATTGATGTTGGGATCGTGAATCATGATTATAAAAGCATATTGCACCGGTCCGCGGATGGCGTTGTTACCACCTTCGGGGAGGTTTTTAAACCACCTCAGTAGGTGTAAATACCGTCTTGAAGAACGTTTGGGGAGAGTGAATTTCCGGTAGGGAGGAAGCCCTCCGCTAATTTAAACTTTATTTGTATTACTGTGCATTACCCTGTATTGCATTTGTGATTCAGAAACTATTTGAGGGCCGACAGTTATACGTCCGGCCTTAAAATTCAGCCGCCCGCAGGGTATTCCGTGAAGCCCGGCCGATTTATCCCGGTTTGCAAAGTTGCCGATACCGGGCGCTGCCGGAACTGCCATGCGCTGAGCCAATTGCTGCATGTATTCAGTGACGAACCAGGTTATATTGCGGCCGGGTATCAACTTGATAAAGGCAATACAGATGAATTATCTCAGGGCCGCGTATTGGTCAATGAGTCCGTCAAGGCTGCCGGCGCCGGTGTAATGCAGTTGCTGATTGTTGATCGCGGCTATATTGACGGCGTATTCATCTCAGATTTAAAGAAACAGTTTAAGGTTGACGTAATGGTTCCCTTGAAGGTTTCCCTGATGAGCATTAAAAGCAATGATACCATCCTGCGGTATTGGGGGCTTGACACAACGTATAAACCGTCTTCCCAATTGCAAGCCTTCGATACTTATACATCAAACGTACCGGTATTGAAGAGCGTTATATGCAATTCGAACAATCATGGAATATCTGCTGCACGGCATCGGAATCACCATAAAAGAAAGACGCCTGGGTGCATAAAGTACTCCCTGTGCCATTTTGTAGTGTCTGAATCACAGTGATACTCGATTAATAATTGAAAAAAATGGTAATATGAGTTATAATGATCCAAAAGAAAGGTATTAAAAGAAATATTGCAGCAAGAATTATTATAGCGTGCGATGATATCCTGGGTACCTGTGCTGAGCTATTGTCGAAGCGCCAGGTTTAATGGATATGAATAACAGGTTAAGGAAAGGTTATAGCTATATAGACGCGCATAAATAATACTACTATTGAGGCTAAAAGTACGGTCGTATCAAGCCTTTCACGGTTTCAGGATTTTCCTGCATAATTTTGAAGGTACTAAAAAGCGCCTCACATAGTTGCCGGGGGCTTTCAAAATACCGATTGTGGGTTGCACACATCCTTGTATGATGCCATAAACGTTCCACTGCATTGAATTCTGGTGAGTATGACGGCAACATATGCGTTTAAATTTTGTTCCTGTTCCTACTCATGTAATCCCATACTTCCGGTTTCTTATGACAGGAAGCATTGTCGATAATCAGATAAATCCTTTGTTTTGCCTTATAATAACTGGAGAGCAGTTTCGTTTCAAGGAAACCGATATAGGACTGAGCATTGAAATACTCTGTCTGATGCCGGTATACAAATTTCACACCATAAAGAGATACCGCTCCCATAATTTTTTGTGAATTACGTTCACCATGTGTCGGTATTCGTGGTTGGGAATTGCGGGGCGCTTTTTCTTTCTGAGCAGCAATGCGTAACTTCTTAAGCTTCCGGATAGTTGCTTTGTTACCTCTGGCAAATATTCCTGCGTTCATAGCCGTCTCCTTATATTGCAATTACTTATGCGCACTGTAAAATATGAAAAAAGGCTGTGCAGCCGGCAAAATAAACCTTTTCGAATTAATGTTAATTTTTCATATCGCTGTAACCCTTATCTGTAACAGCTTTGGTAGCTATATAGTACATTTATTTATGCGCGTCTATATAGCTTTTCACAATCGGATACAATCCAATATAATTTCCTTTTACCTGCAGCTAAGTGGTATCTGATGAATGCCGGTGAGAGCAATGTACCCTCTAGCCGGCAAAGAGAGACGACTGATTATTGAAGGTATATATATCAACGGGAATCAATATAAACATTCTTGCACCATTTTCATAACATTCATGCTTAATCACTTAATTTCCTCTTGACATAATATTACTTTTTCGGTAAAATTATGACAATTGATTTTAAATGCTTTTCAGAATCCAGCTGCACAATATCATTGGAATTGAAACATTTCTCACACAACCCAAAGGAGGTCTTTTGATGAAGGTTCGCTTCCCTTTCACAGCACTTGGTATGTCCATTATGCTGATAAGTACACTAACAGTCAATTCTCAATCAACCCGCGAAAACCTCGGCCTCTATGGCGGAACTGTTCTGAGTTATGCCTATGATGAAGTCAATGATAAGGTCTTTGCCGCTGTTGCCGGCCCATTGTCATTGTTTACTTCATCAGATTCTTGTAAAACGTGGGAGCAAAGCTTTCCCGATGACTCTCTTGAAATCGAAGTCGATCCGAACAACAAAAAAGGGTGGGGAGGCCGCGGTATATATGTCGTTTCTGATGGCGGTATCACAGTAGCCCTGACATCAGAGGAAGGCGGTACTATGCACTCCTGCGTAATCTCAACAGATGGTGAGTATTGGCATACGCTCTATGATGATTACATTGCGCGTGAGGTACAACAACAGTATGAAGCAGCCACAGGAAAGGAACTTAAGAATCACGGTTGCATTCAGACAGCCTCTGTCTATGGAGGAAAGATTTATCTTGCCTCCAATGATATCATTTTAATCAGTGCTGATACCGGAAAAACGTGGGATGTCGGTGGTTTCCCGGATAGCAGTGTACTCGCATTGGACACCGATTCCTCCTACACCGTCGCTTCAATAAGCCCAATAGACAAGACAGGCGACAGCTTTTACCTCATTGCATCGAAAGTCGGAGCAAGTAATCCGGACGCCGGGAAAGTATATAAAACAACTGACGGTATTACTTTTACTGAGGTCATGGTCTATGACACAACTGCTGAAGGAGACACTATACCTGTTGAGACTATTAGTGCACTTTGGATCAGCAAAACAATGCCCGACACCATTTTTGCGTATAATCCGGGACCGGAGCGGCCAACATCAATTTACAGGTCGCTCGATGGTGGTTTATCATGGCAAAAATGTCAGGAAGGAGGTCCGGGTGTCAATGTCGGGCCGCTTGTAGTGTCACAGGACACGACTCTCCCGGGCCCCGGCCATATCAGAGTGTTCAGCAGTACCAAATACAGTGATGACCTTGGTTTAAACTGGACACAAATGGCGGGAGTTATCCCGGGCGAACCGAACAGTATTCAATATTTAGCACTTCACATACCAAATTCCAATGTCTACATCGGGTATAGGAATGACGGCCCCTGCGTGACTTTCGATGGAATTGACGGTACCTTTGACCTTTGTGTTGATGGTTTGGCATCGCTGACAATTTATAATGTGGCCCAGAGACCAGATCAGCTTGACCGCGTATATCTTGCAACTGCCAGCGGAATCGCTTACACGACTCAATACACCGGCACCTCTATCGATAA
>Ga0190359_1002050_pt1 | contig 12234 bp, 4 predicted proteins | sample 48721823_MG_FD_161269 | JGI IMG/M metagenome (GOLD analysis project Ga0190359, IMG submission 161269) | Hydrothermal vent microbial mat bacterial communities from Southern Trench, Guaymas Basin, Mexico - 4872-18-2-3_MG | ecosystem: Environmental > Aquatic > Marine > Hydrothermal vents > Microbial...
TGGCAGCGGATGGTGAGGTGAACGGTGCAATCACCGTCGCCGAGGATGTCTTGTCTTGCAGGTCTTGGCATGTTGAGCAGAAGAGTAAGCAGGAATCGTGCCAGAATGTGAGTTCAATGAAAACAGGTAGTTGGCGAGACGGCCGGTTGCGGAGCCAGCAGAAAGTGTCCGGTTTTCGTACACACCCCTTCCCCGCGGGCCTGTCCCCGCAGGTTGTCCACGCAGGTTGTCCACACCCCCGCGGGCCTGTCCCCGAGGAGGCTCCGGGCCTGTCCCCGAGGAGGCTCCCGGACATCATTACTACAGTAGCATCAGTACCGCGACCTGGAAAAAGGCATCCAGCAACACCAGGGCGAAGTAACAGATGCCGATAGCCAGGACCATGCGCCAGGCCACGCGTGGGCCCGTCCAGGCCGCGGGGTTGTGCCGGCGCTGGCGATAGCGCGCCGGCAAGGTGCGGGCCCACTCGAGAAGGTGGGTCGGGGCACGACGTAACCAGTGTCGTTGCCAGAAGGTTAGTGCCACCCCGCCCAGCACGCCCAGCACCACCCCCAGGGCTCCACCCAGGCGGAGAAGCGGCCAGCACACCAGCATTGCCAGCACCAGTCCACCGGCGGCGGGCAACGCTCGGCGCTGCTTGCCGAAGGCCAACGACAGCATCATGATTCCCAGGGCCAGCAAACCCGCCAGTGTCCACCAGGCGGGCAGGCGCAGCCAGCCGCGAGCATGCCAGAAAGTAATCCTTACCGGTCGACCCTTTTCCAGCCAGTAGCGCTGGTAGCCGAGCTTCTTGCCATGGGCGGGTATCTTGATGCGCACCGGCATGGCCCCGCTGTGGGCTGAGGCCACCGGTCCGGCCTCAGACAGGAGGCCCAGGACTCCTCCGTCGGCTTCCCCCCGGCCGCCGCCCCAGCCGGCAGCATGGCCGGCCACCGCAGCGTGCCAGCCGGCACGGCCGGCATACTCTTGGGGATCGATGTCACCTTCCGGGCTGGTGTAGATGTTGCGGGCAGGTGCGTGGATGCTCCAGGCCAGTGACGACACCGGCAGATCGACCGCCGGCAGCTGCAAGGCGTAACGTCCCAGAATGCCCAGACTGTCATCCTGCCTCTCCAGCACCACCGAGATGGTGAAGGCCTGCAGGCGCTCGCGGCCGGCCGAGCGCTTGAGCGGCAGCAACAGGCGCCCCTGCTCGTCGCGGCTGGGTTTGACCTTCTGGCCGTCGAGGTGGGTCGACAGAACCCGGCTACCTTCTTCCAGCCGTAGCGCCAGGCTGTGACGCAGGCGGTTGCGCAGGGTGATACGCAGGTCGGTCATTATACGGCCGCCGCCGGTCAGGGTGGTGATGGCGCGGATGCGATCGATGGATCCCGATTCCGGCTCCTTCTCCGGTAGCCGGGTGGCACGCAAGGTTACCCGGGCCTGGGGACTGTGGTAGCTGTAGGCACGCAGGATGGGGCTGACCGAAGAACGAACCATCTCCTCGGGGAGCTGGCGGGCGTCGATGGCCAGCACCTGCTCGACCTGTTCCTGCTCGAGCAGCAGCTTGCCGGGAACTTCCACGCCCAGCCAGCCGTGTTCACGTTCCACCTCCAGACAACGGGGCAGGGGAACCACGAAGCTGCTGCTGGCCACCGGTGACAGCTCGCGGTGCAAGCGCAGCGAGATCTCGTAGTTGTTGCGGATGGGAAAGGCCGTCTCTCCACGCAGCAGGGTGCCCTGTTCATTGGTCTCCAACTGGTAGCGGAAGGCACCCTCGCCGTCGGCGGCCACCACCGTCAGGTCAGGAGGGATCTGAACCAGAAACTGCTTGGTACCGGCATAGAGGATTGTGTAGCGCACCACGGTGAAGACATCGAGCGCCCCCTCGTCCACCGACAGCAGGTTGAGGCTCTCGGCGTACACCCGGGCCTGTTGTTGCTCGGCCTCGCCCAGATCACGAAATCCCACCAGGTGGATGCGGGTTGTAGGGCGAAGGGTGGCGGTGAGAATTGTGTTCCTGCCCTGGCCGTGAACCTCTGACTGCACTGCGGCGTCAAGACGGGGTTGCAAGCCGGCCACCGGGAAGGTGCACTGGAAGCGGGTCACGGGAGTACGGGCCACGATGAAATCGTACTCCACCGAGCCCCGCGGTCCCCTTGCCGGCACCAGGAAATCGACCACCACCGTGGCCTCGCCGGTGCGCCTGGTGACCCAGACGTGAAATCCCGCCCGTCGGGAAAGCCGCGCCGGCTGGCCATCCACGGTTGCTGATACCAGCGCCACCTCTTGGCCCAGCAAAGGCACCGTCTTCCAAACCCCTTCACGACCCAAGGTCACTTGCAGCCTCAGGCGCAGGTGCAGCCCGCCTTTACGGGCCTGTCCCCGGTAGTCGGCCGAGCCCAGGATAACCGCCGGGCCCTGCTTGCGGGCCTGGCGACGCTGCAAGCGGTTGAGTTGCTTGCGGATCTGTTCGTAGACATTCAGGGGGATGCGGGCCTCGGCTGCCGGAGCGACGCCGGAGGTCGGAGCCAGGACTCCCTTGGCCGGAGCGGCATTGATCTGCAGATTCTGCGGCGGGGCGTTCTGGGGAATGATCAGGGCATCGAAGTTGGCCTGGGCGGCGGCCTCGCGGGCGGCACCGGCCTGGTCGTGCTGGTGGTAGGCCTGCTCGTAGAATTCGTTGTCGTTGCGAAAAGCCTGCTTTTGCCGGGGAAAAACCATCTGCTGCGGGTTCATATTCGGAGTCAGCTGTTGCTGAGCCAGGGCGCCGGCCGTCAGGAGCAGCAGTCCGCATGCCATCAGTAGCTTGCTAGACATGGGCCACCTCCCCCTGCCGGGCCTGGCGGCGCTGGCCGCGCCACCAAAGGATGATCATGTAGACACCGGCCAGGCTCGATAGCAGCAGCGGATACATGGTTACCAGCCACAGCAGCAGGCACAGGCCCACCAGGAAGGCCAAGTTGCCGAAGGTCAGCAGCCGGTCGATCGTCCAGGGTTCCCAGAGCAGTTGCCGGAAACCTTTCCAGGCCGGTACGATGCGCAGCCGCCACAGGGAGATCAGCAGCGCCAGGTCGATACCCCATACCAACCGCCGGTAGCTGCCCAGGAAATAGTGGCCCAGGATCAGGGCCAGGGACAGGCCCAGGGCGGCGGCGATCCAGGCGGCAGGTGAGCGGCGCCGGGCCAGCAGCCACAGTCCCAGGGACAGGGCCATGGCGAAGACCAGCCAGCGCGTTGCCCGCGCCGCCCAGCGGGTAACGTAGATGACGGATATGGCGGGGGTCTGGCGGCCCGGCAGCACCTGGCGGAAGCGGTACCGATCCCCGACCAGGGGAAAGGCGGCCAGGATGAGTTCTCCACCGGCACGCTTCTTGACCTCGACGTGATAGATGGCCTTGCGCTGCTTGAGGATGCTCTCGTAGCGCACCCCCGCCCAGGCCGAGTGCTCGAACAGGGCCCGCCGCAGGAAGCTGCGCAGGCGCCGGAAGGGATCGTAGCGTACCGCGGTCAGCTGGGTCATGGCGGTAGAAAACGACAGAGGTTCCAGGGCCCGGGGGAAGTACAGGTGCCAGATGGCCTTCATGCTGTCCGTATCCAGGGAGGGCAGTTCCAGGCTGATCCGACCCAGGCCGCCCAGGGGCCGATGCCGCCGCTGGTAGGCCAACTCGATGACGAAGCTGCTTTCTTCCAGCGCCACCCCGGACTTGGCCGGTATGCGCAGGGTCTGTCCCACCATCAAGTCGGTCTCGTTGGCCAGTTGATCGCGGTTGTTGTTGAAAATGGTGCGCCACTGGCTGGGATCGGAGTAGTAGAAGTTGGCAATGCCGCTGAGGGTCTCGCCTGCTTGCACGGTGTGGTGGCGAGCGGCGCCGGCGCCGATGCGTTCGCTCTGGCGCAGGGGAAACAGCAGCTGCTCTCCACCCTCCCCGTTGCGGCGGTAGGCGGGGCGCACCGGCTGGCCGTCGATGAGAGAGTGGGTGAGCACGGCCCCGGCGGGCAAGCGCAGCGACAGGTACTGGCGGGTGTTGTTGCGCATGCGCAGCTTGATCTTGGTGATCTCGGTGCCGTCCTCTATGAGGACACTGGAGGCCTGGATCTCGTCAACCAGGGTACTGGTGAGTTCTATCTCCCGGTGTCGCTTGACGGTCAGGCTGATGCGCGGTGGTTGCTTGAAGCTGAAGCCGTACAGCAGGGGACTGGAGGCCAGTTCGGTGAGATCGGGTGGCAGGTCGCGCAGGGTCAGCTGGGTGGCGTCACTCACCGCGGCCACCTTGACGTTCAGACCGGCCGGCCCCAGAATCCCCACCGCTCCGGACAGCACCGCTTTCTCCGGGGGCAAGGGCATACGCAGCTCGACGGGCTGGCCCTGCCGGGCCGGGAACTGGAAATGCACGGTCAGTCCGACCCGCTCCTGCACCAGATGGCGCAACAGCACGGTGAGCTGACCGCCCTTCTCGGCGGAATCGGTGCGCCATTGCAGCACGGCATCACCCTGCACGCGCAGCACCTCGATGGCCGGGTCCAGCCGGAAATCCAGGCGATCGGTCTCGCCCTCGAGCAGTGTTACCTCGAAGCTGGCCACACCGGACACCACCACCTCGCCGGCGGTGTAAAGGGTATTCTGGTGCACCTGCAGGCGCAGGGATTGGCCCTCCCGGTGGGTGAGCAGGCGCTTCCAGGACAGGTCGAACAGCCCGGATGGTTCCAGGTAACCGGTCAGGCGGGTGCCGCCGGCCGTGTCCTGCTGGGTGGTCAGCACCCCGTGAGCCAGGCTGGCGGTGATCTTCTGCTCCGGTACCACTACCTCCACCCGGCAGTTGCCGTCGGCGGGCAGGCGAAAACGCAGCCGGCGAGAGAAGCGATCCTGCTCCTGGCCCCAGAAGAACTTCACCCGCACGCGGTGGCTACCTGCCTGCTCGATGCCCAGGTGGTACATGCCCCCGCGGCGAATCAACGAGGTGGGACGCCCGTCGAGAAGCACTTGCTCGATGGAAGCGCCACCGTCGAGGATGGGCACCTCGACGTGTCCATCGGCCCGCAGCACCTCGAAATTGCTGTCCAACTCGGCGGTGAACAGGCCCTTGCGAAAGCTGCCCGAGATGGAGCGGGACAGGGGGCAGATTTCAACCGGCGGTGGCCGGGGGGTCTCGGTCTGCTCGATGGCCTGAAGCATCTGCCGCCAGGCCTCGAGCGGCATGGTTACTTGTCCACGCTCCTGCGAACGGGCCCCTGCCGGCGCCAGCAGCAGGGCCAGTAACCAGAAAAACGATTGTTTCATGAAACCACCTCCTCGCCATGTCCTACGGAAGAAACTGCAACTGTTTCGTAGCTAAAGATCTCGCCCTGAGAAAGCCGGGATGATTCCACCATGATCCCCGGGCCGCCGCCAGGCAAGGTATTTCCCGGCAGTTCGGTGCATGACAGGTGACAACAGCGGAAAAAAAGGCTAGATTAGCCCGCTCCGGACGGGCTGGCCGAAGGGCCCGGATCGGAATGCCGGTGGCAAAGGAGCGAGTGAACATGAGCGAGCGTTTCGTCGGTGTCGATGCCGGGGCGGTTAGTGTCTCGGCGGTGGAAGTAGACGAACGGGGCAACATCATCGCCCAGGCCAGCCAGGTTCATTGCGGTGAACCGGAGCGGGCCCTGCAGGCCTGCCTGGAGCAGTTGCCCGGCGGGCCTCCCGGGCGGCTGGCGGCCACCATCTCGGCGCCGGCCAGCCTGCCGGCGGTGTTGCGGGTCAACAACCTGGTGGCCGCCGTGCGCGCCGCCCGCCACCGGCATCCCGGGCTGGGAGCGCTGCTGCTGGTGGGGGGCGAGAAGTTCAGCCTGTCGCTGTTCGCGCCAGACGGCCGCTACCTCTACAGCCGTTACAACACCCTGTGCGCCGCCGGCACCGGCAGCTTCCTTGACCAGCAGGCCCGGCGACTGGGTTTGCGCGACAGCGCCGAGCTGGCCGAACGGGCCCGGCGCAGCAACGGCGAACGGCCGCGCATCGCCACCCGCTGCGCGGTGTTCGCCAAGACCGATCTCATCCACGCCCAGCAGGAGGGCTACTCGCTCGAGGCCATCTGCGACGGCCTCTGCCATGGCCTGGCGGCCAACATTCACGACACCCTGTTCACCGGCGACCCGCTGCGCGACCCCATCGTTTTCGCCGGGGGCGTGGCCCACAACCAGGCCACCCGGCGGCACCTGGAAGAATTGACCGGGCGCCGGCTGCTGGTCGACGAGCACGCCCACCTGTACTGCGCCCACGGCGCCGTGCTCAGCTGGCTGGAGGCACGCTGTCGGGATACCCGGCACGGCGACGAGACGCCGGCCGGCCGGAGCGAGGACGAACGCATCGCCGCTGGAGAAAGCACTCGTTCCTACTATCCGCCGCTGGCCGAGCCGGCCGGCCGCTACCCGGATTTCTCCGCGCACCACAGCTACCTCTACCAGCCGCGCCAGGTAAAGGTGCCCGCGGCGGTGGAAGTGGACGCCTACCGCGAACCCGGGCAACCCGGCTCCTTGTCCGCCTACCTGGGCATCGACATAGGTTCCACCTCCACCAAGGCGGTGTTGCTGGCCATGGACGGAGGCCGTGGCGACGACGATCCCGGGGTGCTGGCCGGCTTCTACACCCGCACCGCCGGGCGGCCGTTGGAGGCGGCGCAGGCCATCTTCGAGGCCGCCAGCGACTGGGCCCGGCAGCGGGGCGTGGAACTGGTCATTCGCGCGGCGGGCACCACCGGTTCGGGGCGCAAGTTCATCGGTGCCCTGGTGGGGGCGGACCTGGTACTGGACGAGATCACCGCCCACGCCCGGGCGGCGGTGGAACTGGATCCCCGAGTGGACACCATCATCGAGATCGGCGGCCAGGATTCCAAGTTCACCAGCCTCTCCGGCGGCACCGTCACCCAGTCGGTGATGAACCACGTCTGCGCCGCCGGCACCGGCAGCTTCATAGAGGAGCAGGCCAAGCGCCTGGGCTGCGGCCTGGAGGAGATGAGCGGCCGCACCGCCGGTCGGCGCGCCCCCCTGGCCTCGGACCGCTGCACGGTGTTCATGGAGCGCGACCTCAACCACTTCCTGGCCGACGGTTACCAGGTTGACGAGGTGTTGTGCTCGGTGCTGCACGCCGTGCGCGACAACTACCTGCTCAAGGTGGCCCGCGACGGCCACATCGGCAAGCGGGTCTGCTTCCAGGGGGCGACGGCCAAGAACCGCTCGCTGGTGGCCGCCTTCGAGCAGAAGCTGGGCCAGCCCATCGATGTCTCCCGCTACTGCCACCTGACCGGGGCGCTGGGAGTGGCCCTGGAGCTCAGGGACCTGGCCGCCGGCAAACAACTGGACGGCAGCAGCTTCCGGGGACTCGAGCTATACCGGCAGCAGATTCCCGTGCACACCGAGGTCTGCGAGCTGTGTACCAACCACTGCAAGATCCGCCTGGTCACGGTCAACGGCGAGAAGGTGGGGTTCGGCTACCTGTGCGGCCGTGACCCTGACGATGAGCGCTACGTTTCGGCCAACCGCTCCGGCTTCGACCTGCTGCGGGCACGGCGCCGTCACTTCCGGGTGGAACCAGGCGAGATCCGCCGCCCGGTGACCATCGGCTTGCCGGCGGCACTGCACCTGATGGAGGACCTGCCCCTGTGGCAGAAGTTCTTTGCCGAGCTGGGAGTGCGCACCCGCACCAGCGAAAAGCTCGCCGAGCCGGTCAGCAAGGGCAAGCAGTTGGCCAGTGCCGAGTTCTGCGCCCCGGTGGCAGCCTGGCACGCCCACGTGGATTGGCTGGTCGAACACAGCGACTTCGTCTTCACTCCCTACTACCTGGAGGCCGAGCATCCGCCCGGCGAGCGCCGGCAGTTCTGCTACTACACCCAGTATGCCCCGGCGCTGACCGCCCACATGCCCTCCCGGAAACTGGCACAGCGTTGCCTGACGCCGCTGCTGCGCCAGGGCAAGCGCCGCTTCGACGCCTTTGCCGAGCTGCATCGGGCCCTGCGGCCCGCGCTGGGGCGGGATCTCACCCGGGCCGAGGTGACCCGGGCCTGGAAGCGGGCCCGGGCCTGGTTCGACGAGCGGCTGGCCGGCTGGCCCGCGGTGATGCAGCAGGCCCGCCCCGACGGGAACGAGCTGGCGGTGGTGTTGCTGGGCCGTCCCTACACGGTGCTGTCGCCGGCCATGAATGCCGGCATTCCCGAGATCCTGGGCAAGCTGGGGGTCAAGGTCTTCTACCAGGACATGTTGCCACAGCAACAGGAACCGGAGGAGCTGGGCACCCTGCTGCAGTATGCCAAGTGGTACCACGCCCGGCGCAACTTCCTGGCCGCCCACGCCGTGGCCACCACTCCCGGGCTCTACCCGGTGCTGCTGACCTCCTTCAAGTGCACTCCCGACGCCTGCACCCTCGAGTACTTCCGGCGCATCATGAACGCCCACGACAAGCCCTACCTGGTGCTGCAGCTCGACGAGCATGATTCCAGCGTGGGCTACGAGACCCGCCTGGAAGCCGCCCTGCGAGCCTTCCGCAACCACCTGCAGGGTAATCGCCCGGCGACCGAACGGCGCCGGCTGCCGCGCCTGCCCAGCCGCACCCGCAAGGCGGAAGGGCGCACCGTGTTCGTGCCGCCCTGGGACACCCTGGCCACCCCGCTTTTCGTGGCCGGCCTGCGGGAAGCTGGCCTGGACGCCCGCCTGCTCGAGGAGAATCCCGGGCTCATTCGCCAGAGCCTGGGTTACAACACCGGCCAGTGCATTCCCCTGTCCATCATCGTGCACGAGTTCGTGGAGATGGTGCGCCGGGAAAAGATCGACCCGGCGCGCACCGCCCTGTGGATGCCCACCTCCTCCATCGGCTGCAACATCTGCTTCTTTCCCCAGTACGGCAAGGCCCTGCTGGAATCCATCGGCGGGGGGTTCGAGAAGGCCAACATCTACAGCGGCGAGGTGGCCTGCTACGAGATCTCCCCGGGCGCCACCATGAACGCCTTCTACGCTTACACCTTTGCTGGCGCCCTGCGGCGCATGCAGTGCCGGGTACGGCCCTACGAGAAGCAGACGGGAGAGACGGACCGGGTCGTCGCCTGGGCGCTGGACCAGTTCGAGCAGGCCATCCTGGGCCACCTGCCCAAGCGCGAGACGGTCCGGCGGGTAGTGGACGCCTTCCTGCAGATCGAGCAGGAGGGTGAGCCGCGCCCCCTGGTGGCCATCTTCGGCGACCTGTACGCCCGCGACAACGACGTGCTCAACCAGGATCTCATCCGCCTCATCGAAGCCCACGGCGGCGAGGCGCTGACCACTCCCTACAGCGAGTACCTGAAGATGATCGCCGGGCCCTACCTGCGCAAGTGGTTCCGGGAGGGCCTGTACAAGGACCTGCTGCTGTCGGCGCCCTTCGCGCTGAGCTACGACCTGCTCGATTATCCCTTCCGGCGCGAGTTCGAGCGGGTGCTGGGCAAGCACCCGGTGGTCAATCCCCAGGGCCGGCCGGAGCAGATCCTGGCGCGCTTCGGGGTGACCATGAACCACACCGGGGAGAGCTTCGACAACCTGCTCAAGGTATTCCACCTGCTGGAGCGCTACCCGGACATTTCCCTGTTCGTGCAGACCAGCCCCGCCTTCTGCTGTCCCTCGCTGGTGACCGAGGCCATGGCCGCGCAGATAGAACGCGAGACCGGGGTGCCGGTGGTGACGGTGACCTACGACGGCACCTCGGCCGACCACAACCAGGTGGTGGTTCCCTACCTGGAACTGGCGGTGGGAACGGAAGAGCGGGCCGGCCGGCGAGACCGTTTGGCCGCGGCCAGGAGCTGAAGCTGGCAGGTCCCGCCAGAAGACACCGGTGGCGCGGAGCATACTGCTTATAATAGAATTTTATTGGCAGCCAGAAACCTCAAGAAAATAATGTGATTAGAGGTGTCGCCGGTCGGAGTCTTTTTTTTGCCGATATTCCTTGATTTGTCACGGAAAATATCGTAGCCAGGATGGCAGGAGGTAACATGCCTGTAATCTCCTTTTTCAGTGCAGCTCATTGTCGGGCAGAGGAAGTAGTGAGCCTGGTGTGCGAGCAGACTGGTTTTTCCATTCTTAAAAACGAGCAATTGCTGCGCCTGGCGGCCGGGAGATTTGGCACCGATGAGAGGAAGCTGCAGCGGGCCATGTACGGACCACGGCCCTTCTTCGACAGCTTTACGCGCGAGCGCGAACGGCATGTGGCCTACTTGAAGGTGGCCCTGGCCGAACTCATCCAGGACGACGATCTCGCCTACCACGGATTCGCCGGCCACTTGTTGCCTGCCAGCTTGCGGCACGTGTTGCGGGTGTGCCTGGTGGGGCAGCGCCAGTTTCGTCTCCAGCAGGTCGCCAACCGGCTGGGCCTGAGCGAGTCCGAGGCCGGAAAGCTGCTCGATCGGGAAGACGAGAAGTGCAAGCAGTGGACCTTGCACCTGTTTGGACTGGGTCCCTGGGACGAGCGCCTCTACGACCTGGTGATTCCCGTCGATTCCCTGGGGGTCGAGGAAGCCGCCCGGGAAATCGTAGTCAATGCCGGCAAACCCGTCGTTGCCTCCAATCAGGCCACCCGGGGCGCGACCCGGGACTTCTGGCTGGCGGCGCGGGTGGAAGTGGCGCTGGTCGAGGCCGGCCACCAGGTCGACGTGGAATGCCGGAATGGCCAGGTCACCCTGATCATCAACAAGTATGTGATGCGCCTGGAGAAGTACCAGCAGGAGATATCTGCCCTGGCGGCCCGGGTGGAAGGCGTGCAGAAAGTCGAAACCCGGGTGGGTCCCAACTACCACCAGCCCACCATCTATCCCAAGCTGGACCTGCCCAGGAAGATACTGCTGGTAGACGACGAGAAGGAGTTCGTGCACACCTTGTCCGAGAGGTTGCAGACTCGCAACCTGGAGTCGGCAGTGGCCTATGACGGCGAGCAGGCCCTGCAGATCGTCGCCAACGACGCTCCCGACGTCATGGTTCTCGATCTGAAGATGCCTGGCATCGACGGCCTGGAAGTTCTCAGGAAGATAAAGCAGGATCATCCCCGCACCGAGGTGATCATTCTCACCGGGCATGGTTCGGAAACCGAGAAGAAACTGGCCCGGGAGCTGGGAGCTTTCGCCTACCTGCAGAAGCCGGTTGACGTCGACCTGCTGGCTCGCACCATGAAAGAAGCCTACCAGGTGGCCAGCGCCGGGCAAGCTACCACCGACGACGGCGACTAGCTGGGGTCACCGGGATTCCAGCCGTCGTTTCATGGAGACCGTGAAGTTGCCTCGATCAACCGAAAAGACCGATGGCTTCACGTCGTTGCCTCCCCTGCACCGGCGCCGTTACCGGCACCTGATGTGGCAGGCCGGTCTCTCCATCAGCCTCACAGCCATCCTGCCGCTGCTGATCATGACCTGGATCAACTACAGCCAGTTCGAGGAGACCTTCCACCAGGAACTGGTCCGGCCGGTATTCCGTTTCACCGCCAACGCCAAGCGTTCACTGGAGTTCTTCCTGCAGGAACGCATCTCGGCCCTGTCGCTGGCCTTTCGCGAGAAGCCGGTACAGGTGCTGCGGGATGAAAAGGCCCTGGCCCGGATGCTGAACAACCTGAAGGATACCTTTGGCGGTTTTGTCGACCTGGGATTGATCGGGCCCGACGGGGTGCAGGTGTCCTATGCCGGCCCCTACCAACTGGCCGGTAAAGACTACAGCGGGCAGCAATGGTTTCACGCCGTGCACATGCGCAACATCTATATCAGCGACGTGTTCATGGGCTACCGTCACTTTCCGCACTTCGTCATCGCCGTCCGGGAGGACAACCACCAGGGGGGCCACGTGTTGCGGGCCACCATTGATAGCGAGATCGTCAACAAGCTCATTCTCGGCCTCGAGCCGGCCGCCTCCAGTGACGTCTTCCTGATAAACCGCCAGGGCCTGCTACAGACACCAAGCCGCCTGCACGGCCGGGTGCTGGAGAAGTGTTCGCTGGGTGTACCACCCTACTCGGCCAAGCCGGAGGTATACGAGACGATGGATGGCGACGGCAAGCCGCTCATCGTCGGTTACGCCTACGTGAACGACTCTCCCTTCATCGTCATGGAGGTTGACCAGTCAGCAACTCACCAGGCGGGATGGCTGACGTTGCGCCGCAACCTGTTTCTGTTCCTGCTGGGCAGCGTGCTGGTGGTGCTGGCGGTGGTGATCGGCGGAACCCGCCTGATGGTGAATCGCATTCGCGAGGTCGACCTGCGCCGGGCGGCAGTCTTCCACAAG
>Ga0190359_1002051_pt1 | contig 12234 bp, 8 predicted proteins | sample 48721823_MG_FD_161269 | JGI IMG/M metagenome (GOLD analysis project Ga0190359, IMG submission 161269) | Hydrothermal vent microbial mat bacterial communities from Southern Trench, Guaymas Basin, Mexico - 4872-18-2-3_MG | ecosystem: Environmental > Aquatic > Marine > Hydrothermal vents > Microbial...
TGCCTGCTCCATAATGATGGTCAATCAAGAATTGCCTGAATTCCTCAAGCTTATCCTCATAATAATAGCGTACCTTTCGGTCATCTGACTTGTAGTGTTCTTCTCTTTCCTCGATAATCTCCTGTGGAGTTTTATCCAAGAAATAACAGAAAATGGGTAAAACACTGACATAGCCTTCCCATGTCCGTTCATTTATCTTTGATTTGGCTGTCTCCATAGCCTCACTGGTTCGCCAATCAGGGTGCTCTTTCTTCCAAGCATTAACCTTCTTTCGTAGTGCTTGTTTCTTCTTTTGAGATTCTTCCATGATGTCCAATTCTCATACATTCCTATATTGTTATTGCATAGGAAATTCAATCGCATCGTCTCATGTAACAAACATATTGGCAAAATAACACTTTGAATAAAAAATGGTGGAGTTTACACTATTTTCTCCTAAACAGCCAGAACATGAACCCAAGTATTGTCAATAGTATCGACAGGTATGGCGCAGCAAGCAGCAAGGGTGGCTTCATTACCGTTCCACCCACACTGGAGCGTATTATCACGTCATCAGAGTCGCTACCACTCAGATACACAGAGTCCCCCACATATGCATCAATAACCTCAGCCAAGTCCATCGTAGGACCAACAGTCCACTCGACTGCCTCAAAGACCACCTGAACCTTGACTGATTCACCGATACCAAGGTCTCCTACGCCTGTCAAGTCTGTCCACTCCAGTACACCTGTAATAGTGTCTACGGTGTCTGGTGGTAGCGTTGCTGAGACATAGTCTAGGTAGACTGGGTCATATGTGTCCTTGAGGGGTAGGGTTACTATGGCTGCTTCTCCGTTGTTTGTGATAGTTATGTTGAATACCACTTGTTCTCCGATGTCAGCGTAGCCTGTGGGATGTGATACCCTTGTCTTATCTACTATCATGGCGGGTTCAACGATCTGAGCCATGTCCGTATCCGAAGCACTCAGATACACATCATAGCCCTCGATCTTCGCCTCCACAACGGATGCAAGGTTCAAGGTAGTACCCGGACTTGTGCTCTCTAAGGCTGTGTACGTGATGCTGAGTACTATGCTATCATTAGTCGCAAGTACGCCTCCATCGGTGAGGTCAAACCACGTGAGTTCACCAAGCACCTCGTCCACGGTATCTGGGAATATGGTTGCCGAGACATAGTCCAGCTTGCTTGAATCATAGGTGTCCACAAGTGGCACGGTCTCCAAGCCTGTTGAACCAGTGTTAGTAATATTCACCGTGAACACCACAGGGTCACCCACATAGGCGACTCCATCCAGTGGATCAATAAGCGTCTTGTTGACATCCAAGCCCAGCTTATACACGATAACCGTCCATGTGTCCGTGTTATCAAGTGGGTCAAGCTCATGGCTCGTAGTGGTGACGTTCACCTCGTTGACCAGTAAACCCGGTGGACCAGCCACGATGTGGCTGCAGTTAAAGGTCCAAACCTCGGCTATGTCCAGTTGTTCATCAAGATCCGTGTCACCCATAACATACTTTGGTGAACCACAGACATCATCAACCAGCGTGATGTTCTTGGCGGCAGTGAAACCGTTGTTCCCCACCGTGTACGCGTAGGTGATGTTTTCACCGATCTCGGCGATAACCGGACCAGTCTTGATGATGTAGAGATCAACGGGCATGATTACCTGGAAATCATGCTGATAGGTGCAGTTCTCGGGTAACGTATAGTTGTCTGATGATGTCAACGGGTTACCGGGTGGCAGCAGTGGATCGTCGTCACTATGGGGTATCAATACCCCTAAGTCTGGGTCAAGTGCGTCATAGGATACCGCGTATGTGCCGTTGTTGAGTTCAGTAAAGTTATAGAAACCATTGGCGTCAGTCACCAAAGTCTTTTCCAGCACAGGTGGACCGGGATCAGTCGAGTTATAGAGCATCACAGACACATCAGGCACAGGCGTACTACCGCCACAGGTCACGTTAGTGATGTAGCCAAGAATAACACATTTCTCCGAAACAGAGATGAATGCTCTGCCTGTGGGGCGGTAAAAGTTATCGAAGGGATCTTGTCCCTCTGCTACCGCCGTGTTGATGTAGTCCTCTCCGGGGACATCCGTTGGATACGCGCAGAACCTTAGTGTTACGTTCTCGTCGGGTAGCATTACCTCGTCAAACGCCCAATGTAGCAGGTTTCCCGTGATAACCGGGTCCTCGTAGCTCAGTGATCCATCCGCGTGGGTGATCTCTGATGAGCCCGGGCAATACGTGAAGCCCATGGGCAGTGTATCATTGATCTCGTTAAACTGGATGGCGAAATCATTTTCACCAGCTGAGACAACGATGGTAAAGTTCACTATACCTGCTGTTGAGACTGTACGTGGTACAGCTGTTTTCTCCAAGTCCAGCACGATGTTTGCAGGTATTATGTTCAACGGGATAATTGTATATCCCCAATCGTAGCCCGCTGTGGTTAAACCCGCGATGGGAGCAGTGCTGGATTCACCGTACACAACAGTGAACGGGAAATCCGAGAAAAGCTCTGTACCCGTGTTATCTAGGTCGCTGTCATAGAAGCCATGAGACTCGTGTTGACTCAGAGTCACAAAGTCGTCTATCGCGCCATCTTGGTTATAGTCAACGAATACTGTGGTGCCTCCGAAGATTCCCATGACCCAGAGCTGCATATCCGAGTTGGATGTGCGTCCACTGGGTGCATATGAGGTGAAGTACTCGAAGATCAACGCGCTGCTGTCAAGAGCGGTATATCCCCAGTCCCTGTCACCGCCACCTGCGTCAACAGTAATCAATACGATGATCTGTTCACCGGGATCAGCGCTGATATGAACCGGATAAGTACCGTCTGTAAGATAGCTCGCATCAGTTTCTCCCGCGTTTAGGAGTTTTCCGTTCCACCCAGCTACCACGCCGCTGAAAGTCTCGATGGTTACGCTAGCATCTGTAACTGCATGAATATGGTATCTTACATCCATGGCGGTTGAGCCCGCTGGGAATAATGGTATCCAGTAATCGTTGCCTGTGAACCTGTAATCAGGCAAGGTAAAGTATCTGATGTCAAACACCTCGCCGCCGCTGGCGATCATACCCACCTGAATCTTGTTACTAGCGTTGATATAGTCACGCTCATTCACGTGAGGGATGACAAAGCTATCTCCACGCTGTAATAACCTCTGATCCGGTACACCCTTTACAGTATAATTCACAAGGGTGTCATCAGCGGTGCTCTGAACAACCACAAAGGTGCCCCCGTTTCCCTCCGGTGGACCAACAAAGTCCATGGTATCAGTGGTGTTCTCGCCGCAGGGCACAATATACTGTTTCTGGGCATCCTCACCGCCCTCCTCAATGCTGTATAGCTCCCACATTCCCGCAACGTAGTTTCCGTTGCCAAGTGAGGCTCGGGCATCAGTTACGCCCCTGAACACTGTTAGGGGTCCGCCTGCTACGAAGAAGTAGTCTCCTCCGTCTATGCCTATTCTGTTTTCACCGGGGTTGTCCAGTGTCCCTGATACGAGGGTGCCGCTTCCCGGTGGAGTGATGCTGTAGAAGGGTGTGGCTTGGTTGTCGAAGGTGATGACGCCGCCTTTGTCTAGTTGGAATACTGCGTCTGCCCCTGTGAATGTGAGTTGGTTGAACCCGTATCCGTTGCCTTTTTGGTCGATGTAGATTGTGGTGCCGTCTTGGTATGAGACGACGCTGAATATGCTTGATGGCTCCGCGTCCTCGGTGCCAAGTCCGAATGCCTCGTCCACCGCTTCCATGACGATCATGGAGCTGTTTCCTAGGACGTAGAATGATTGGTATCCTGATGGTATAGCTGATGCCGTTTTTGCTGTTGTTAGGATCGCTAGTGTTAGGATTATAATCATGAATAATTTTGTTTGTTTCAATTTCCCCCATACTGTGTCACCGTAGAACACCATTAACGGTACAGTCACCGAGTGAACCAAGCTCCAGTAACCGGTGAAAGATATTCAGCCCGGATAAAACACCAAACTCGCATTAAACACATCACCAGACTCCACACCCACAGCATCAACCACATCAACCCCACTCAAATACAACTCCAAAAAACCCAACACAGCAACATCACTGGCATCCAAAGTCACAGGACCATCCCAACCCACCACACCAACAGCACCACCATTAACAAACGCCTTCCCAAGATCACTCTCCGATAAACCATCACACCCCATCAAAACAACCAAAGAACCATCAAGTTCCCCCAAGTAATGCGCCACAAAACGAGACCCAACCGCAAACAAAATCCGTGGATCACTTGGGCAAGTAGCAATATGCACCTCTCCAGATAACTGCTCAAGCACATATTTTGAGCCATCAAACTCCTCACACGTGAAAAACCAGACACCCTCATCAAAGACACCACTATGCACCCTTAAAACCACCAAGTCATAGCCTGATATTTGCCTCAAAGCCTCAACGGTTACATCATCCCCGATTACAGTATCCACCCTGTAACCATTGGAAACCAACAGGTCACAGGCTTTTCCTGTGAAATTCAAATCAGTGGTTATATTGTGAAGAGGATCTATGATTACTGCTCTCGGTGAAGCGGCTGTAAGTCTTTGTTGGGTTCTCCACACTGATAATCCGAGCAACAGGAGTGCTACCGTGACCAGAATCAGTGGTTTGAGGTGACGTTTCCATTTATTGGGCACGTTTATTGTATCTTGTACCAACGAAAATACCGTGAGTCACCGTGAAAAACATCCCTCAGTGACTGATCCGGGGGTGAAATAGGTAGGTTTTATATCCACCCTAGCGTATCACCCACGAAACCCAGCTAAGTAAGCTGATAACTATGAAGTTCAACGATTTAACAATCAAACCCGAGATCAAGAAAGCACTAGACGACCTCGGATTCAAAGAAATGTTCCCAATACAAGAAAACGCCATCCCTCCAATGCTAGAAGGGAAAAACGTCATGGGACAAGCCAAGACAGGCACAGGCAAGACCGCATCTTTTGGCGTACCAATGCTAGAAAAACTAGACCCGGAAAGCGGAAACGTAGAAGGCTTCGTGATCGCACCTACTAGAGAACTAGCACAACAGATCACAGACGACATCAACAGCTATGGAAAATACCTCAAAACAAGAGCAGTCTCCATTTACGGTGGAGTAAGCTATAACCCTCAGATCGATGCACTCCGTAAAGGAGTAACCATCGTAGTAGGCACTCCCGGACGACTCATCGACTTGATGAAGAAAGGACATTTGAATCTTCGTCACGTCACCATGGTGGCATTAGACGAAGCCGACAGAATGTTCGACATGGGCTTCTACGAAGACATATCTTTCCTACTCGACAAGCTACCCGAGAAACGTCAGATCAGTCTATGGAGCGCTACCTTTGATGAACGCACCATGAACCTGAGCAAGCGGTTCATGCCCGAGTACGTTGAGGTGAACATGAGCCGAGACGAGATCGGAAACATTGACATCACCCAGTACTATATGGTGATGGCTCATCACGAGAAACAGGAAAACCTCAAAGAAGTGCTGGAGTACTTCAAAGTAGACAGGGGCATCATATTCTGCCGCACAAAACACACAGTAGACAGACTAGCAACATACCTCAAACGCAACAATATCCCAGCGCAGCCAATCCACGGCGATTATAGTCAGAACCGAAGACAGAACGTGCTGGACAGCTTCCGTGAGGACAGCTTTGACCTCATGATAGCAACAGAGGTAGCCGCAAGAGGCTTGGACATCGATGATGTTCCCTATATCATAAACTATGATATTCCTGATGACCCTCACATGTACTTCCACAGAATCGGAAGAACAGCACGAGCAGGTAAGAAGGGTACTGCAATCACGTTTGTGTTGCCTGATCAGGAGCTTGAGCTTGAAAGGATACTTGCTATCACCAAGACCGAGATCCAGAAGTGGAGTCCGCCACCCAGTTTCTTGTTCTAATTTTTAAATACACATCCCCTTTTTACAGTCCTATGAGTCAATACTTCGCAAACCAACTCACATCTGAAGAGATAAACGAGAAGATCAAAGGTTATAGTTCTTGGATCGAGATAGACCTAGACGCCATTACACATAACCTAGAACAAGTACGAGAACGCACAGAAAACAGACCAGTTATTCCATGCGTCAAATCCAATGCATATGGACATGGGGTTGTACCCGTTGTCGCCCATATGATGGAGCAAGGAGTCGAGATGGTGCTCGTAGCCAAGCTCTATGAGGCTATGCAGCTCAGAGACGCGGGGCTAGACGTAGGAATAGTATCAATCGACCCATTATTCAGCGACGCAGACTATGCGAAAGTTGTTGAACAAGGCATCACACAGACCATCTATCAGCCTGAACCAGCGAGGAGACTTAACGCGGCAGCCGAGAAAGCAGGTAAAGTGACCCCTGTTTGGGTTAAGGTGGACACTGGGTTAGGTAGGGTTGGTGTCAGGTGGAGTGAGGCAGTTGATTTTATCAAGAAAATCGATGATTACCCGTATCTCCGGCTCACTGGTATCTTCAGCACCATGAGTGAGGCTGATGAGCTTGACAGAAAACAGGTTCAACGCATACTAGACATCGAAAAAGAATGCAAAAAACAAGGCATTGATGTGGGCGTAAAGAGCATCGCCAGCAGCAACGCTGTTTTCCACAAACCCTACACGTATTTGGATGCTACTCGACCCGGTTTGATGCTAATGGGATTCTACCCCGAGGACGATGATACAGGTCAAGGTATAGAACTGAAACAGAGCCTATGCTGGAAAGCCAGAATAGAGCACGTAAAGTGGATTGAGGAAGGCGAGGCACTCACCTATAGCAGACGATTTGTGGCACCCAAACGCATGAAAGTGGGCACAGTACATATCGGGTACTATGATGGTTTCCCCCGGGGCTTAACCAAGAAGGGCAAGGTCAGGGTTGGAGACCAGATCAAAGACGTGCTGGGTACGGTATCTGTGAATCATTTCCTTGTTGATCTCACGGACACTGATCATGAGATCGGTGATGTTGTTGAGGCGATCAGCCGTGAAGGCGAGAATAATGCCTTGAATGTGGCGAATCTTGCTGGTATTATGACGTATAGTCTTGGTAATGGTTTGCATATGCTGCTCCCAAGGGTGTATTATCGTAACGGGAAGTCTGTGGCTTTGACGAGTCCACGCCTCGTGGAATAAGGTTATTCCCCGTGAACATCATCCTTTAAATTATAGTTCTAGAGAATACATGGAGAGCTGGGGTAGCATAGCTTGGCTAATGCGCTGGACTCATGATCCAGAGGTTAAAGGCACCAGTGCCGTAGCCGGATAAAGAGCGTGGGTTCAAATCCCATCCCCAGCACCTTCTTATAAAAACTAAAAGTGCAGTGGGGGTAAAATCTTCTATACACTACCTTTTTACAGATACAAGTCATGTGCGCGAGACGTCATGATAATCCTCAATTTTATGTGAGGACATAAACAGATAGATATTCTCCATTCCGTATTTTCATATTAGAATGTTCAAAGTATGTTTTATTGCCCATGCAAGAGATGCGGATCCAAGCAAACATAGATCAATCATTGAAACCGACACTTACAAGCTCCACTCTGTAGTGGTAAGGAATCAGGGTGAGGCTGTCGACGTAACGAGAATCCTAGTCGAGGAGGAAGGAGTTCAATCTATCTTGCTGTGCCCTGGGTTCACTCATCGAAATGTGGCAGAGATACAGGAATCGGTAAAAGGAAAAGCTGGCGTATTCGTTGCTAGGGGTGATGGGCCTAGTAGCGGTATCACGAGGAAAGCACGAACAGGCAGATAAACGATATTCTACTCCACCACTCAATTCTTGCCTATGCTACCCTCTCTGATAGATACTAATTGCATTCTTCCAATACAGCTTTCTAAGAACATACATGAGCACGGTAACTGGGATTGGTGTCATTGTCTCAATTCTCTATTACACAAATGTACTCAGAAACTCAAACAGAACACAACAACTAGAGCGCGCGCAAATTAATAATGGCCTAGAGTTCCCTCCCGTTTTGCCCTGAGAACGCCCCACTGAAATATCTTGTAACCTACTGGAAACAACACCACCGCAAATACCAACCCTTTCAAGTACTGAATCAAAATCACTGGATCAAACAAGTTAGGATTCGTAAGCATCGAAAGCCTACAAAGATGGTAAACCCAGGTCTGAGGAAGGAACCAAGAAACCGTAGAAACCCCTGGGAAGAAGATAGTGTCAAGATAAACCACAGGGAAAGCTATACCTGAAAAAAGGTTCTGAAAAATGTTGATAGCCCAAGTAATAGGGGCCGTCGACTTTGTTACTATTCTCAATCCTGATGAAACCATAGCGAGCCCCATGAGAATAGCCGCTGAGATTGTGAATGCCAGGATTGTTGCAGTAAAGTTCACGTTAAGTTTGGCCCCAAATACGAGAATCCCAATCACCAAATAGGGGACGAAGGTGATAATCGAGAACAAATAGTTAAGTAACCTCAAGTTATGCAAATTGTTTAATGATGGATTTTTCTCATAACTCCAATTTAGTTTGAATCATATTCCGGAGAGGTATCGCGTTTAATGGTCCATTAGACAGGTTTGCAGAAATGGGCTCATGGCAAAAGTAGTAACCACCATAGAAGAAACAATATCAATTATCGGGGAAGCACTTTTTTCAAGTTATAACAATACCAGACGAAATCCATGTCTATACAAGAAACGCAAATAACCACCAAGTGCGGGGGGTGGGGTTCAACCCTACCCCCACACCATTAACTAAACTCACCGTTTCAGAACGGGTTTTGAAAAATTAGATTAAAAAATAACTTGTATCGTATAATAAATTCATTAAATCGCCTTTTGTATAAGCAGAATAGAAACCGATAGCATAACTAAGGCAAAAGGGAAGATATACCAAATACCGGACATATCGATAATTCTTGCTGAGATTAACGGTGAAAACGCACTCATCAAACTAGAAGAAAAGAAATACAAGGTATAGCCTAAACTCCTTCGGTTTTGTGATGTGAATTTAGCCACTAAAGACATCACTGGGGCAACGGACCCAGAGTTGAATAGACTGTACAAAATAAAGAAAAACGCCAACGCACTTACTGAAGGAGATACCGAGAACGCTAAGAGAGAAAGGATTCCGCCTATCCAGGTCAAAGTAATCCATCGCTTTTCCCCGATTTTATCGCTTAATATACCCCCTAAAGCAACACCTATGATACCTACACCGCTGCCAATTCCATAGAAAATGCTTGAAATTGAAGTGGATAATCCTTTTTCAGCTGTAAGATACGTAGTCATAAACGTGGAAACTCCCTGAAGCCCAATAGATCTGAAACCAAGCGCAGCTAGGGTTAAAATAAAACCCAGAGTGCGGAAGGCAGATAGTTTACTGGATTGACTTTTTTCTACATCTATTTCATCGGTCGTCTCTTGTTGAGGAGAAGGCATTTTCATTGAAGCTATGGGGAAGATAGAGAATAATACAGGCACAGCCAGAATGAGATACGCTAGACGCCAGGCATAGTATTGCATCAAGAGACCAAGAAAAATAGGTCCAAAAGCAATGCCGATGGATACAATTGAGACATGAAACCCAACGGTTTTTCCACGGTCTAGTTTGCAGTTATCACAGGATTCGCTGATTATGCTTAGTGCAGGTGGACAAAATAATCTACTCGCAAAGTATAGGAGGGATAAATCGACGACTAACATTAGGTAAGTATTCACTCTACTGGTAAGTATTGAGACAATACCCATTACCAGTAGGCTTGTGATCATAATTGGTTTATCGCCAAATTTGTTTACAAGTACCCCACTGCTAACACTAGCAACCATGCTTGATATGATGAAGATAGTGGATAGCATTCCAGCTTGCATTGTGGTTAAGTCGAATTCATTAGTGAAGACGGGTATCAACGCTAAATTCATCATATCAAAGACATGTGTGAACATGTGGCTTAAGCTAATCACGTTAAAACGTCGGTTACCAGTAATTTTAGCGTAGAACGAGAAATTATTTCTGAGCGAGAGAATGTTTCTAAGCAATTTAGTCTACACTAAACTTCAATTGTTAAATTTAAACCTGTGCAAGTTTAATGATGATTTGAAAATTTTACATCTAAACCAATTCTTAGATTATACTTATTCGATAAAAGTAATGGTGATATCACCAGTTCCAATTCCATCGAATATTTTTCCTCGTCTCATCGAATGCATCAACATGTTTAGGTTTGACACATTCAAGAATTTCTTCTATTATAAAGACTAGGAAAGAGCGAAGTTAATTGAGGAGAAGATCAGATCGAAGTCTACACACAAGGTCTTTCTGGTTCCCAGAAAATTCTATTTGTCCTATATCCTTGTTTGAGTTGGATTCATGACGTATGACGGAAAAACGGATATTCCTAGGGATGAGTGATTTTTATCCTAGGAAAAGAGGCGTTCTCGTTCAAATGGATATACGCAAACCCAACTTTGAGTATGCGGAAAACTTGACATCTCGGTGCTCAAGTATTGAGTTATTATAAAAAAGATAGCTTAAGGGACAGGGGCCACTAGTAGCACAAGACTTGGCATTCATCTATAATGAGATGAAAAGAATACAAATAGAACGAGATATGCTTGAGCAAACAAGTACCCAAAAAATCCAATCTATTTAATCGATGATTTTATCTGCGTTTTAGAGTACCCTGAATATTGAAACTCATCGGACATAGTACACTATGACGATACAGGGTGACAAAAACATTGGAAATCAGAACACTACCAGAAACTAACATATACACATACGAAGCATCCGGGGCACAAAACCTGAAAGACGTAGTCATACACAACATATCAATAATCAATAACTATGACCACCCCATTGAACTTCAATCAGTCAAACTTGAATCACTGTCCGGAGAAACATGTGTTCTGACAAAAATACTCAACTCAGATGAATTGAACGGAATAGCTCAGTACCTATACGGAGCACAACAACAAGGAGTAATAAATGCCCTTGATTTCGTTTTCAGGCCAGACCTATTGCTTGGGTCAGCCAAGACACTGTCAAACAGTTCAAAGGTAGAACCCGGACAAGCCTTGTTCCTCCCAAATAACCCGTTGCTTATCCCAGCGAACTGCGATAAAATACGTATTCGGGTAAACGCTGCCCACGATGGGCACCCAATTGAAAGCCAAATTATGTTGGCTGTCTCCGAGTACAAGCAGAAAAACGATTACAGTTTTCCGTTGAAGGGCACATGTTATGTCTCATCCGGAGCGGATTTTTATTCCGAACATAGGTGGGTGAACCTACAGGAGTTTGGCATCGACATTGTACGGTTAAGCGGAGATGGTGGGATGTACTCGAACGCTGGATTACGTGTTGAGGATTACTATGGGTATAACTCAGAGATAATGGCTTCAGCTACGGGCGTAGTATTGAAGGCTGTTGACGAGTTGCCTGACTCGGTTGATCGTCTTCCTCGTGAAGGGGAGTCGAATGAGGAGTATTTCGGTAGGTTGTTGGCTACCTCATCGGGGATGCTTATCGGTGACCCGTATCGAGGTGTTGGAAATTATGTTCTCATCAAGCACTCTGGAGGCGAGTTCTCGGTTTATGGGCACCTCAAACCCGGGAGCGTATGTGTAAATGAAGGGGACCAAGTTGAACAAGGAGCTGTAATCGGGCACCTTGGGCATTCTGGTAACAGCCCATTCCCGCATCTTCATTTTCATGTGAGTAATAGAGAGGATTTCATTTACGCTCGTTCGCTTCCCGTCCAGTTTTCAAACATTTCAATTCACGCAAGACCAAGTTTAACGGGTTATGTTCATACTGGTGACCTAATTAAAGTGAAAGAATAAACAGGATATATCCCTCTTTTTGTTTTACTTCACCAAGTTAGGGTCAAACTCCCCTAGTCTCCTCTAGTGGGATTGGGTTCGAACACTCCTACTTGGGGTGATATCACCCGCAAACCCCTTTTTTTATTAAATAGCATACATAAAAACCTTACAAATAATTAGTTTTAATTTATCTGAGGTATGTATGATGGATTCATCTGATTCTGAGAAAATAATTCATGGCCCATGTATTAGTGATTTGGATAAAACCGCTGGTGCGATATACTTGACCAATAAAAGAATCCTCGTAGTTTCCAAGGATCTCATAGGTTATAGTCTTAATGACGTTTCAAACATTAAGCTGCATTCAAGAATGGCTAATATACCTAAAGAGTTTGAGGTCCAAG
>Ga0190359_1002052_pt1 | contig 12232 bp, 12 predicted proteins | sample 48721823_MG_FD_161269 | JGI IMG/M metagenome (GOLD analysis project Ga0190359, IMG submission 161269) | Hydrothermal vent microbial mat bacterial communities from Southern Trench, Guaymas Basin, Mexico - 4872-18-2-3_MG | ecosystem: Environmental > Aquatic > Marine > Hydrothermal vents >...
CGAGAGAATATCCGCCCGCCGGCCCTTTTTGTTATAGGTGAAACTGTCAGTCTGGGACCATTGATGGAATGGTACGGCGAGGGCCAGCTTTTTGGTGTCCGCGTGATGGTGACTCGTCCGGCCGACCAGGCCCGTGATATGTACCGGATTCTCCGTAATCTCGGCGCCGAGGTCCTTCCCTATCCGACAATTGCGACTTCAGAATATTACGATGATGCCGGTTGGAGCGCTCTCCCCGATTTAAATGCTCGGGAAAACTGGCTGATCCTGACCAGCGAAAACGGAGTCAGATATTTTATCAAACAGTTTATAGAAAAGATCGGCGATGTCCGGCAGTTGGCCAATTTTAAGATAGCCGCGGTTGGTCACGGCACCGCGAGAGCCTTGAAAGAGGTAAATCTCATGGCTGATTTTATACCGAAAAAGGCCACAACCAGGTCATTGGCCGATGAGTTTTGCGCCCATACAAATTTAAAAAATATAAATGTCCTGAGAATCCGCGGCAACCTCGCCGATGACCGTATCGAAAAAAGACTATCAGCCGAGGGTGCAAATGTTTTCCCCATCACTTGTTATAATACGGCCTATACCAAATGGCCCGACGGATTTAAGGAAAGATTATTCGAACACCTGCCTGATATAATCACTTTCACCAGCGCCTCCACCGCGGATGCCCTGCGTGAATTATTGACCGATGAAGAAATGGCGGCATTGATTAAAAATGCAGAAGTCATATCGATCGGGCCATCGACCACAAAAATGATAAATGCGCTTGGTATAACAGTGACTCTTGAGGCCGAGGAGCACAGCGTTCCGGGCTTAATTGCGAAAATTGTCGAACATTATTCAAATAAATCAATGGGGGTAAAATGACATTTCCAATTTCACGACCGCGCAGGTTGAGGAAAAGCGAGTCCCTCAGGCGGCTGGTGCGCGAAACACGTTTGCATCCATCGAATCTTATATACCCGCTTTTTGTAAGTGAGATTATCAATGAACCTGCGCCAATTAAAAGCATGCCGGAAATATATAATTACCCGCTGAAAGATATCGCCGGCAAGGCGGATGAGGCTTTCAAACTCGGTATTCCGGCAGTACTGCTGTTTGGAACACCTGCAAAAAAAGATTCTACCGGTTCAATGTCTTTGAAGGCTGATGGAATTATTCAAAAAGCAGTTTCGGAGATAAAAACGCATAATCCCGAGATCGTGGTTATTACCGATGTTTGCCTGTGTGGATACACCGACCACGGTCACTGCGGTATCGTCAAAGATAATGAAGTGGATAATGACGCCACCCTTGAAATACTGGCCCGTCAGGCCGTCAGCCATGCTGACGCCGGAGCCGATATAGTGGCACCATCGGATATGATGGATGGGCGGGTCGGGGCTATCAGGTCGGCGCTCGATGAAAACGGATTTACCGACACAATTATTATGGCTTATTCGGCGAAGTACTGTTCGGCCTTTTACGGGCCATTCCGAGATGCCGTCGATTCCGCCCCGCAATTTGGTGATCGGCAAACCTACCAGATGGATCCAGCCAATGCCATCGAGGCTCTCAAGGAGATCGAACTCGACCTCGCCGAAGGGGCCGATATTGTCATGGTAAAACCAGCCCTTTCATATTTGGATATCATCGCCGCCGCCAGAAGCGAATTCGCCGTCCCGGTTGCCGCCTATAATGTCAGCGGTGAATATTCGATGGTCAAAGTGGCGGCACAGAATAACCTGGCCGATGAAAAACGATTGACACTCGAGATACTCAATTCTATTAAACGAGCCGGAGCGGATATCATAATCACCTATCATGCGCTCGATGCGGCACGATGGCTGGGATAATATGCCAATTCTATTAGAGCTAATTTAAGTATTAAAAAGTCCGAACATTTGATAAGTAACCGGGCTTTTTAGTCTTTATTTCTATGACGATCATTATATTGATCAAAGCAATGATCTGACGGTATCCGCTGTTCTTCTTTGGGCCTTTTCTCTCATCAGTCTAACACCTTCCTCAAGTTCGGACATATGCTCGACTTCCATATATAAGAGCGGCGAGGCATCGATATCATTCGCCTGATTATGACGAAGAACCTTGCCCAGCACGCCGGGCGGCGAATAACCTGAGGCAAAGAAACCGAAAAAAACAGCCAGCATAATCAGCCCGGTAAAAAATTTGAGCCAGTCTTTTGTCCGATGGCTTTTCTTATTTCCATATTTTTTCTTCATCGGTTAATCAGCTTTAAATTGCATTCGGGAACAATACCATAAAGGCCAGCCAGGCCACGAAAAGAGTTAAAATCAGGTTAAATGACTGCCCGACAACATAGAGAATCATCGGCTTGCCCCCTTCCATACGGCCGGCCAGGTCTTTAAAATTCGACTCCAGGCCGATTGCGGTAAAGGCCAGGCAGAAGAACCAGCCTCTCAGCACTTTCGTAATCGGTTTAATATAAGTCGATTCGACCAGATTAAAATCACCGTTCATGGCGGGGACAACGATAAATGAAAAAATCAGCGAGGCGGCTACAAAGCCAATTACAAACTTTGGAAAACGGTACCATATTTCAAGAGCATTCGGTTCGCAGTCAGGATCACGTTCCACTTTGGTAACCCAGTATATGGCTATAAAGAACGCCACCAGGCCGATCAGGACATTCTGGATCATCTTGACAACCGCGGCGACTTTTTCGGCATCGGGTCCCAGCATCGATCCGGCCGCCACTACCGCGCCGGTGGAATCGATGGTGCCGCCCATCCACGCCGCACCAAGAATGCTGTTCATCCCGATAGCCCCGATGACAAGCGGCATGAAAAACATCATCAGCACCGTGAATATAAGAGTCATTCCCACCGCAAGAGTCAGGTCTTCCTTTTTGGCGCAGCAGGCCGCAGCGGCGGCAATGGCCGCCGATACACCGCAAACCGAGGTGGCACATGCGATAATTATTATCAGGCTTTTATTGCTCATCTTGAGCACCCTGACACCAAAATTGAACATGAAAATTATGACAACCGGCGTAACGATCCAGGCTACCATCAGCCCCGGCGCCCCCAGCGACAATATCTTTTTAAACAGAATCTCGGCGCCCAATAACACAAGACCGATTTTTATAAATAGCTCCGTTTTAGCACCGGCCTTGAGCCATGATGGGGTTCCGATGGTGTTAGAAATCAGGAGGCCCACCAACAGCGCCCAGAGTGCATAGCTTAATCCCCAGTATTTTACATTTATCTGATTGGCAATCCAATACGCGATGGTAGCCAGAATAAATACGCCAATAAACCCCATGATATATTTACCGGCGTTTTCGTTTCTCATAAAGGCCACACCGATTGCTGTCAGGACGGCCAGCGCCAGCATCAGTAATACAAGGGATAAAAATATATTGCCTGACACAATGCCGTCCTTGATGATCATGAAAGCATCGACAGGATTGGATGACCATTTACCGACTTTGGGAATAGACGGTATCCATTTAAGAAGAGCCCCGCCGATTATAATAAATCCGAGCCATACTGCCCACCAGTCTTCCTCTTTCCAGAGTGCGCTTATTCCTTTCTCCATACATCCCTTCCTTCATATTTTTATAATATGGATGAAAACGCATTAAATAATTCTGCTACTCATGAGTATAAAGAGTTTCTATTTGGCCGGTCAAGTAAAAATACTGATCAAAAAGAAATGTACTTACGAACGGCAAATACAAGAATACGGGTTAAGTGGATAAACCTGAAAATGTCAAAGTGGATTAGCTGAGACTATTTGACCGTCAACTCTCCAGCCCGATGACATCGATATTCCTGATAACATCCAGCTCGGAGAGAGCGTCTTCGATATCTTTTTTCCAATCGCTGGCGATGGGCTCGGGGGCATTGCACTTTAATTTGACACTGCCCGATTCACAATCACATGAAATGGTCAAATCGATCTCCCGGGTCTTTGGTGAGCGGACAAGATAGGCCCGGATTTTAGCTTTCATGTGGGCGTCATGAATTAGTTTCATGGCACCCGCATCGATTCGAAAATCAGGCTTCCGGACCACATGATCTATCACCTCCGTCATGGCATCGAGATTGAGTTTTTCCATGTTGAAGATAATATCGTAATTGGTCATCTCATCATATTCGGAACCATGAAGGAATCTATACCAGCTGATACGCTGGGCATCGACATATTGAATGTGTTCCCGGGCCTCGGCCTCATTATAATTTGATTCTTCCCTGAGAGTCCTGACCCGGTAGTCAAGCGGCGCCACCACCTTAACCCGTAACACGCGCGGAACATCGGTCAAAAGATAATGAGTCTGGAGTCCGTGATAGATCAGATTACCTTCGGCGACAAAATCCATCAGGGCCGCCTTGAAAATGACCAGATAATGATGAATCTGGGCGGCATGCGGATCCCATGAATGCGGAGGCCGGGTTTCCATAATTCCCTTGGCGGCCTTTAAAAATTCCTCAATACCGTATTTTTTCCCATGCTCGATAATCTCCTCACGCGATATCGCCCGGCAGGGAATTTCGCGGGCAAGCCTCTGGGTCAGTTTATATGTGGCGCTCAAAGATCCTCGAGTAATAGTAATAACCGGCATCTTAACCTCCTCAACATTGAGACCCCTGTAAAACAATAAATGAGGCCGCAATTATTAGCATTTTTCATATGCCCATTTCGAGTGAATTAAAACGGGCCAATCAGTCCGAAAAACTCGAACTGAAATAAAAATACGATTAAAAATCGACTAAGGCAAATGATATTTAACAGGCCAACGGTATCAATTTGATGCAACAACCTTTTCCGAATCAGCTATCTGGCATTACGGCCAATACTTTTGGCATAGACCAGCGCCAGCGTCCTGTAAATCATATGTGCGAATTTCGAATACGGCATATACCATAGCAGGAAAAAGACAACTACCAGGTGGATAAAATATACAATATAGGCCAGCATGGGAATCCCTATCAAACGGGTCAGCCATGAAAGCATGCCGGTGAATCCCACCAAGAAAAGCATATACAGGAACAGGTAATCGGCATAGCCATTGGCACCCACATCATCTCTGTTCTGCCAGCGGCGTATAATTAACATCCCGCCCCCGATAACAAGAGCAAGACCGCTCAGGGCGCCCAGTATTTTGACCGGATGAGGAAGTTCAATCGGCAGTGCAAAAAACGAATGCAAATTTTCAAGCCCGAGAAGGTTCAGATAATGAGGGATGAATATAAAGATAAAAACCGCCCCGGTAGTAATCATGGCGGCGATGAAGCCGTAAAATAGAAGCAGGTGACCCAGTGCCCGCGGTTTATTGGTTTCGCAATCATTGAAACTTGTATGCGTAATGATTTCCTTGACAGTCTGGATCAGGGCCGCGAAAAACGATATCTTCGGCTCAATACCTGCTGATTTTAATCCCTTCCAGAATCGGACAAAACCTATTGCCGCGAATAGAAATATAAGAATATTGCCAATGACAAATAAGGCATCGACAAAACTGTGCCTCAGAAAATAATCAAAATCGATGGTTGAGCTTGTCTGATATAGAATTTCACCGTCAGGACCCATTTTGGGCAACACCAGGACTGCAAAAAGCAAAATAAGCGTCGGTATCAGCAGGAGAACCGGCAATGCTTTCGGGGATGCCATTGCCTTGCCCATAAATGATGGAAAGGCGAATTTTTTATACATAAATGATCTGACAGCGGCGAGGACATCTCCGGGCCGAGCACCTCGCGGACAATTTTTGGTACAGTCATTGCACTGAAAACACATCCAGACATCCGGATCGGTCATCAGCCGTTCCGCCTGTCCCCATTGGGCCATTAACATCTCTTTTCGAGGAAATGGCTTATCTTCGGGAGAAAGGTTACATACGACTGAACATGTGGCGCATTGATAGCAACTCTTGAGAGTATCGCCTCCAGCCATTTTGATATCTCGAATAAATTCCAGATTGGGTTCTATTAACTGCCCGTTGGCCATCATAAACTCCTTAATCAGACATACTCAGATAATTAACACAGATTCCGGTCATCAAAACCGCCAATCCCGCATAAAAATATGTCGGGTTTTTTACGATGTCAAGATTTTTTGTTATTTTTTTCACAAAGTCTATTAAGCTTTTCACAAAAAGTATCGAAATCACATATATATGGGAGACTATATTGATTATTGGTAATTCGGCTATTAAATCAGTGTTTTTACCTATTACGGGGGCACATAATATGCGACAAAAATATCCAAAGCCGTCGAGGAAAGGACTATTTCCGGGCAAAATGGGTCTTAAAGGCTCCCCGAAACTGTATTCTTATCTCTCTACCTTATTTATAGATACGGCGGCGTATCGTATTTTTGATTCCGAACTTGAAAAATCAAGAAGAAATTAATCATTTTTTGTGATTCTAACATGCAAAAAATGGCTTTTACCTCTTGACAAAGCTTGTGAAAAAAGTTACATTCTTAGGTGTGATAGTGGATAGCAGAGTTTGTGAATTTTATCACAATATAAATTGTATATATAAATAAACTTTACTGATATTTAACTTGAAGCAGGTAAGAAGTATGTCAAAACTTATTTCTCCACATGGAAGCGATACGCTTAAGGTTCTCCTTCTGGAAGGCAAGGAAAAGGAAGCTGAACTGAAAAAGGCGGAAGGCCTTCCCAAGGTAATCATGACATCGCGCGAAACAGGCGACCTGATTATGATGGGTATTGGCGGATTCACTCCGCTTGAAGGCTTCATGCGTCAAGACGATTGGAAAGGCGTCTGCCAGGATATGAAAATGACCAATGGTATTTTCTGGCCAATCCCGGTTACCCTGTCGCACGATGAGAAAATCGATCCCGGTACGGAAATCTGCCTGGTCTCTGGTGATACCAATGAGATTATGGGTACAATGAAGGTGACCGAATCGTATCAGATCGATAAGGATTTCGAGTGTAAACACGTTTACACCACCACGGATCCGGAACACCCGGGCGTCAAGATGGTCATGGCGCAAAAAGATTGGAATATCGCCGGCCCCGTTAAAGTCCTTTCCGAAAGCTATTTCCCCGAAGAATTCAAGGGCATCTATCAGCGTCCCGCTGAAAGCCGAAAAATTTTCGAAGAAAAAGGCTGGAAGACGATCGCCGCTCTGCAGTTGCGTAATCCCATGCACCGTTCGCATGAATATCTGGCCAAGATCGCGATCGAGGTCAGTGATGGACTCTATATTCATCAGCTCGTCGGAAAACTGAAACCGGGCGATATTCCCGCCGAGGTCCGCGTCAAATGCATCAACACTCTCGTCGAGAACTATTTCGACAAGAGCCGAGTCGTTACCGGCGGTTATCCGCTTGATATGCGCTATGCCGGCCCGCGTGAAGGTCTGCTCCACGCCGTTTTCCGTCAGAACTTCGGTTGCACCCACATGATTATCGGCCGTGACCACGCCGGCGTCGGTGATTATTACGGCCCCTTCGATGCCCAGGAAATTTTCTTTAAACTTTGGGACGGCGCTCTTGAATGTAAGATGTTGCCGATCGATTGGACTTTCTGGTGCTACAAGTGCGGCGGCATGGCCTCGATGAAGACCTGTCCTCACGGCAAAGAAGATCGCCTGTTCCTGAGCGGCACCGCCCTGCGTAAGGCCCTCTCTGAAGGCGGCGATGTTCCCGCCGAATTCAGCCGGACCGAAGTCCTGGCAATCCTTCGCGAATATTATGCCAGCATCAAGGAAGAAGACAAGGTTGAAGTTAAAATGCATGGCCATGCTACCGGCGATGCGGATAAGAAAAAGAAATAAAACATCACGAAGCTGATTTTATAAACTCAGTTAGGAGGTAGTTAATGCCTAGTTTTGTGAATCCCGAGAAATGTGACGGGTGTAAGGCACTGGACAAAACCGCGTGCCAGCACATCTGTCCGAATGACCTGATGGTTCTCGATAAGGACAAAATGAAAGCCTACAACAGAGAGCCGGAAATGTGCTGGGAATGCTATAACTGCGTCAAGATTTGCCCGACCCAGGCAGTCGAAATCCGCGGTTATGCCGACTTCGTTCCTATGAATGCTTCGGTCACCCCGTTGCGAAGCACCGACAGCATTATGTGGACCGTTAAATTCCGTAACGGGATATTGAAGAGATTCAAATTCCCGATCCGGACAACTGAAGAGGGTAAAGCCCAGCCGGCGGGCGGATTTGAAACAGCTCATGGCGACCTGAATGATCACATTCTGGCGCAGGAACCGGAAGCTCTGAAACTGTCCGAAGTTTATACCATTAAGTAACGATCAGGAGGTTGGATAGTAATGGAAAATTTTGAAACTGTAGAAATTACCACTGACCTTCTGATACTTGGCGGTGGTATGGCGGCCTGCGGCGCAGCCGTTGAGGCCTCCTATTGGGCAAAGAAAAATAATCTCAAGGTTACGGTCGTGGATAAGGCAGCGATGGATCGCTCCGGCGCAGTTGCCATGGGTCTTTCGGCCATTAACCAGTATGTCGACCTGCCCGGCGGTAAGAATACCGTTAAGGACTATGTTGATTATGTCCGGATGGACCTGATGGGTATCACCCGTGAGGACCTGGTGGCCAATATCGCCCGTCACGTCGATTCCACCGTGCATCTGTTCGAAAAATGGGGTCTCCCTATCTGGACCGACGCCGATGGAAATTATGTCCACGAAGGTCGCTGGCAGCTTATGATTAACGGCGAATCCTACAAGGTTATCGTCGCCGAGGCAGCCAAGAATGCCCTGGCCGAGGCCGGTGGTGAATATTTCGAACGCATTTTCATCGTCGAGCCGCTGATGGACGGCGACCGGATCGCCGGCGCTGTCGGTTTCTCGGTTCGCGAGAATAAATTCTATGTCTTCCGCGCCAAGGCTACCATCGTTGCAATGGGTGGTGCGGTGCATGTCTTCAAACCGCGTAGCACCGGTGAAGGTCTCGGACGCGCCTGGTATCCGCCGTGGAACTCCGGTTCATCGGCCTATTTCACCATCCGCGCCGGTGCGGAAATGACGAGTCAGGAAGTCCGCTTCATCCCGGTCCGCTTCAAAGACGCTTATGGCCCGGTCGGAGCCTGGTTCCTGCTGTTTAAGTCGGCCGCGACCAACGCCATGGGTGGTAATTACATGGTCGAACGCCGTGATGAGCTCCAAAACTGGAAGCCGTATGGCCTGGTCAAGCCGATCCCGGCCAACCTGCGTAACTGGCTTGGTATGCTCGATATCATGGAAGGCAAGGGCCCCATCTATATGAGAACCGAAGAAGCTATTCAGAAGATCGCTTCCGAAGCCGGCGACGAAAAAGCGGCCAAAAAGAAACTCAAAGAACTCGAAGCCGAAGCCTGGGAAGATTTCCTGGATATGACTATCTCGCAGGCTATTCTCTGGGCGGCTACCAATGTCGAGCCGGAAAAGAAATCCTCTGAAATCGCCGCCGCCGAACCGTACTTCATCGGTTCCCACTCCGGTGCCTCGGGTGCCTGGGTCAGCGGTCCGGAAGATATCCAGTCCGACGAGACTAAAGGTGAATATTTCTGGGGTTACGACCACATGGCCACCGTCAAGGGTATGTTCTGTGCCGGTGACGCCTCCGGCGCCTCCTCGCACAAATTCTCCTCCGGTTCACACGCCGAGGGTCGTATCGTAGGTAAAGCCGCGATTAAGTTTATCGTCGAGAACAACACTTTGCCGAATATTGATCAGGGTGTCGTCGATAAGCACAAAGAAGCCATCCTGAAACCGCTGGCTGTCTTTGAAGAAAATCAGGCTTTGTCAACCGATCCGGAAACCAACCCGAACTACATCCTTCCCAAGATGTTCATGTTCCGTCTGCAGAAGATCATGGATGAGTATTGTGCCGGCGTTTCGGCTCAGTTCTCCACCAATGATTCTCAGTTGACCCGCGCTCTCGAACTGCTTGAATTCCTCAAAGAAGATGCCGAGAAACTGGGTGCCCGCGACCTGCATGAACTGATGCGCTGCTGGGAAAATGTCCAGCGTATGTGGCAGGCTGAAGCTCATGCCCGGACGGTCAAGTTCCGCGAAGAAACCCGCTGGCCGGGTTACTACTATCGCGCCGACTACCCGAAACTGGACGATGAGAAATGGCATTGCTTCGCCAACTGCAAATGGCATCCGGATAAGGATGAATGGGAAATGATCAAGCGCCCGATGCTGCATGTTTATCCGCAGCCGCAGGAACACGAAATGCTGGGCGGCTGATCTTATTCTGACTATGATTGATTGAATACGTTGTATTCCTCCAGGTGTCGTTCCCTCGACACCTGGAGGTTTTTATTAAACGAATTGACTTTTTTTCGCGATTAATTATCTTCCATCTTTGGCAGGGGCTGATGAGGATTGAAAAAATGAGTGATAAAAACCACACCTGCCCGCATTGCGGTAAAGATTTGGCCGCCTGGAACGTTCCCGAAATGGCCTGCTGGGGAACCAGGATTCAATATGTCTGCTTCAATGATGAATGTTCTTACTTCACCAAGGGGTGGGAGTGGATGCGTGATAAATATGAAGTGAAAGCATCCTATCGTTACCGGCTTGATCCCGAAACCGGCGAGGAGGGTCCTCTGCCCGTCTGGTCGGCCGATGCCTTGAAAAGCGGTATCATAGAAAACCAGGAGAAAAAATGAAGGAAATCGAAAGATTTAAAGAACATATCCTCAAGGAATATCCGAGATTGACAAAAGAGAGCAAGTTCAATTTTTCCTGTCATAAGGATGTCCCCTGTTTCAACGCCTGTTGCGCCGATGTCAATATCTTCCTGACACCCTATGATATCATCAGGCTGAAGAAAAATCTGGGAATCACCTCCACGGATTTTTTGAAAAAATATACCATCTCCCCTTTCGACAAGAATCTTAATTACCCGGTCCTGTTATTGAAAATGGCGGACAACGAACGAAAAAGCTGCCAGTTTGTCTCGGATCAGGGATGTACTGTTTATAATGACCGCCCCTGGGCTTGCCGGATGTATCCTCTGGGTCTTGCCTCTCCGGGAAAAGATGCCGGCGAAGAAAATGAGGAATTCTACTTTTTACTCCAGGAGGATGTCTGTAAAGGATTCCGGGAGAAAAAAGAATATACAGTTGCAGGATGGATCAAAGATCAGGGGATTGATGAATACAATGAGTTCGGCGAATACTTCAAGGATTTGACCACCCACAAGTTCTTCCTTGACGGCAAGAAGCTGAATCCCAAACAGATCGAAATGTTCTTTACCACCTGCTATAATATTGATACATTCCGAAGATTTGTTTTTGAAAGCAGTTTCTTTGATAAATTCGAAGTTGATTCCGAAATCAAAGATAAAATCAAGAATGATGATGTCGAACTTCTGAAGTTTGGTATTAAGTGGCTGCATTTTGCGCTCTTCGGTGAAAATACCATGACTATTAAAGATGATGTCCGGGCCGCCAGTGAGAAGAAACTCAAAGAAAAGCTGGCCAAAGAAGGCAAATGATATAAAAAATAAGGCCGGCTATAGACCGGCTGAAATCAAACAGACATACCCCACCTGTCGAATTGAATATCGCATGCGGGGTTTTTATTTCTCTAACAGCTTTGACGCAATATTTCCCACGGTGGTGATATAGATTTCGCCGCTGGCATAATCATATATATCCAGGTTACTTTGATCCTCGACAAGACGCATGATCTCGTCATGCGGCAATTCACCGCCCAGCGCCCCGAGAGCAATCAAACTGGCCCCGCGAATATTCGAATCGCAATTATCAAGAGATTGTAGCAGTTTTACTCTGACATCACCAAAAATCTCCCGATTGGCGCATGTGATCCGTGAAACAGCTATTCGTGTGCCCTTTTCGAAGGGCTCTTCGGCAAGGAACGGTTTTAACAGCCCGCAAAATTCTTTACACAAAATCGGCACATTATACAAAATTTCCCCGATTGCCTCCGGGGCATACCAGCATGTATTTCCTGATTCATCATTCATCATCCAGAACAACCGGCGAAGCAGATCCCTGACAGGCTCGAGATCTTTATCAGCTTCCATCGCGGCCACCTTGCCCAGGGCCTCGCTGGCCCGAAAACATATTACCTTATCACGATCGAATAAGAGTGACATTAGAATCCTTGAGGCCGCCCGATTCGATTTGGCCCAATCCACGATTTCATCTACTGCTCGTTTGACAAGTTTTTCCCTGAGAAGTGCTTTTTTTTGTCGAAATGCCATATATATAAATCTGTAATTGCCTTAATCAATT
>Ga0190359_1002053_pt1 | contig 12228 bp, 13 predicted proteins | sample 48721823_MG_FD_161269 | JGI IMG/M metagenome (GOLD analysis project Ga0190359, IMG submission 161269) | Hydrothermal vent microbial mat bacterial communities from Southern Trench, Guaymas Basin, Mexico - 4872-18-2-3_MG | ecosystem: Environmental > Aquatic > Marine > Hydrothermal vents >...
CTCTTTATTAACACCGGGAAAATTTCTAAACCCTGATAAGAGTTTTTTGCCTTTTATCTCATTAATCATATCTAAACAGTCTTTTTTAGATAAAGGCGCAATCCTAATACTATAATCTTTCAAAACTTCAACAAACACTCCTCCAAGGCCGAACAAAATTGCCGGCCCAAAAATGGGATCTCGTTTCATGCCAACAATAATCTCCTGTCCTTCTACTTTCTTTTGCAATATGAACCTATAATCTTTAATATCGTATTTTTTTAACTTATTTTCCAATAACTTAAGTTGTTGTTTGGTATCAGAACTGTTCCTAACAAATATAACAAGGCCCAAGTCAGATTTATGTACAACCTCAGGAGAATCTATTTTTAAAACTGCTGGATATCTAAAATTGTCAATATCAGATATTGTTTTTATAATTGTGGTTTTTGGGAAAGAAATTGAATATTTTTTTAATAAGACAAGAACCTCTTTTTGCCGGAATAACATCTTACTAAACTTATTTTTATCTGTACTATAAATACTTTTTCTTTATATTGAGGGGACAATTGATAAGTACTACATCCAGGTAAAAAAACCGTAACATATTAATATGAGTAATGATTAAAAGCAGGTAAATAGCATTGTTTTTAGAAAAAGAAGAGGGGTGGGTGTGTCAAAATGATTGTTAAAGATGAATTTCTAACAAAGCTGCGGAGATACTTTAATCTTAACCTGTATGAGGTCAAAATATGGGCTGCTTTATTATCAAGGGGCGTTTCTACAGCAGGTGAATTATCTGATATAGCCAACGTACCAAGATCTAGATCGTATGATGTTCTTGAAAGCCTTGAAAAAAAAGGATTTGTTGTCATGAAACTTGGGAAACCAATTAAATATATTGCTGTGCCTCCAGAGGAAGCAATAGAAAGGGTAAAAAAAAGAATAAAAGACCAAGCAAGAGAAGACGAAAAAATGTTGGATGAATTAAAAAAGAGCGAACTTTTACAAGAGATAAGTCTGCTTCATAATCAAGGCATAGAAACACAAGATCCAAGCGAGTTAACAGGAAGCATAAAAGGGATAAACAACATATATAATCATTTAATATACCAAATAAAGTCCGCAAAAGAATCAGTTGTACTTGCAACAACAGAGGCAGGAATAGAAAGAAAAACAAAAGCACTTCTTAAACACATCAAAAAGGCTAAAGAAAGAGGAGTTAAAATAACTTTTGTTGCTCCTTTTGGAAAAAACATGCCTCAAAACGAGCTTTCAGAATATGCAACACTTAAAAATACAAATAAAAACCACATGAGATTCTGTATTGTAGATAACAACCAGATAACCCTGCTGTTGACAAACGATCAAACCACGCACCCAAATTATGAGTTAGGTATCTGGGTCCACTCTCCCTTCTTATCAAAAACCCTTCTTTCAACCATTAATTAAAACAAAAATTTTATATATCTTCTTCTATAATTATGTCTCATTAAAATAATGAGGTGAAAAAATGGCATTTACATCCGTAGAACAAATATTATTAGCAGTAATCGTTGGAACCCTGGCTGCTATTGTTTATAGTTCAAGAATGTTGGTTTTGATGGAGAGAAGAATAGCGAGACTTGATGCAAACATTGAAAGATTGGTCAAGGCGGTCTTAAAAGAAGAAATTAAGATTGAAGAACAGACAAAAAAGAAAAAATAAAATGGAGATTTTATTAGATAGAACCTTTCTTAAATATTATAATCAAGACCTTTTCGCAAATATTGCTCTAAGAACCTTGTTTGATATAACACAACAAGAGCCAACTAGCTTTGCAAAACTCTTTGAAACTAAAGAAATATTGAAAAGCCAACAACCGCACAACATAGTTCTTCAAAATGCAACCACCCATTTTTTACTTGGGGTGTCTCCAAAACAAACCAAAGAGCAAGCAAGAGAAAGATATTATTTAACTATTAAGGCAATAAAAGAAGCAAACAAAAATGTTGGACAAATTGGCTCAAAAAGAATTAAGGCTGGCAGCAATGTGTTTATTGGATCTTTTAACAATCATCTTGTTTCTATTTTAATGAGAGCAGCAAAACATAAACGATTTAAGGTTTATGTTATCAAAGATGAAAAAGACAAAGTTTATTCTGCGCTTATTAAAAAATTAAATAAAAACAAGGTTGAGGTTGTAGAGATAGAATGGCATTCCTTAAATAAAGTTCTAGCCAACACAGATATTTGTTTGTTAGGAGGCGAAATCCTGACCAGAAAAAAAGGGGTGTTTGTAAATAAAGGAGGAAGGATGATAGCGGAAATATCACAAAAAAACAACGTGCCTGTTTATGTTTGTTTGCACACGTGGAAATATGATCATAAAAACACGGCAAAAGCAGATCTAACAAACCAGCATGAATATTTGTCTAAAGACATAATTACTTCTTATATATGTGAGCATGGCATATTTAAACCAGATTTTATTATTCAAGAAGCAAGGTTTCATAACAAAATGTTGTTTACATAGTCTTTGTTATTTCTTTAAAAGATAGACCTTTGCGACATTCTTTTTTAAAAACAAAATTGTTTCTTGTTTTTTCAAGATCTTCTGGATTCACAAAGACCCAATTAGTATGTATAAATTTAATTGCCAGCCATGGCTCAGCACCAAAAAACGAAGAAAAAACAAGCAACTGTTTAATGTCTTTTTTTGAAAAATATTTCTTTTCTTCTTTTGTTGCCTTTACTTCAATGGCTAACCTCCTTATCTTGTTTCCAACTAATAAATCAGGAGAGGGAAAGTGCATGCTACCAGAACCAGCGACCCTCACGGCAGCCCATCCCACAGACCAAAACAATTTTATGAGATCTCTTTCCGCATTAGTCCCTTTTCTTTTTGACATTTGTTTTTAATAAAATAAACATAGCTATAAACCTTTTTAAAAAAAACCATAAGTTTTTTAAACACAATTACAATTAAAAAACCGTGCAAACCAAACTTTCTTTAAGAGCAATGCGGCGCTTACTAAAAAAATCTGGCGTAAAAAGAAGTTCAGAAAAAGCAAAAACAGAGCTTCGCGACATCCTTGAAACTCACATTATAAAGGTTTCATTAAGATCAAAAGAGTTTTCTGTGCATGCGCATAGAAAAACAATAAAAAAACAAGACATTATGTTGGCTCTTAAACAAGAATAGACATTAAATCTTTGGCTGCTGTTGTGTTTTTAAAAATTGTTTTTGCTTCTTTTAATAATAATTCAGGTGATTTGTATCTTTGGGAAAAATGTGTTATGATTAGTTTTTTAACTTTGCTTTTTAGGGCAAGCATCGCTGCCTGCTTAGCTGTCATGTGCTTATTTTCTTCTGCCTTTTTTTGGAGTGAAGAATCATATACAGCTTCTGCAATCAACAGATCAGATTCTTCTGCTAATTCTTCGGCATTTTTACACGGCAGAGTATCAAGAACAACAGATATTTTTTTGCCTTTCACAACATAAGTTGCCTCTTCGGGAGTGATTGTTTTGTTATTCCAATTAATAATTTCATTATTTTGGAGTTTTCCCAAAAGAGGACCATCAGGGACAGCCAGTTTTTTAATATATTTTTTATTTATTCTGCGCCTGTCCTTTTCAATAAAAGCATATCCCAAACAAGGCATGCTGTGTTTAAGTTTTTTTGAATAAACAACAATTTCTTTAAACTCGATTTTTGTATCTTTTGTAAGTTCGATTATCTTTATAGAAAAACCTAGATTAAGTGAAAACACACTAAATAACTGTTTAATGCGGTTTTTAGTTCCTTTTGGCCCGTATATCTCAAGTCTTTTGTAATATTCATTTGCATTTAATGTTTGTAGTAATCCAGGCAATCCAAAAACGTGGTCGCCGTGCCAATGGCTAATGAAAATTTTTGAAATTTTTGAAGGTTTTATTTCTGCAATCTTTAGTTGTCTCTGTGTGCCTTCTCCGCAATCTACTAAAAGACCTTCTTCATTGTGTTCTATGAACAGTGCCTGGTGGTTTCTTTTTTTTGTGGGTACCATACAACTTGTTCCTAAAAAAGTCAGTTTCATAAACCAACGAAACATAAAGCGGTTTTTATAACTTTTGAAAAATAATTTCAATATAGAAAAAAAATTTCATAACCTTTTTATACAATACACATTTTTCTATATATATGACTAAAAAAGTTAAAGTAAAAGCACGTTATTTTCCCGATGTAATTATAACTGAGAATTCAGAAGCTGCCAAGTTATTAAATACACAAAGCACGTTTGGCAAACTTGAGAAAGAAGGAAAAGTAAGCTTGTCTTTAATTGAAGGTTATTTCTTGTTGGAAAATGAAAAAATAGAAGTGTATGATGGAAGAAACCACCTGTTGACAACACAAGAGTATCTGAAGAAAGCAACAAGGGAAGAGCCAAACTTTCTTGTAAGGTATGCAGTTTTTAAGGATTTAAGAGAACGCGGGTATGTTGTGAAAACAGCGTTAAAGTTTGGGGCAGATTTTAGAGTGTATGATAGAGGTATTAAGCCAGGTCAAGATCATGCGAAATGGGTTGTATACCCAGTAGCAGAGGGAACCACTTTGACATGGTATGAGTTTGCAGCCAAAAACAGGGTGGCCCACTCAACAAAAAAGAAATTATTACTGGCTGTTGTTGATAATGAGGGCGACGTTTCTTATTGGGAATGCGGATGGGTCAGACCATAACTTTTAAATAAAAAGAACCAAATTAAGTAATTGATGATAGATAAAGAGGACGTTCTTTCAATTGTTGAGCAAAAAGGGCCTGTTTTGCCCAGGGATGTTGTTAAGGAACTGGGAGGAGACACTTTTTTAGTGGGTGCTATTTTAAGTCAGTTAGTCGATAAAAAAGAAATTAAAATAAGCCACACCAAAATAGGCGGGAGCCCTGTCTATTATGTTTCTGGACAAGAAGAAAAACTCCAGAATTTGTATAAATTTTTAAAAAGCAAAGAAAAGGAGGCCTATGACTTAATTAAATCTAAAAAAGTCATAAGGGATTTAACAGCGACACCCGCAATTAGAGTTGCATTACGTAATATAAGGGATTTTGCCAAACCATTGGAAGTTAAAATAAAAGGGGAAAAAGAGCTTTTTTGGAAATGGTATCTTTTAGATAACACTTCTGTTGAGACCTATGTTAGAGAGATTGTTAAAAAAGAGTTTTCTGCACAAGTTATTGAAAAAAAAGAGCCAAAGGCCCTTGAAGTCGAAAAAAAAGAGAATGAAAGACAGGAGGTTTTATCAGAAGAACCCCCTAAAAAAGAAGAGAGGCAGGAGCTCTTGTCAAAAATAAATGATACATTCACAAACAAAAACATAGAAATTATAGAGGAAAAGATTATAAGAAAAAATTCTGAGATAAACTTTATAATAATTGTTCCTAGTCCTGTCGGAAAACTGAAATTTTTTTGTAAAGTAAGAAATAAGAAAAAGAACAATGACAAAGACCTTAGTTCAGCATATGTTGAAGGACAAATGAAAAAACTTCCTGTGTTATATGTAACAACAGGTGAATTTACAAAAAAAGCAGAACAACTTTTAGAAAAAGAGTTTAATATGGCAATCTTAAAAATCTAAAATGGGCACTAATTTAAGTTCTATTTTAACTACAAAAGAAGTTTCTTTTGATGTGTTTACTAATAAAAAACTTGTTGTTGACTCATATAATATTCTCTACCAGTTTTTATCCACAATAAGGCAGCAGGACGGTTCATTATTAAAAGACACACATGGTCATATAACCAGCCATTTGTCTGGCTTGTTTTTTAGAACAACAAAATTAATGAAAGAAAAAATAAAGCTAGCCTTTGTTTTTGATGGCGCGGCGCCAAAATTAAAAAAGGCAGAGCGCGAACGCCGCTCTGAATTAAAAAAAGAAGCACAGCGCAAATATGAAGAAGCTCTTAAAAAAGAAGACCTTGAGTTAATGAAGAAATATGCATCAAGAACATCTGTTTTAACAAAGGAGATGGTAGAAGAATCAAAAGAGTTGATTGACGCGCTCGGCTTGCCAACGATTATGGCGCCTTCAGAAGGAGAAGCACAAGCATCTTTTATGGTAAAAAAAGGAGATTTTTATGCCTTAGTCAGCCAAGATACAGACGGACTGTTGTTTGGTAGTCCAAGAATAATAAGAAATTTATCTGTGTCTAGGAAAAGAAAAAAACCAGGAACACAAACATATGAAACAATTAACCCTGTAGTTATAGATTTACAAGAGAACTTGCGCATGCTAAACATAAACAGAGACCAACTAATTGTTATTGCAATGTTGTGTGGTACAGATTTTAATATTGGAGGCATAAAGGGCATTGGTCCAAAAAAGGCCCTCCTATTAGTAAAAAAACACAAAAATAATTTTGATGCCTTGTTTAGAGAGGTTAAATGGAATGCTTATTTTGATTTTAACTGGAAGGAAATCTATAATTTAATAAAGGAGATGCCCACAACAGACAATTATGAGCTGAAATGGAGAAAAATAGACAGTAAAAAAATAAAAGAGATTCTTGTTGAAAGACACGATTTTTCAAAAGAAAGGATTGATAAAACCTTGCAAGAACTATTATTAACACAAAAGCAAAAAGGATTATCGGACTTTTTCTAAATACCTTTTTAAATTTTTCATTTCTTCTTTTATGTTATGTTAACATTAAAGGTTGTTTTGAGCAAGGCAGAAGCCGCAAAGAAGTTCTTGTTAGATAACAAAAACTATAATAAAAAATATTTGCCAAAAAAAGCAGCCAATCACATTTTTTTCCCGGTATTAAAGAAAATAAAGATGCCTTCTTCACTATTTGCTGTTTATGAACAAGCAGAATTAGAAAAATCTAAGAAAAAACCTAATTACAAAGACATACTTAAAAACAAATTAAGTAAGGCAGAATTTGAAGAGTTACCAAATTCTTATGACATAATAGGAAACATAATTGTTATAGAAATAAGAAAACCCTTAGTTAAACATGAGAAATTAATTGGTTCTGCCTTATTAAAGACACACAAAAACATTAAAACAGTGTTAAAGAAATCGGGAATTCATTTTGGAGAATTTCGAACACAAAAACTATCTTTTATTGCAGGTGAAAATACAAAAGTTACAGAATATAAAGAAAACAATGTAAAAATAAAGTTAGATGTTGAAAAAATCTATTTTTCTCCGAGGCTAAGCACCGAGAGAAAAAGGATATATAAAAAGATAGAACCAAATGAACGGGTTTTAGTTATGTTTTCAGGATCTGGTGTTTATCCAATTGTCATTTCAAAAAACACGTTGGCAAGAGCAATTGTGGGCATAGAAAAAAATCCTGTTGCGCACAAGTTCGCAAAAGAAAACCTTACATTAAATAATGCAACAAATGTTGCACTGTTTTTGGGTGATGTGAGGGACATAATTCCCAAATTAAAAGAAAAGTTTTCTAGAATCATAATGCCCCTCCCAAAAAACGCAGAAGATTTTTTAGAAATGGCATTTAAGGTTTCAACTAAAGGCACAATAATTCATTTTTATGATTTTGAACATGAGACAGAAATATTTAAAGGGGAAGAAAAAGTAAAAGAGGCCTGTGCAAAAAGCAACCTAAACTGCAACATTATAAATACAGTTAAATGCGGCCAATATTCTCCAGGAAAATTTAGGATATGTGTAGATTTCCAGATAATTTAAATAATGCGTTGCTTTTCAGATAAATAAGTGTAAAATGTGCGATGATCGAGTGAACACCCAATGATCCGAAAGGAGATGATTAAAGGAAGTAACTTGTGAGTGCATGCACAATTTTAGATTCAACTTAATAGCGAACTTAGAAATTTCTGAACATATAGTTATCAGCCGAACATATTCATAAAATCTTTACCTTCAAGGGATTCTTCTGCGCTTACTTTGTTAATGGCTTTTATAAAATCGCTTTCTTTTACTTTGGTTCTGTTATCTCTTATTGCAAAATAACCGGCTTCTGTGCAAACAGCTCTGACTTCGGCTCCAGAAAAATCTTCCATCAAAGAAAGCAACTTGTTCAGGTTCACCTTTTCCAGCGACATGCTCTTTGTATGTATCTTGAAAATTTCTTTTAGGCCTTCTTTGTCTGGCAGAGGCACTTGAATTAATCTGTCTAGCCTGCCCGGTCTTAAAACTGCCGGATCCAGTATGTCGCGTCTGTTGGTACATCCGATAACCTTTACATTACCCAGGGGAGAAAACCCGTCAATCTCGGCCAGCAACTGCATAAATGTTCTTTGTACTTCTCTTTCTCCCGAAGTTCCAATATCAACGCGTTTTGCAGCCAGCGCATCTAACTCATCAATAAACACAATAGAAGGCGCCTTTTCTCTTGCCAGCTCAAATATCTCTTTAACTAATTTTGCTCCTTCTCCAATAAATTTTTGTACTAGCTCAGAACCAACAACCTCAATAAATGTGCTGTCTGTTGCATTTGCAACGGCTTTCCCCAACAAAGTTTTTCCTGTTCCCGGAGAACCATACAATAAAATGCCTTTTGGTGGCTGGATACCAATTCTTTTGAACAAGTCGGGCTTTTTCAAAGGCAATTCAACAACCTCTTTAATTTCTTGTATTTGTTTGTTTAATCCGCCTATATCATCAAAAGTTACATCGGGCTTTTCCATGATAACAAATTTTTCCACGTTAAACCCTTTGGAACGGGAAAATTTTTTTATTATATTGAGATTTTTTTGATCAACCAAAACACTGTCTCCAGGTTTTATGTTTTTACAAGTGTCAGAAACGCAAACAAAGAATTGGTTGCCGTTTGGAACTTTTATAATTGCGTTTTTGTCAAGTATTTCACGAACTTCGCACAACATTAAAGGCGGCGTCCTAAACCTATCAATTTCATTTTTTAAATGGTTAATCGTCTCTTTTAGAATGCGGTTTTCTTCTTCTAATTCACTAATGTTTGAAGAATAAGTAAACATGATACTTGCTAATTCTTTGCTGCTGTTCCCATCCATCGATTTTTGGAATAGAAAAGGTATTAATAAATCTTATGGATGACTATGAAACAAAGATTCCTTTTTTGATTATCCAATGTTCTTTGTTATTTTTATCTATGCCATAAATATCGAGTTTTTGTCTTGGCGAATTGATGACAACATCCATGTGGTATTCTGTGGCAGTGTCCGGTTCAAAACCACTACCAAAAGCAACATGGATCATGTTCGCAATTTTTTCATTTATGATCAAATAATCACACAAGCTTGCATGTGGGTTTGTGTTTATGGCAAATTCACCAATCCGGTTAAAATTTTTCTTTTTTAGGTTTATTAACTTTTTTGGCAGGCTTTTGTTTTTTTCCTGTTCCAGAATGTTTTTCCAAGCTTCTTTCTTTCTCTTGTTGAAAGCAGCTATAACCTTTTTCGGTCCAGAAACAATTTTATAACCTGCTTTGGTTGCTTCTGCCACAAAAGGGTTTTTACTATTTAATGTCCAGCTTCTATCAATGTTAATAACAACATCTCCAACAATTCTTCCTTTGACATACTCTGGCGTTGTAAATGCCTCTCCGCCAGGAATATTAGCCATCCTACCCATTTTTAATCCTTTTTTTTCCCATAACGGATGTAATATTGTTCTGACATCAGAATCACTCCCTAAAACTAATCTGCGTGTGCCGTCTTTTTTTATTAGACCGACTTCAAAATCACAGCCATTTTTAATATTGCTCTTGACAATTACTTTTTTACATTTATTCATTACTTTTGCAATATCTGCGTTTCTTTTACGCATTTTTTTGTAATCTATTAAGGTTGATTCAATTAATTTGTCAATAGGCACAGTAGATGTAAATGCCACTCTGCTTAAAGGTGGCCTAGATTCGTCTTTTGATTGAGGATACCAATGAAATTTATAAATAAATCCGCCCGGAGAAGTCCATTTGCTTTTTTTATTTTGAGTGGGATAGCCTATTTTTTCTCCAAAAATGTGTTTTCCATGATAACCTTTTCCTGAAACAAAAAAAGTAGCTTTTGGTATTTTTATTCTGTCTAATTTTAATTCTTCTGATACTTTTTTGTATTTTTTGAAAATTGGTATATCTATGTTTTTTTCTAGTTCTAATCCTATTAATGTGGTCATTAACTCAGAAACTTTTTCTGGCGTTGCGCGTTGGCTGGCTCTTACAGTTGAGGCTTTAATTCCAATGGCTTTTGAGTTGTTTTTTGCAGATAAAAACAAGTTATGGCAGATCGCATATGCATCTAAGTAATCTTGCAAAGGATGTGATAAAAATTTTTTATCAGGTATTAAAACAAAACCAATACTGAACAGTTCAGATTTTTTTAATGCGTAAATATTTTTTATTATTGCATCTGTTGTTTTTTTTAGTTTAACAGACATAAAGGGTTTAAACCATTTTGTTTTATATTCAATATTATCAGAAAAAGATTTTTTTTCTGCTTTTATTATTAATCTTGGTTGAACAAAAAATTTGTTAAGTTCTTTAATGTTGATTTCTTTTAATAAATCTCTTAATAATGGATTTTTCTCTTTGTATGCTTTCCACACATCAAATAAGATTTCATAATTTTTAGTTTTATAACCAAAAGATACATTCATATCTATTTTTAAATCAGCAGCAGCTCTTGAGAACGGCGCAATTGAAAAAAAAGCATCTTTATTGTAATCACCATAAATAAAGACATTTTTTGTTTTTTTTTCTGTAAGGATTTTTTTGTAATATTTTACAGCATCATTGAACTCTTTTTCAACGTACCTCATATTATCACCAACTCTCTCTTTGACTTTGTTAATCTTTTTATTTTACCTTGAAATATAAAGGTATCTTCAATTCTTATGCCATATCTGTTTGGAAAATATAATCCAGGCTCTATAGTAAAAACAATATTGTTGTGTGGTTTATTTTTGTCTTCTGTAAATAACGATGGCGGCTCATGTATATCTAAACCCAGGCCATGACCTAGAGCATGAGTAAAATGTTCTGCTTTCTTCCCTAAATTATCAATTGCAATTTCATATAATCTTGAGAATTTTTTTACTTTGCCTGATTCACATTTTTTCAATGTATCTAAAACCAGACTAAAATTGTTTAATTCTTTTATTGTTGGCTGTCCAACATATAGCATTCTGCTCATATCAGAACAATAACCGTTATAACGGGCGCCAAAGTCTAATAATAAAAAACCTTTTTTTATTTTGCCAGAGGGAACAGAATGCGGCAGTGAAGATTTTTTTGAAGACGCAACAATAGGATCGAATGCTAAATCACAACAGTGTTTTTTTATTTCTGCTTCAATAAACTCTTTCAGCTGTAATTCAGTTTTGAATTTGAAATTCTTAATTATTTTACTATAGACATTATCTGTTACAGAACAAGCTTTTTTTATCATGGCAATTTCTTTTTTTTCTTTTACCATTCTTATTTTTGAACAAACATCAGAAATATCAAGATAATGTGATTTCAATGCTTTTCTTAATTTTTTATATAGATATAAGGTAATTTTTCTTTCTTCAATCCCAACTTTCTTGATTTTATGTCTTTTTAATAATCCAGCTAATGTTTCAAGGATTTTTTTCTTTTTATCTGTTTTATAGACTGTTAGTTTTGTTTTTCTGGCGCGTTCATATTCCATGTCAGGAACAATTAAGAAAGATCTATTTTTTAAAACAGCCAGAATACCAATACCAACATAATTAGCAAAGTAAAACATATTTGAACTAGGTTTTTCATTAAACGAGAATATTAAAGCGAGGTCAATCTTTTTTTCTTTTAACTTAAGTTGTAGTTTTTTTATTCTCATTCAACAGAACTAAATTTGAATACTATAAAAACTTTCTCATCTCGTTACTTCATAACTTTCTACTTGTTCCTTTAATTTTTTTGCTGCTTTGTTTTTTTCAAAATGTTTTCTTACAGGATCAATTAATTCATTAATATAAAAGGCAACTGTTTTCTTTAAATCGAGAGGATGTATTTTGTTATTAGAATATAATTCTTCTAATTCATTATAACTTTTAATTGTTAAATTTCCGCCAAACTTATCAGGCCTTTTAATTTCTATGTTATCGAACTTTTCAAAGATTATGTATTTACAATATTCTAAAACAGGGTTTTCTTTTATTGTATTTGGACACCATGCCTTATTCATCTTTCTGTTAATCTCTTCTTGAGAATCTGTCATAAAAATAGCTGTGTCTGGCTTAGATTTTGACATTTTCATATCTATGGCGCGTTCAACAGCATCTTTTTCCGTGGTAGCT
>Ga0190359_1002054_pt1 | contig 12221 bp, 8 predicted proteins | sample 48721823_MG_FD_161269 | JGI IMG/M metagenome (GOLD analysis project Ga0190359, IMG submission 161269) | Hydrothermal vent microbial mat bacterial communities from Southern Trench, Guaymas Basin, Mexico - 4872-18-2-3_MG | ecosystem: Environmental > Aquatic > Marine > Hydrothermal vents > Microbial...
AAGAATATTACTCCCACAAAAAGATTATGGGTGATGGGAAATTTTAGTAAATTTGTTGAGATAGGATCAAAAGTTGTTAATCTTTCATATGAGAAAAATGGATACCTTGAAGCAATTGCTTTCAAATCACTCAATGAAGAGGAAATAGTTATTGTTATTTTAAATCCATCAGATTTTCCTCATGAGCTCTTTATAGACTTTCAGAATGAGAAATTTAAATTATCTAATATGTATGTTACTGACAAAGAGCATGATCTTGAGGAAATTAAACTTAGTTCAAGTGAAACAATAACTATTTTTCCTCAAAGTGTATCAACTTTAATTTACAAAAAATAAGATTTTTGAAGAATTGGAAAAATTCATAGAAGGATATGATGCAATATGAAGTTTGAGAAATACCTTTTTTAATGTATTTTTATAGAACTAAAGTTAAACAGAGTAAAAAAGATAATAATAGAAAAAATTAAAATCCGTGGAGTTTATATCTCCGCGGATTTTTTTAAAATTGAGAATTATTCATGATTATACAGTAAAAAAACAATAACACTTTAATTTTTTAAGTGTTTTTAATTTTTTTATTTTTGAAATATTTTGTATAATAATGAAGTAAAATTACATAATTTCATTATATTTTTGTAATTTTATTTCTTTTAGAGGTGAAAAATGTGATTATTAAACCTTTTTCATTAATTGTTTCCTGTCAAGCATATAATAGCGAAGCATTAAGAGATTCAAATGTAATAGCAAGAATAGCGCTTGCTGCAAAACAAGGTGGTGCTTCTTGTATTAGAGCAAATGGGGCTGAAGATATAAGAATAATAAAAAAATTAACAGGATTACCGGTAATTGGAATATATAAGGATTTTGAATGCTTAAAAAAATCATGTGCTTTCATAACTGTCAGGAAAAATCAAATCAAAGAAATAATTGAAGCCGGCGCAGATGTTATTGCTATTGATTGCACGAGAAGGGAAAGGCCCGAATCATTAAAAGAACTGTTTGATTTTGTTAGAAATAATTATCCACATGTAGAAATTGTAGCAGATATAGCAGATGTGGAAGATGTAAAGTTAGTTGCACATTTAAAACCCAATTATTTTTCCACAACGCTTTCAGGGTATACTGATTACACTGAAAAAGTAGAAAAACCTGATATAAATCTCATAAGGGAAATAAAAAAAGTTACAGATATACCTGTAATTGCTGAAGGTCATTATAAAATGCCGGAGGAAATAAGAAAAGCATTAATTAAAGGGGCTCATGCTGTTGTAGTTGGGACTGCTATTACTAGACCTCATATAATTACAAAAAGATTTTTTGAGGCTATTTCAGATTTATCAGAAAATACCAAAATTTTGGGAATAGATATTGGTGGCACTTGGATAAGGATGGAAAAAATCAGTTTAGATAGGAAGATTTTAGGTAGATATAAAATTAGAAATCCTCAAAATAAGGAAAAAATTTTATCTATTATTTATGAAGTTTTGGCAAAAGAGAAAGATATTACACATATTGGAATTGCAAGTGCGGGAAGAATAGATGTTGAAAGTGGAATTGTAACCTTTGCGTCAGAAAACATTAAAAATTGGACTGGCGTTAATTTAAAAGAAGAAATATTAAAGATGGCCAATATAGAACCAGTTGTTGATAACGATGCTAATGCTGCAACGTTTGCTCAATGGTCTGTATCTCAAGAAAAAAATATGGTTTTAATAACAGTTGGGACTGGAATAGGTTCTGGTGCCATAGTTAATGGAAGATTGTTAAGAGGAAAAAATGGAGGAGCTTTTGAAGTCGGACATATCTTATATCCAGAAAACAAATTGATTTGTACTTGTGGAAAGGTTGGATGTATTGAAACCCTTATCAGAGGGGAGAAATTGAGAAAAACATACGAATCAAATAAGGAAGAAGAAAAAGAAAAATTAGCAAGTAAATATGCATGGTTAATAGATATGATTAAAATGTTTGTTGACTTTGAAAAAATTTATTTATATGGAGTTATAAAAAATTATGGTGAAGAGTTTTTATGTCGAATAAGAAAACAGTATGAACAGTTATCTTCTTTGAATAACGGACAAGATATTTTATTTTCAAATTTAGATGAATTTGGCGGGGCATATGGTGCTGCTCTTGAATCCTTATTTTTAGGGAGGAAAAAGAATGAGTGAAGTCATAACTTTAATTAAACATAGGATGAATGATTTAACAAAATCAGAAAGTAAAATTGCTCAATTTGTTCTTGAAAATCCTAGTATGGTAATTAAATTAACTGTTAATGAACTTGCTAATATGTGTAGCATAAGTGATGCAACAGTTATAAGATTTATAAGAAAATTAGGTTTTGAGACTTTTCAGGAATTCAAATTTTCAATTGCAAAAGAAGATCTGAAAAATATTGAAGAAGAAAAAGAATTAGAAATTTTTCAGGATGATTCACCGGAAGATATCTTAAGAAAAATCACCTTGTCTTCATTAAAAACAATAGAAAATACCTCAAAGATCACCAATCTAGATGATTATCTGAAATTAGCTCATGCAATTCGTTCAGCAAATAAAATTTGTATTTTTGGAGTGGGTGCTTCAGGAGCTATTGCAACATTTTTGCAATATAAACTTACACGAAGTGGTTATCCAGCAGTAGCAATTACAGATCCCCATATGCAGGCAATTTTATCGGCTAATATGAATTCAAAAGATTTAGCAATTGGAATAAGCCAAAGTGGTTCAACAAGAGATACAGTTGATTCACTTGCTATAGCAAAAAAACACGGTGCATTAACAGCTGCTATTACGGAGCATAGAAATTCGCCAATAGCTAAATATTCTTCAATAATTATAGAAATTTTCTCTAGTGAAAATCCTATAAAAAATAGCGCAGGACGTTCTGTATTAGCTCAGATTTTTTCAATAGAGATTTTAATTGGAATATTGCAATCTTTGGATTATGAAAAAAGCATTAAATACGGTGAAGAAACTGCAAAAGCTGTGATAAAGAAGCTTTATTAGGGAGGGGTTTCATGCATTTTGATGTAGCAGTATTTGGCGGAGGTATTTCTGGTGTAAGCGCAGCAGTAAATGCCTTTCGTATGGGGAAAAAAGTGATATTAATTGAACAGAGTTTTACAGTAGGTGGAAGTGCAACTTCTGGATTGGTAAATCCTTTCATGAGATACTGGCTAGATGACAAAATATTAGCTGGAGATTTTTTTCAGGAGATTTTGGATGATCTAAAAAAATATAATGGAAGGTTTGAAAATACCTTTGATTCAGAGATATTAAAAATAATTTTGTTTGAAAAACTTGAAGGGGTTACTTTGCTTTTTAGAGCAATGCCAATTGAAGTTATAAAGAATGGAAATTATATAGAAAAGGTTGTTGTACAGACAAGTGTAGGTAATAAGTATGAAATAAATGCAAATTTATTTATAGATGCAACTGGAGATTCAAGTTTATCGTATTTATCTGGTTGTAAAACATTTTCTGGTGATGAAAATGGAAACAATCAGGCTGCAACTTTAATGTTTACTATTTCAAATGTCGATTTCAAAAAAGTTAGAGAAAGCATTAGAAATGATCCAGATAATTTTTATAAGTGGGTTTCTCCTGATTCCAAGGTTTTGTCAGTAGCCGGATATTTCAAGGAGGTGAAAAGGGCTAAGAAGGAAGGGTTTTCATATCCCAATGATTATTTCTTTTTTATACAACTTCCAGGTAATGGAAGAGTTACGGTTAATACAACACACATAGGAATAAATGCAACAGATGAATTTGAAATATCTGAAGCAATGAAAATTGCTCACAAACAAGTATATCAGGTGTTTGATTTTGCAAAAAAATATGTATCTGGATTTAAAGATAGTTATATAGAAAAGATAGCTTGTTTATTAGGTATAAGGGAAAGTAGGAGAGCAGAAGGAATGTATGTTTTCAAGGGAAAAGATGTTGTTGATAAATCAAAATTTGATGATGGAGTTATAAAAGCTTGCTATGGAGTGGATGTACATAAAAAAGAGCAGGTTATAGACGAAAATGAAAAAAATTCTGTTCCAAAATACGAAGATTATTATGAAATACCAATTCGCTCTCTGATTTCCAGAGAAATCAAGAATTTAGCAGTTATAGGAAGAGGGTTTTCTTCTGATTTTTTTGGCCAATCAGCAGCAAGAATCATACCTACTTGTGTTGATATGGGAGAAGTTGTTGGTAAATTAGCAGGAAAAGTAAAAAAAGATTTTCATGAATTATTTGAAGATTCAAGAAATTAATTTTAAAGGGGGGAGTTAAGGTGAAAAAGTTAGTTCTAGTGTTTTTGGTTGTTTTAGCAGTTTTAAGTTTTTCAAAAGTAACAATTGAATTCTGGACATTGTCTTTAAGTCCAACATTTGATGATTATATTAATGCTATCATCAAGGATTTTGAAGCGCAAAATCCAGATATTGATGTAAAATGGTTGGATGTTCCATATGGAGCAGCGGTTCAAAAATTTACTGCAGCAGTTACGGCAAAACAAGCTCCAGATGTAATGAATCTTAACACAACCTGGGCAATTGATTTTGCTGCACAAGGTGCACTTCTTCCATTAGATGAATATTTAACAGAAAATGAAAAGAATTTATACTGGGAAAAACTCTGGAATTCCACTGTAATTGATGGAAAATCGTATGCTTTTCCTTGGTATGCGTCAATTCCAATTTTAATGTATAACAGAGATTTCTTTGGAAAAGCAGGTCTTGATCCAGATAATCCTCCAAAAACTTGGGATGAAGTATTTAAATACTCAAGAATTATAAGAGCGAATTTGGATATTTACGGATTTGAACCCAATATTATTGCAGTTGATGAGCTTCTTCTTGAAGGTATTCCTATTGTTACACCAGATGGTAAAAAAGCGGCATTTAATACACCTGAAGCAGTTGCAAAATTAGAATGGTTCCAGAAAGCATATAGGGAAAATTTAATGCCAAGAAGTTTAGGAGGATATGGTGAAGGTCGACAATTGTTTGAAGCTGGGAAACTTGCAATGTATCCAGCAGGGCTTACGATGTTAAAACATATTGAAACTAATAGTCCTGATATATATAAAGTTACAGATGTCGCTGCATATCCAGTAGGTAAAGCTGGAATAATAAAGGCATCATTGATGAATTTCGTTATACCAATTACTACAAAGCATCCAAAAGAAGCAGTTAAATTTGCTTTATTTATTACATCACCTAAATGGCAAATTGAATTTAGTAAATATGCTACAATTCTTCCTTCAACAAAGCAAGGTTTAGAAACAAGTGAGGAATTCATGGAAAGGGCCAAAAAAGGAGATTTGAATGCAAAAGCTATGCTTATGGCAAGTAAATCAATGGAAAAAGCTGTTGATTTGAATGCCATTACCGTACATCATATTCCTTCAGATAAATATTCACAAGTTAGAAAAGTTCTTCAAGATTACTGGCTGAAAGCAATCAAGGGTGAGTATAGTGCACAAGAAGCTTTAGATTTGGCTGAAAAGGAAATCAACGAAATACTTGCTAATTAGTATCAACTAGGGAAGGAGAAGCTCTCCTTCCCCTTTTTAGTAAACTAAAGGTGGTGTTGTGATGAAGTCAAGAAAGATGCAAGTGTATTTTATAGTATTTCTCTTTCTAGGAATCCCACTTTTATTATTAGGAATATTTACCTACTACCCTATTATAAGAGGAGTTTTCTTGTCTTTTACAAAATATAATATGCTTCTTGGTACTGCAAAGTGGGTAGGATTTGAAAATTATAAAGCTTTGTTTAAAGATAAGTACTTCTACACAGCCTTGCAAAATATCATGAAATACTTAATTGTTGTTCCTTTTATCCAATTTTTCTCAATCTTATTAGCTATTTTAGTGAATCAAAAGATACCAGGAATAAAATTTTTCAGAACTCTTTTTTATGTACCTGTTATTACTGGTTCTGTAATAGTTAGTATGGCTTGGAAATGGATTTTTAATGTTGATGGATTATTAAATTATACCTTACTAAATTTAGGATTAATCAAGGAGCCGATTTTATGGCTAACTGATTCTCATCTTGCAATTTATTCAGCAATGTTTGTCACTTTCTGGCGTGGACTCGGATATTATATGGTAATTTATCTTGCAGGTTTGCAAAATATTCCTTCCGATGTGTATGAAGCAGCAAAAATAGATGGAGCGAATTCAAAACAGATTCTTTTTAAAATTACCCTTCCATTGTTGAGACCTACTATGTTATTTTGTTTTATAATTTCGACACTTGCCGCTTTAAAAGTTTTCGAAGAAATATACCTTTTAACACAAGGTGCATCAGGTACTGCAACTATGATGTATTTGATTTATGATTATGCATTTGTAAGATATAAATTTGGTATATCTGCTGCAGCTTCGGTTATATTCTCTTTTATTTTGTTAATATTTACCATAATTAACTTTAAATTCTTCGGTTTGGGTGGTGAAAAAAGATGAGAAAAAAAAGAAAAATAATAAAGTATGTTTTAACATATATTATTTTAATTGCTTTGGCACTGTTTTTTACTTTCCCTTTTCTTTGGGTTATTTCAACTTCATTTAAAGGACCAGAAAACATATTTACCTGGCCTCCAGAATGGATTCCGAAAAAACCAACAATTGAAAATTATATAGCTGTATTTAAGAAAATACCAATGGCTAAATATTTTTTGAATACATTAATAATAACATCATTAGGTGTGGTTTTTCAGGTCATTTTTGCTTCTCTTGCAGCTTATCCTCTTGCAAGACTTAATTGGAAGGGTAAAAATTTGGTGTTTAAATTAATTTTACTGCCTATGCTTATACCGATGCAAGGAGCATTAATTGTAAATTTTATAACAATTATTAAACTAGGACTTTATAATACTTATTTAGGCGTTGTTCTTCCCAGTGCGGTAACCATATTTGGAATATTTTTAATGAGACAACATTATCTTTCAATCCCAGCCGAACTTGAAGATGCTGCTAGAATAGATGGCTGTAATGAATTTCAGGTATTTTGGAAAATATCATTTCCTTTGGTAAGACCAGCAACTTCTGCACTTGCAATTTTTGCTTTTACAGCTTACTGGAATTCTTTTCTCTGGCCTTTAATCGTTTTAAATTCTCCTGATAAGTATCCTGTGCAGGTTGGACTTGCACAATTGAGTAGCTCATTTGAGCCTAATTTTAGAATAGCTTCTGCTGCAATTGTATTGGTAATGGTTCCTATTTTGGTCTTTTTCTATTTCACACAAAGATTTTTTATTGAAGGTTATAAAGGTGCAGTAGTTAAATAAATGAAGGGGTGCTAATATGAAAAGAATATCAATTTTACTATTGTTATTTTTGTTTATAATTCTTTCATTTGGTGTTCCACAAGTCGGGGTATTGTATTCAAAAACTTCAGAAGAATATTATACTTTATCAAGTTATAAAACGATTTTAGAAGGTTTGGAAAATGCCTTAGAATGGGGAAATATAGAATATACAATAATTGATACTTCTGAAAATAAAATTCCAGAAGGAATAAAAGTTTTGATTGATCCTTCAAATGCTGCTTTGAAAGATTCTGAAATAGCTTTAGTTGAGAATTTTTTACTTAATGGTGGAAAAATAATAGCAGCATATGAAAGTAGTTTGAGATTCTCAGATGGAAAATTAAGAAGTAATTATGTGTATGGTGATTATTTAAATATACAATTTAAATCTTGGCAAAGTGGTGGATATAATTATTTACAATTAACAAAAGAGGGGAAAAAAATTTTCGGAATTGATAAAGATTATATAAGATTACCAAGAGGTTTTACATTTGTTTTCGAAACATCAAATTCTACACCTCTAGCGCTTTGGACAAAAGATGAAAAAGGAAATTTAACAAACGAGAATTATCCAGTTGCAGCTGTAGTAAATGATTTTGGTATTTTCTTTGGGGAAAATATTTATTTGCATACCGATATATGCGATGAAGTAAAAGCTATAATTGTAAACTCCATAAAATACCTTCTTAATATGCCTGCTGGAGATATTGATTTTTCTGAAATTGAAAAAAGGAAACTAAAAAGTGAAATTGCTGCACTTGAAAACTTAATGAATAAAGAAAGTTTTAAATTAACTAATGAGGAATCAGAAGAAATCAAAGCATTTATAAATCAAGTTAACAAGAAAATCGATGATAAGATTTCTTCTAGTGAAATTAATAAATTAATGAAAGAAGTACGAATTTATCAGTTGAAATTTATTGATAGTCCGGTTATTCAAACCAGAGGAATTTGGCTTGATCACGGCGCAATTGAAAAAACAGGTTCTCCTGAAGGGCTTAGGAAAACCATAAAAAAATTGCATGAGATTGGTTTCAATGTGCTTATTCCAGAAGTAATTTATAAAGGGGTTTCTATTTCCTCAAAATTATCGCATTTTCCTCAAGACGAAATTTTTAGAAATTGGGATGAGGATCCTTTAGATGTAATAATTAGTGAGAGCAGAAAGTACGGAATGGAAGTTCATGCTTGGGTATGGGTTTTCGCAATTAGCAGTGGAGGACAGTTTTCACAAATCATGAAAAAACACCCTGAATGGATCGAAAAAGATAAATTTGGGAATATATTCCAGGAAGGTTATAAAATAGCTTGGCTTTCTCATTCTAATCCTGAAGCAAGAAAGTATATAATGAATGGAATTTTAGAAATTGTTGAAAAATATGATATTGATGGTATTAACCTTGATTATATCAGATATGCATCAAATAATATGGGTTATGATGAATATACTTTAAAGCGATTTAAAGAAGAAACAGGAGTTGATCCATATAGTATTGAAAAATACAGCAAAGAAGAAGTATTATGGCATATGTGGAGAGAAAATCTTGTAAGCTCTTTCGTAAAAGAATTTTCTCAGAAAGCAAAAGAGTTGGATGAAAATATTTTAATAAGCGCAGATGTTTACCCTTCTTTAAGTGGAGGAAGATTAGATAAAAAACAGAATTGGGAAGAATGGATTCGCAATTGTTATTTAGATATGGTAATTCCAATGAACTATAGAAGTGGAGTAGATGATTTAAAGATTCTACTTGATATGCAACAAAAGTTTAAAAATATGGTTTATATATTATCAGGTTTACAAATGATTTCCTTGAATAATACGAATGATTTAGTAAAGCAGATAGTCACCTCCATGAATTACTTAAACTACGGAGTTGTATTGTTTTCTCTTGCGTATATAGATAAGTATGATATGGATTATTTAAAATACGGTTTATTTAGAAACAAAGCGATTCCAGCACATGCAAAATATGAAGAGTTAATTAAAGGTTTTGATAAAGAAATTAAGAATCGTCTTGAAATTTGTAAAAAAATGGGAATTAGTGAGAAAGATTATAAAAAAGTTTTATCAAAATGGGATGAACTTAAGAAGATAAATAATATAAAGGAGTTTTTTGATGAGACTTTAAATTTTATGTTTTTCATTTCTGATGAAGTGAGTCATCCAAAATCTTCAATTTTATTAACAGATACCATTTCGTGGATGGTAAATATATTAAGACCTAAGATATATAAATTAACGGCAAAAAAAGATTTTGTGCCAGAAAAACCATCAGAGATGATAATAGTTGAAAATATTAAACCATTGCCGAAAGCTGTAATTCCAAAAAGCAAGGCAAATATAGATGGCAAAATGGAAGAATGGAAAAATATTCCAAAATTATCAAATTTTCTAAAATATGATAATGGAGATTTGTTTGAGCCTGAAACATATGTAAAAGTTATGTACGATGATTCTAATTTATATGTTTTGTTTGTGTGTAATGAACCAGAATTAAATGATGTAAAAGTTTTTTCTGGGCCAAGAGATACGAGAACATATCTGGGAGATTCAGTGGAGGTATTTATATTAAAAGATGAAGAGAATAAAGAATATTATCACTTTGTTATCGGTATAGATGGAACTATATATGACGAAAAGGGTTATGATTCTAGGTGGAATGGAGATGTTGAAGCAAAAGTAGCTGAGAGTAATAATGTATGGTACGTTGAAGCAAGGATCAATTTAAGGGAAATGGGTATTGTACCAGAAAGAGATACTACTTTGAGAGTTAATTTTAATAGAAATAGATGGAAAGCTAATAAACCACAGTATAGTGGGTGGAGTGTAACGTATGGTTCTTATCACACAATAGAACGTTTTGGCATAATTATATTTGGAGAGTGAGGGTATGAGGGTAGTTTTTTTACCTTTAGATGAAAGATTTTGCACAAAAGATTATTTCATTATGCTTGCTGAAAGCTTTAATTTGGATGTTTTATTTCCAGAAAATTTTGGTTATAAGAAAATTCCTGCTGATGTGGATTATATAAGTGATTGGTTAGTAAAGAATGTTAAAAAGAATGATTATTTAATAATTTCGCTTGATATGTTATTACATGGAGGATTAATTCCTTCAAGAATTGATTTTCTTACTGTTGAAACATTGATGGAAAGATTAAAAATTTTGAGAAGATTGAAGGAAAGAGATGTAAAAATATATGCCGTGAAAACATTATCCAGAATTCCCAAATATAACTCTGATGATGAAGAACCTGATTACTGGGAATTTTATGGAGAGAAGTTATATCAATTTTCGCTTAAATTAGCAAAAGGTGAAAAAAACATTCCGATTGATGTTCCAAAGTGGATAATTGATGATTTTCTAAAAAGAAGAAAAAGGAATTTTAAGATCACTAAAGAAATACTGAACTATGTTAAAGAAGGAGTTATTGAATATCTTGGTATTTTGTTGGATGATAACTCAAAGGGTAGTTTACTATATAAAGAATCAAAAGAATTAGAAGAGTTAGTTGATTATATGGGGATAAATAAAAAAGTTTCCATAAGAAATGGTGCTGATGAAGCTTTATTAGCCATGCTTGCAAAATCCATGACAGATTATTTCAATAAAAAGCCAACTTTCAAGATTATTTATTCTTTTCCAGAATCCAAATTTTTGATTCCACCATATGAAAGTTTTCCTCTTTATATTAATGTAGAAAATCATATTGAAAGTTGCGGAGGAATAGTTTCTGAAAATAAGGCAGATATAATCCTTTATGTTAATAATTTTAGAGGTGATGAAAAAACAAGAGAAGCACCCTTTCAAAAAATGCTTAAAAACAGTATTTCGGAAAAGATATTTAAACAAAATAAGATTGTAGGAATTGCGGATGTTAGATATGCAAATGGTTCTGATAAAGTGTTCGTTGAAAATTTATTAAGTATGGATATTAATTGGAATAAAGTTTCATATTATGGATGGAATACCCCAGGAAATACAATTGGTTCAACTTGTGCTCATGCAACATTGCAATATTTGGCTAATGAAGGTTATCTAAAAGTTAATAGTTATAAAATGAAAAAATATCAAGCAATTTTGATTTTAGAACATTTTGGATATCAAGCAGATGTAAGACAAAAATTAGAAAGAGAATTAAAGAAAAGGTTGGATCCTAAATATCTTAGGCCTCCATATACGATTCTGCCGTTTGAAGACTGGGCAAAAGATTTTACAAAAAAGAATTTGAAAGAATATCTTTATAAAATTAATTTTTCTTTTTTGGAAAGTTGGAATATGGAAATATTTTTCCCGTGGCATAGAACTTTTGAAATAGGTATAAAATTTTATAAAATTGTGTGATAGTTTTTTGAATTTAGGGGTGAAAATATGTTTAAAATGTTGAAAGAAATATATGAAACAGGTAATGTATTAGATAATTTATACAAAAATGAAAAGGAAAAACTTAAAAGAATTTCAGAACAATTTGAAAAATTTTCACCTTCATGTGTTATTTTTTCGGGTAGAGGTTCTTCAGATAATGCATGTATATATGGACAATATTTGTTTCAATCAAAGTTAAAAAAGGTTACCTCATCAGCTTTAGGTTCGTTGTTTGCTTTTTACAATTCCTTTCCTAAGCTTGATAAAACAATGGTAGTTGGAGTTTCTCAATCTGGTGAAACTGATGATGTAATAGAAGTTTTGAAAAAATCTTTAAATGAGAATTCTTTTACTATTGGTCTTACAAATAATATCAATAGTACTATGGCAAAGCTTTTAAAAGAAAATGCGATTTATTTAAATGCTGGAATAGAAGAAAGCGTTGCAGCTACAAAAACTTTTATATCTTCTATTGCTGTTTTTTATATGTTTTCAAAACTAATAAACAAAGAAGTTATTAAAATTGATGAATTGAAAAA